>ERZ779797.407-NODE-407-length-19158-cov-4.763545_pt1 | contig 19158 bp, 9 predicted proteins | sample MGYA00511886_ERZ779797 | MGnify/ENA primary metagenome ERZ779797 (study PRJEB29588, sample SAMEA2155055) | human gut metagenome | biome: human gut; feature: human-associated habitat; material: faeces | place: Denmark | collected 2008/2010 ... | reverse complement strand
CGGCCTATATTACTCGGAAACACCTTACAAATTAACTTATAAAAACTTCAAATTGATTGATACAATGAAAACTACAAGAATAATGATTATGGTGGCAGCTGCAGTGGCGGCTATTGCCTGCAACAAGGAGAATATTGAACAGACAAATCCGGCTACGGCTCCGTCGAATGGTCTCGTGACTTTCACGGCCGGATTTGACGCGCTCGGAGAACCGAGAACAAGAACCAACCTCGCCCAGAACGAGGCTGGGGAATACACGAAGATGGTGTGGAGCGCCGGCGACGTCATCGGCGTGGTTGACAAGAATGGCAAGGTTCAGCCTTTTACGACCGAAGTCGGCGGTGCAACTGCCATCTTCAAGGGTGCGGCCGAGGCTCCGGAGAACACCTGGTATGCCTTCTATCCGTACAATGAGAATGCAAAGGTCAGCTCCACGACACTGAACACCATAATTCCGGAAATCCAGTATGCGAAGAAGGACGGCATCTCAGATAATGTAACCTTGCTGAGGGCAAAATGCGATGTTTCAAGCAATTCATTCAACTTCGGCCATCTCTGCGGACTTGTCCGTATCAATGTCCCCGACGGATGCGTGGCAGTCACTTTAGAGTTCCCGGATGCTGCGCAAGCAAATGGACTTACGGGTGGCATCGCCGTGGCATTGAACTATGACTTTTCAACCTATCACACTAATATGTGGTATAAAAGCGTCACTCTTGTTTCTCCGGATGGTGGCGCCATGGAGGCAGGAAACTACTATCTTGCTGTTTGCCCTATGAACTACAGCGGCAAGGTGCTCCTTACGATGCGCCGCAATGACGGCAAGATTTCCATTAAGGAAGCAACAGGTCTTCAGGTCGGTGCCGGTGAAGTACGCCCGATAAATGTCATTCCTGTCTGGGAGGATGACCTCGGAACCGTGATTTACAACGGTGAGGCAAACGATAAGTTCTATTACCTTGGCAGCGAGAGCAACGGTACTCCGACAGTTTCGCTTGAAGAGGTCACAGATGAGAAAGTTGTTGGAGGCAAGTCAATCCGCTGGGAACTTACTGAAGAAAAGGCTTGGACCGGCTATCTGAAATTTCAGGGGTCAGCCAATCTTCCAATGGCAGATTACTACAACGACTATGCTTTGGAATACTATGTCAAGGCGAACAAGACTGCGATTGGCGCAAATACCGGTTGGGAAATTTACTGGCACAGCTTTATTGGAAAACCGCAGAAAGAAAATGTCGCTCCGATATACAGGGCCTCTGGACACAGCGTCTATAAGGGAATCAACGGGCTTGATGACACGGATTGGCATCGTGTTTCCATTCCGCTCAAGGACTATTTCGGCTCTGATGGTTATCTGAACAGGATAGAGATTCATATAAATCCGAAAACTGATGACAGGGCAAAGGCGGCCAAAGGCTCGGTATTCTATGTTAATGACGTCAGAATCATAAAAAAGACAGCGACGAGGTAATGAACATCAAGGCAACCATCTACCTTTTGACGGCAGTGCTGTTCTGTGCCGGATGCGCACAGGGCGGTACTCCTGTCTATCTCGACACCACCGCTGACATTGAGGATCGTGTCGAGGATGCCATTTCACGGCTCACGCTCGAAGAAAAGGTCGCTCTGCTCAGCGCCCAGTCCAAGTTCTCCTCTCCGGGAGTTCCTAGGCTCGGCATACCGGACGTGTGGATGAGTGACGGCCCGTTCGGCATCCGCGAAGACAACCTCTGGGACGAATGGAAAGGGGCGAAGCACACCAACGACTCCTGCACCGCGAACCCGAACCTGACCTGCCTTGCGGCTACATGGAACCGCGAGATGGCTCACCGCTACGGCATCAACATGGGCGAAGAAGCCCGTTTCCGCGGCAAGACTGTCCTGCTCGCTCCGGGAGTGAACATCTTCCGCACTCCTCTCTGCGGCCGCAATTTTGAGTATATGGGCGAAGACCCTTTCCTCGCGGCGCAGATGGCTGTGCCCTACATAAAGGGCATTCAGGAGAACGGTGTGGCTGCCTGCGTGAAGCACTTTGCGCTCAACAATCAGGAGGCGCACCGCCACAAGACGAACTCCGTCGTGGATGACCGTGCTCTGCGTGAAATCTACCTCCCGGCCTTCGAGGCTGCGGTGAAGGACGCCGGAGTGTGGGCAGTGATGGGCGCGTATAACCGCTACAAGGGCGAGTTCTGCTGCGAAAACCAGTATCTTCTGAACGACATACTCAAGAAGGAATGGGGATTCGACGGCGTGGTCGTCTCCGACTGGGGCGGCACCACCAACACCGCACAGGCCGTACTGAACGGACTTGACATGGAGTTCGGTACCGGCACCGACGGGCTTGCCGAGGACTGGGGCGATTCCTACGAGGCCTACTACCTTGCCGGTCCTTACCTTGCCGGTCTCCGCAGCGGGAAATATCCCCTGAAAGGTCTCGACGACAAGGCACGCCGCGTCCTCCGCCTGATTTTCCGCACGACCATGTCCGGAAACACCGACTTCGGCTCATTCGCCTCTCCGGAGCATTTCCGCACCTCACGCGAGATTGCGCAGGAGGGCGTGACCCTGCTCAAGAACGACGGGCATCTGCTGCCGCTTGACCTCGGTTCAGTAAAGAAGATTCTCGTCGTAGGAGACAACGCCACCACGAAGCACATCGGCGGAGGCGGCTCGATGTACCTCAAGACCAAGTACGAGGTCACCCCGCTTGAGGGCATTCGCGCTCTCGTGGGAGACCGCGCCGAGGTCAGCTATGTCCGCGGCTACCGTCCCGAGGGCAATTCCGGCCGCCCGGAGGACATGGACGAGCTCCGCACAGAGGCAGTTGAGGCCGCAAGGGACGCTGACGTGGTTCTGTTTTTCGGCGGGCACAACCGCTGGGGAACGCAGGACTGCGAGGGAGTTGACCGCATCGAATACGGGCTTCCGTATGGGCAGGAGGAACTGATTTCCGCCCTCGGCGAGGTTACTGACCGCCTTGTCGTGACCCTTGTCTCGGGTTCTGCGGCAGCGATGCCATGGCTCGACGCTCCTGAGGCCGTGCTCTACGGCTGGTACGGCGGAAGCGACACAGGCAACGTGATTGCGGACGTGCTTTTCGGCAATGTCTGCCCTTCCGGCAAGCTCCCCTTCACGATTGCGCAAAAGCTCTCCGACTATCCGCCTCATTACCTCAACATCTATGACCGCGACAACACCGGCGACGTCGTCTATGAGGAAAGCATCTTCGTGGGTTACCGCTGGTTCGACAAGATGGGTATCCGGCCGCTCTTCCCGTTCGGCTACGGCCTGAGCTACACCGACTTCGAGACCGGCCCGGTCAGGGCTTCGGGCAAGTCCCTCCGCGAGGGCGGCTCGCTGAAGTTCCGCGTCCCGGTGAGGAATGTCGGCAAAGTCCGCGGCGCGCAGACCGTCCAGCTCTATGTCCGCGACGTCGAGTCCTCGCTTCCGCGTCCTCTGAAGGAACTCAAGGATTTCGGGAAAATCTGGCTCGAACCGGGCGAGAGCGGCACGGTGGAACTCACGCTGACAGACGAAGACCTGCGTTTCTATGACGACACGAAGAAGGAATGGGTCGCTGAAAAGGGCGAGTTCGAGGCGATGTTCGGAACGTCGTCGGAGGACATATTCCAGACCGTCAAATTTACTTTGAAATAATTCGTATTTTCCGGGAATATCCTGAAATGACGGGATATTCCCGAAAATATAAAGAAATCTGAAAAATAATCCTCAATTCGAGACTATTTATTTTAATATATTTTGTTGATATATAATGAATTGTAAGAATATTTCCTTTGCCCGAACCGCATCCTCCAAGTCCACGTCGCTCGTAGCAATGACATTCATGAAGTATATCCCATTTGCTGTGGCTATATTCGCGGTCGTTTCGTGCAATGATGCCGAGATTCCTCTTTATAAACAGCCTGACGCGCCGGTGGAAAAGCGCGTGGAGGATCTTCTGTCAAGGATGACGCTTGAGGAGAAGGTTCTCCAGATGAGCCAGATTACGCTCGGCAAGAATCTGAACGCCAATAACATAGGTAACGAGACTGCAGAGCCTGTGCTCGGAAGCTACATCACATACGTCGCCACGGACGCGACCGAAATCAACGCCATGCAGCGACGCGCGCTTGAGGAGACGCGCCTCGGAATCCCTGTCCTGTTCGGCTACGACGCTATCCACGGCTTCCGTACAGTCTATCCGATACCTCTCGCCCAGGCCTGCTCGTGGAACCCCGAACTCGTCGAGAGCGCCTGCGCCATTTCCGCCCGCGAGACACGTCTGACCGGCATCCACTGGACATTCTCGCCGATGGTTGACATTGCCCGTGACGGACGCTGGGGACGCTGCGCGGAAGGGTATGGCGAGGACCCTTATGCCGCATCGGTGTTCTGCGCCGCCTCAGTGCGGGGCTATCAGGGCGACGACATCTCCGACACCACGAAAGTCGCCGCCTGCGTCAAACACTACGTCGGCTATGGCGCGTCGGAGGGTGGACGTGACTATGTCCCGACCGAAATCTCGCGCCAGACCCTCTGGGATACCTACATGCCTCCATATCAGGCCGGCATCGAGGCTGGTGCGGCTACTGTGATGAGTTCTTTCAACTCCATAAACGGTCTTCCTGTGAACAGCAGCCGATACCTCCTTACCGATGTGCTCAAGAAGCAGTTCGGCTGGGACGGAATGATTGTCTCGGACTACGACGCCGTGAAGCAGCTTGTCTATCAAGGTGCCGCAGCCGACCATAAGCAGTGCGCAGAGATAGCCGCCAACGCGGGACTCGACATGGACATGGCCGACCTTTGCTATTATCATAGTCTCGCTACCCTTGTCGCCGAGGGCAAGGTCAGCGAAAGCACAATAGACGATGCCGTGCGCAGGATTCTGCGGCTCAAGTTCCGCCTCGGACTCTTCGAGCACCCATACGCGCCCGTGACTTCACCTGCAGAGCGCTTTACCCTTCCGGGCGACCGCGAGACCGTGATGCGACTTGCCGAGGAGTCAACCGTGCTGCTCAAGAATGACGGAGTGCTGCCTCTGGGGCAGAAGCCCGGCAAGATTGCGCTGATAGGCCCGATGGCGAAGGATCTCTGGGGACAGATTGGCTCTTGGGGCGGCCATCCGCTCGCGGAGGACATAATCACTCTCCACAAGGCTATGACCGACGAGTTCGGCTCAGCTAATGTCCTCTACGCCAAGGGCTGCGGCTTTGAAGGCGATGATCGCAGCGGCTTCGCCGAGGCTCTCTCCGCGGCAAGGCACGCGGATGTCGTAGTGCTCTGCCTCGGTGAACTCACGAAATGGAGCGGAGAGAACGGCATCCGCTCGACGCTTGCCCTTCCGGCAATTCAGGAACAGCTTGCGGCCGAACTTAAGAAGACCGGAAAGCCTCTTGTCCTGCTGCTGAACAACGGTCGTCCTCTGGAGCTCTGCCGACTCGAACCTCTCGCCGATGCGATAGTGGAACTGTGGCAGCCGGGCATCTCGGGAGGAAAGCCTGCCGCGGGCATACTCTCAGGCCGCGTGAACCCTTCTGGCAGGCTCTCCATAACCTTCCCATACTCCACCGGACAGATTCCGATTTACTACAACCGCCGCCGCACAAGCCGTCCGTTCATGGGCTTCTATCAGGACATTCCGCGCGAGCCGATGTACTGGTTCGGCCATGGCCTGAGCTACTCGCACTTTACCTACGGCGACATACGCAAGGTCTCTGACTCTCCGCTCGTCTTTGAGGTCGATGTCACTAACGACAGCTCCCGCGACGGTAAGGAAACAGTCTTCTGGTACATCAGCGACCCTGTCAGCACCGTCACCCGCCCCTACAAGGAACTCAAGTTCTTCGAGAAGCGCCTGATTCCTGCCGGAGCCACCGAGACCTTCCGCTTCGAGGCAGACCGTCTCCGCGACCTTGGCTATGTGAATGAAAGTGGCAGGCGATATTTCGAACCGGGCAAGTTTGAAATCCTCACCGCCGACAAAAAACTCGAAATCGAGGTCGAATAAAAATCTGTCATATTTCGTCATACAGAATAAAAAGCACTCTAACGTATAAATATAAACATCGCATATAAATGAAACGACTTTCGCATATATTCCTGTCAATCATATTCCTGTTCGTACTTGCTCCGCTTTGTTTCGGTTCGGAATATGTCCGTTCGGGAAATATTCCTTCGAAAGAGGACATCCTTTCGGAACAGTCCGTTCTCCGCTCGTTCATAGACCGTGTCTGTGGGGAGGGAATGTCGGGACGAATACTCATCGGCACGGACAGTTCCATTGAAAGCGATGGGCGTGATGTCTTTGTCATATCCTCGAGGGATGGGAAACCGGAAATTGTCGGCAGCGGTGTCTCCGCGGCGACGGCGGGATTGGGATGGTATCTGAACCATTATGTTCATGTCAACATATCGTGGAACGGCCTCACCGCCGACCTCCGCGACACGGTTCTTCCTCTGCCGGAGATCCCGGAGCGCAGGGAATGCCGGGCGGAATGGCGTTACTACCTGAATTACTGCACCTATTCATACACCTGCGCCTTCTGGACGGAGGAACGTTGGATGAAGGAAGTCGATTGGATGGCTCTGCACGGGATAAACATGCCGCTGATGGCGCTCGGAACGGATGTCGTCTGGCGCAATGTGCTCCGTGACCTCGGCTGCGACGAGACTGAAATATCCTCTTTCATCGCTGGCCCGGGATTTCAGGCGTGGTGGATGATGGGCAACATCGAAGGCTGGGGCGGGCCGCTTCCGCAGGGGTGGTATGACCGTCAGGAAAGGCTCTGCCGGAGGGTTCTCGCAAGGATGCGCTCACTCGGAATGGAGCCTGTCCTGCCCGGCTACTGTGGGATGCTCCCGCATTCTTTCATCGGAAAGCCAGGCTATGACGCGTCCGACACGGGACTTTGGGCGGCATTCCCTCGACCGGCATTTCTTCAGCCGTCATCGGACAAATTCGCCTCAGTTGCCGACCTCTACTATGAGGAGCAAGCGAAAATTATGGGGCGCTCGCGTTTCTACAGCATGGATCCGTTCCATGAGGGAGGCAGCGTTGAGGGCACGGACATCCCCAAGGCCTATAGAACCATACTTGCCCGGCTGCGCCGTCACAATCCGGATGCGGTGTGGGTGCTTCAGGGCTGGAACGAGAATCCTCGACGTGAGGCTCTTGAAGCTCTCGGGCAAGGGGACTGCATTGTCTTTGACCTTTTTTCCGAGGCGAGGCCGAAATGGCGCGACGGCTATTGCTGGCATGACATGATCTGGTGCATGCTGCCTAATTTCGGAGGCCGCGTCGGCCTGCACGGACGCCTGTCCAAGTTGCTGAACGGCTGGTTCGATGCGGTCGAGGCCTTCCCGGAGACTATGGTCGGCATCGGCGCGGCTCCCGAGGGAATAGAGACCAATCCGGTTCTTTATGACCTGCTGTTTGAACTCCCGTGGAGAACGGGGCAGCGGCCGGCAACTCGGCCAACTTCCGCGGAGAACGTGGCGACGAACGGCAACTCTGACTGTGGCAGGGACAGGAGCTGCCGCGAATGGCTTGACGGCTATGTCCTTGCCCGCTACGGAACATCCGACCCGTCCCTCATCCGTGCATGGCACAAGATTGCCGCCTCTGCGCTGGACTGCCCAACGGATCAGGAAGGCACAAGCGAGCCGATAGTCTGCGCACGTCCGGGCTGGGGACTGAAGTCCGTCTCCAAGTGGAGCACTGCGGAGATTTACTATGATGTGGCGGAACTCCGCGACGCCGCAGGCCTGTTTCTTGACGCGAAGACTCAGCTCTCCGGCAATGCCAACTATCGTCACGATCTGATTGACCTTGTGCGTCAGACTCTTACGGACTCCACGCTCTTTCTGCTGCGGAATGTCGAGGCAGCGTATAAATCCGGAGACACGGCTGCGTTCCGCTCAGGCTACAAGGCGTTCCTCGGAATGATTGATGACATTGACGCGCTTCTTTCCACCGACCCGTTCTTTCATCTTGACCGTTGGCTGGACTCGGCGGAGGAAGTCTGCGGCGAGATTACGGGTGCGACTGATGCTGACAGGGCGCTGATGGAACGTAACGCGAGGACGCTCATCACGGTCTGGGGTGACCGCCCCTCTGCCCGCAGACTGCACGACTATTCCAACCGCGAGTGGGGAGGGATGCTTTCCTCCTTCTATCTTCCGCGCTGGAAACGCTTCTTTGAGACTGTGGAACGCGGCGAGGCGCTTCCTGACGACGACGGCTGGTATGAAATAGAAAGTGAGTGGATTCTCCGGCGTGAGCGATATGCTCTGTCGGATGAACCGGCGCTTGACTGTGCCGAAAGGCTGTTTCGGAAATATTTTGGAGGCTGCTTTGAACTTACCGCATCATCCGATGTTACAGCGCTTTCCGATGAGGCGGGTGATTATGTCGCCTATCTGAAGGAGTTTCTGGCAGGGACGGAGAAGCCGTCGGCCGACGCGATTAAAGAAAGCCGGATTGTCCTTGACATAGACGGCGGCCTTGAGTGCGGGCCGGAGGGCTTCGAGTTCGCTGTCCGTCCCGGAGAACTTCGCATAACCGGGCGCGACCGTGCCGGGGTGTTCTACGGCATCCAGCACCTTCTTCGCCAGCTTCCGCCGTCGGTATATGCCAAACAAGGGCTTTCTGAACCGGTACAGTTGCCCCTCGGGGTCAGCCTTGACGCTCCGGAAAACGCCTACCGGGGGCTGATGATTGACGTGGCGCGGGCTTTCGTGGATGCTGAAGGACTGAAGCGGCAGATAGACCTTATGGGAATGCACAACCTCAATGTCCTGCATCTGCATCTGACGGACAACGAGGGCTGGAGAATTGAAATAAAGTCGCATCCCGAACTTGCCGAGGTCGGCGGATTCCGTGGCGGCGACTCTTCCGTAGGGGCGCAGTACGGTCTTTGGGACAGACGCTACGGCGGCTACTACACTCAGGAACAGATGCGCGAAATCATCGACTACGCTAAGTTCCGCAACATAAGCATAATCCCCGAGATAGATCTTCCCGGGCACAGCCAGGCCATCGCACGGGTGCTTCCGGAGATCCTTTGCGACTATGCTCCCGACACCTCCCGTTCGGCGGGCTATGACACGCGCGGGGTCTGGTGCGTCTCCCGAGAGGAAAACTACCGTCTTTTGGACGACATAATCTCGGAAGTCGCGGCTCTCTTCCCGTCGGAGTACATCCACATCGGCGGCGACGAGGTCGGGATGAAGGGCTGGCTGTCATGCCCTCACTGCTCCGCTCTCATGAGGGAGAGGGGATTCACCGACCCGAAGCAGCTTGAGGACCTGTTCATGAAGCGGGTCACCGACATCGTAAAGGCCAAGGGCAAGACACCGGTAGCGTGGTGGGACAAGGATGTGATTACCGATACATTCACCAAGGAAAGCCTCGTTTGTGCATGGCAGGACATCCCTGCCTGCCGCAACGCCATGGCTAAGGGCTACAGGACAGTCTTCATGTCGGCGTGGCATCTCTACTTCGACATGAAGCAGGGCCCGCACGACCCAGGGCAGGACTGGGGCGGCATAATCGACTGGCACAGGGTCTATGACCTCGATCTCGGACGGCTCGGAGTGACTGACGCGGAAAAATCTGTTGTCATCGGCTACGAAGGAGCGTTCTGGGCGGAGACCCATCTCCAGAACGCTCCGGAATCCCCGGACTACCTCGATTTCATGCTCTGGCCCCGCGCCGCCGCGCTCGGAGCAATGTCCTGGGGCAAGAAACTTTCGGGTGAGGAGTTCGCGGAATATATGAGGACACGACACTATCCGAGGCTATCTGCAATGGGCGTCGCGTTCCGTCTTCCGGAGCCTTCAGTGACATGGGAAAACGGTCTTCTCTCCGCTTCTGCGGAAGATGGGGAGACAATTCTCTGCATAAAGAACGGAGGCAGTCCAAAGGCTTATTACAGGCCGTTCAAGACCGCGCATCCCGAGAGTTACTCCTTTGTCGCCCGTTTCGGAAGCGGCCGCAGTGTCCCGGTCAAGGCGCGGCAGTGCTGCGACACCATAGCCCCGGCATTCCGTCTAAGCTCCTCCCTGCCCGAAGACGGCTGGAAACCATTCTCCGGAGTTGAGGCATACAGGGACAAGGCTCATTTCTCCTCCACGCCACATAAGGGTGACTGGATTCGGATTGATTTTTCCGAACCGGTCAGTTGCCGTGAAATAGTTCTCAGGACCGGCGAAGCTCACTTTGCCAGCGGAGGCTTCCCTTACGGACGGGTCGAAGTCTCATACGATGGAAAGCATTTCCACAGAGTCGGCGAACTCATCGATGGCGGCGTCTCTATATTCCCGAAACGCCCCGTCCGCTCCGTGAGACTCGTGTGCACTTTCACCGGTAACAACCGCGACCTGACGATACTCCAGCCCATAAGGGTATATCCCGTTTTGACGGAATAATGAAATATATGTTCCCGAATAATTCCGGATATTGATAATATGTAAATGTATATGTATATAGATAAGACGATTCTATCATGAAACACAATTTTTTAAAAACGACTGCGGTTCTTGCAGCGACGACTTTTTCTGTGATTTCCTGCGGGCCGAAGCAGACGGAGTGGAGCGGGTGGACAAACCCGGTGATTGAGGGACGCTATGCCGACCCGGAGGGCGTGATGTACGGCGACGAACTGTGGATATACCCTACGACTTCGGGAGCCGCGGCCGACCATAAATATTACCATTTCGACGCATTCTCGACAACGGACCTCAAGACCTGGGTGAAGCACGCGGATGTAATTACAGAAAACGAGGTGTCGTGGCTCCGCAAGTGCTTCTGGGCACCGTCAGCCCTCACGAAGGACGGAAAATACTACCTTTTCTTCTCCTGCAACGACATATATGAGGGAGACTACGGCGGAATCGGAGTCGCAGTTGCTGACAATCCCGCCGGTCCGTTCCATGACCTGCTCGGCAAGCCTTTAGTCGGCGAAATCGTGAACAAGGCGCAGCCGATTGACCAGTTCGTCTTTCAGGATCCCGCCTCGGGCGACTGGCTGATGTGCTACGGAGGCTGGGGACGCTGCAACATCGTGCGCCTTTCTGACGACTTCACCCGTCTCCTGCCTTTCGCCGACGGGGAAACCTACAAGGAAATCACCCCGGAGGGCTATGTCGAGGGACCGTTCATGCTCTGCCGTGACGGCAAGTACTATTTCATGTGGAGCGAAGGCGGCTACTGGACTGACGACTACTGCGTGGCCTACGCCGTCGCCGACACTCCATTCGGCCCGTTCGAGCGCAAGGCGACCATCCTGAAGAGCGACTATGTCCACGGCACCGGTCCCGGGCACCACAGCGTCGTGAAGCACGGTGACGACTACTACATCATCTACCACCGCCACCCGATCGGCTACAGCGACGGCAGCGACCGTGTCGTGTGCATCGACAAACTTGAATTTGATGAAAATGGCGACATTTTGCCTGTTAAAATGTCATAATGTTTTGAGCGTCTTTTTGGCCATATTTTCCCATTTTGTTCGTAATTTAGCACCACTAAACTCATCACAAAACAGAAAAATCTGACTCAAAAATACATCTCAAAACTTCCAGTATCCCCATACACAAATAGAATGAAAATGATGACAAAAATACATATCTTGCTGACCTTTCTGATTTGCGGCTGCGCTCCGGCTCTTTCGCAGCCGCATGTTGTGACGCTCAATCCGTCGGAGATGTTCCAGACCATAGACAATTTCACCGCTTCGGACGCATGGAGCGGGGAATTTGTCGGGCGGTACTCGATTACGACGATAGTTGTTGATTTACAATAATATATCCCCCACAACAAAAACAATATCCCCGGAAAATCATATTTCGATGAAAAAATATATACTCACTCTCGCTTCAATTCTTTTTTCGCTCATTTTCGGAGTTTCGCTCTCCGCACAGGAATTTTTCCGCGTCGCGGCCCACGACTCTTCGGAGGATTCAAAGAAGTCTGCGGACATAGTCTGCACCGGAGAGCACGACGAACTCACGATTCAGAAGGTTCTGGACGGTTTTGACGGCACGATGACACGCGGATGCCACATCCTTTTCTACGACGGGAACTACAATATCGACGGGTTTTACACAGACCCGCGTTTTCCGATGCCGACCGCACTTAGAGTCCGCAAGACTGCGGGTGTGGTGCTGCGCGGAATCGACGAGAGCAGCCTGCGCAAGAATTCCGGCGTGCTCTTCAACGTGCGTCCGCAGGCTTACGAGGGGATTGCCCCGTCTGTTCAAATGAATGTGATTGCGTGCTCGAATGACAATATGTATAACACGAATCACTTGACAATAAGGAACTTGTCTATAATACTTCCGGATATAAACCATAAGGTGATATGCATCAACACCTTCTATGCGGGAGCGGCGATACTGGAGAACATACGCCTGTCCTCAATCGGCTGCGGCCCCGGAAAGATGCCGGTGGAGGGTTCCGTGGGCGTGCGCGGGTCGAACATAAACCCTAACGGCGTGGGGCATCACTGGAACGATGTTCTCGCTGACGGGTTTTATGAGGCGTTTCAGATTGGCGGCGAGCATCTCGTGGCAACGAGCCTTCTGGGCTACAGGAGCTATTACGGCTATACTTTCGGGAACTATGACGTGGTGGAGCAGTCGAAGGCCTCCGGCTGGTACGGAGTGTGGGAGCACCCGATTACACTGATAAACTGCAGCGAGGAAGGCTGCGCGTCGCTTCCACTGTTCAATGTCTGCGGCGGTTCCCGCAGGCCGCATTCTCGTGGTTATCAGGTGGTTGACCTCATCTCGCACACGGTCGAGTTCAGAGAGAAGGAGAACCCTACGCTCGCCCCTGTGCTTCCGGCCCGGGAGACTGTTCCGGGTTCATGGTGCGGAAACATCACTTTCTGCGGGAACAAATTTGCCGAGAGTATGGAGAACGCAGTTGATGTGCCGTTCTGGGAAAAGGGCTCGGGGGAGCGCATCTTCACGCGCAACTCCGCGCATTCCCTTTCGGGTACTTCCGCGGAGAGGGAGAGCTACATGCCTATGTATATGCAGCAGTACTACGACACCGACCTCGAAAAGCTCCTGATTTACAACGGTTCCGACTGGGTGGATACTATGGGCAATGCAGCAGAGCCTCTGAAGCCCTCGTTTGACCGTGCGCTCATCCCGCAGCCGGTGTTCGATGCCGAGCCGGGCTATGTGGAACTCTACTGGAAGGCTTGGGAGCAGGCTTATGCTCATGTCAAGTGGCAGAAGGGGCTCGTGCAGCCGCTCTATATGGACGAGGGGCTCTGGGACGACACCATCTGGATCTGGGACTCGGAGTTCATGGTGATGTTCTGCAAGTATGCCCCGAAACTTTTCCCGGGCATCCAGACGCTCGACAACTTCTATTACACTATGCTTGAAGACAGCGGCTCGTCCCTGCGCATCCAGCATCCTGACAACCCTCCTTTCTTCGCATGGGTGGAGAACGACTACTACAAGATGACCGGGGACAGGGATCACATCCGCGAACTGCTTCTCGACAAGAAGTTTCTCCAACGCTACTGGGACCTTTTCCCGACTCTCTCTCCAGAGCGTAAGCTTCAGTTTGACCACTATCCCATAGCACTGAAGTACAAGGGCATAGGATATGAATGGAACGGGATTTCGAGCGGAATGGACAACACTCCGCGCACCCGTGCAGGCAAAGGGATGCTCTGGGTCGATGCCATCTCACAGCAGGCCCTTTCCGCGCTCTACATCTCGCGCCTTGCCAAGGTGGCTTGTGACGGAGCCACGGCCCGCGAGTTCGAGAAGAAATGGAAGAAACTGCGGGGAATTGTGAACAAGTACTATTGGGACGATTCAGACGGATGTTACTACGACATCGTGCCAGCACCTTCCGGCGAGACTGCTTCGGTGGCGGATGTCCAGGCATCCCCGTCCGCGTGGCGCACGACGGGCATCCTGACTCCGGCGTCATTTTGGCCGATGCTCGCGGAAATCCCTTCGAAGGCTCAGGCAAGGCGCATGACCGAATTTGCCCTGCGTCCCGACAAACTCGGAGGAGAGGTCCCTTGGGTGACCGTCTCGCGTGACGACCCGGACTTCGACGCGAATGACGGCTGGTACTGGCGCGGCTCTATGTGGCTCCCGACCGCCTATATGGGTATCAAGGCATTGGAGAAATATGGTTTTCAGGAGGCCGCTGACACCACGGCCGAGAAGGTTCTCTCGTGGATGCTCCGCACCTACTGCGACTATGAACCGCACACAATCTGGGAATGCTATTCCCCAACCGCACCTGCCCCGAGCAGCAACCACGGCAAGCGCGTCCGTCCCGACTTCTGCGGCTGGTCCGCCCTCGGTCCAATATCCCTCTTCATCGAGAACGTCCTCGGCTTCCACGACATCGACGCCTCCTCCCGCACCGTCCGCTGGGACATCCGTCACGACTGCCGCCACGGCCTGAACAACCTCACTTTCGGCGACACGACCACCGATCTCCTCTACGACCCAGCAGCCTCCACCGTTACCATTCGCAGCAACAAGCCCTACTGCCTTATCCTCAACGGCAAGTCCCACCGCATCCGAGCCGGAGTAACAACGATTTCTATCTGAACAATTCAGAATGAGACCCGAATCTTATTAACCTTATCAGGTTCTCATTTTCATCGTTATAGTAGAGCAGTTCCGATTTTTTTCGTAGATTTGGGGATTCGTTGGTGAACTTAGAAGATCGATAATCATTACAAATGAAAACCAGAAACATTCTTATCCTATGCACGGCATTTCTCGTGAGCATGCCAAGTGCTGATGCCCAGTCATTTAAAGACGGTCTCAAAAGCCTCGGAGACAAAATCGGCAAACAAATCGTAAAGACGACCCAGTCTGTCAAGAACCAGACAACCGGCAGCAAGCCGACTACACAGAAACCTGCCGCAAGCAAGACTTCCGACAGGGACAAGGCACTTCAGAAGCAGTACGATGCAATGATGGGAAATGTTCCTGAAATGGAAGATGAGGCACCTACAGTGAAACTGCCGGATGAGCACACGGCACTTTTCGCTCCGCTCGGATATCCTGTAGAGGCAGCATACGGAACACTTACGGTAAAACCAAGCATGCCGCCTCAGAGCCCTGATGCCCAGGTGAACTGGTCCGGAAAACAGCCGAACATCTTCAACTTGAACAATAAGAGTCTGGTGGATGAGTTCCTCCTGCTGGATGACTGCTTCAAAAACGGATATTTCAAGACTCTTACTCCGGCACACGCGCGATATGAAAATGTAGAAGGAGAGCTCTACGCACGTGCCAACGAGTTGAACAAACTTGTAGAATTGATGGCAGAAGCCAGAAGCGAGTACGGCAGCGAATCTCCTCAATGGGTAATAAACGGATTGCACGACAAGATCGCGTCCATTCTCGAAGGCGATAAGTATAAGACTCTCATAAAGAGCTCAATATCACCGTTTTTCACTGTCAAAGGACTCATCAATGACGAGACGAAGGAGTATTTCCAGAAACATGGCGGATATGAGAACGCGACCAAGGTAACCATGACCAAATGGGATCCGAAACCTGTAAAACAAAGCATCTCCACTTCAGGAACAAGCCAGAGCGGAACCATAGTAAGCGAGAACGCTTCCGGAGCAACCGTTGACATCGGCGGCATCATCTACATAGTCCACGCAAGCAAGGGTTTTGCCTTCGCTTCCGAGGCCGTGAACACCGCTGTCGCAGGCAAGGACATCGTCATGCCGGACTATATCAATTACAAAGGCAAGAGAATCCCTGTCACGGAAATGCGCGGTGATATTTTCTGGGGTAAACATATAAAATCCATCAAACTGCCGTCAACATTGACAGAAATATCGAACGCCGCACTCAGGGAGACCGACATCAGCGAGATCGTGATTCCGGCATCGGTGAAAATAATTCAGGGTTCAGCCTTTTATGGTTGCAAGAATCTGAAGAAAGTCGTTTTCGAGAGCGACAAGATAGATGAACTGCATGGATGTTTCCAGAACTGCACCAGCCTTCAGAGCATCAAACTTCCCCGTTATGTGGGACTTACAAGTTATGAGATGTTCAGCGGCTGTACAAATCTCACGAGCGTGACTCTGCCTGAGAACCTTACAGAAATCAAAGACGGAACATTCGAGAACTGCACCAAACTCACTACCATAAACATTCCTGCCAGTGTAACCAAAGTCGGCAGTCACGTATTTTCCGACAGCGGTGTGGTTTCCCTCGACCTTTCCCACGTATTGGAAATCGGAGAATTCACATTCGACAATTGCAAGAGCCTCAAGAACTTGAAATTGAATTCCAAACTGAAGGATGACTTCCTTATGGAAATTTACCCGGACATGATGACCTGTCCTTACATGCAGGTCAAATGGGAGAACAACCAGTATGTCTATCCTGCAGGACTTGAATTCGTAGATGCCGAATAAAAACGAATCCTCATGACCATGAAAGATACAGCTAAATATGTGATTATGACAATGTTGTCAATGGCGGCCATCTTACTGCCGCTGACAGCATCAGCACAGGACAAACCAAAAATCAAAAGCATTGATCTGGTCATTCCTGTCCCGAAACCGGGAACGGACCTTTGGGACGCGCGTGAGGTGCAGCCGACTTCAGCGACCACCGAATATGGCGACCTTGCCCCTACCGGAGATATCCAGCTTATGGAAGCGGATTATATCGGCGATTTCGTGGAGAAAGACAGCGGCGAGATGCTGTTCAAGAGCGGATTCGAGTATAAAGCCGTATTCAAGGTGATGATAAATCCGAGCGGAAAATACCAGACAGATTATTATTTCAAAAATAATGACTATGGCATCGACGGCAGCAGGATCAAGATTACCGTAAATGGAAAAGAGGCGAAAGTAAAGCCAAGCGCCCCATATTTCATAGATATAGAGACGAGGGTTTTCGTAGGAGAAGGCGGGGCCGGATCTGACAGAGAAGCCGCGCTGAACATGAAATCAGATTATGAACTGAACAAAGACTCTTACCGCAGATCGCGCAAGGCCTACTCCATCGACGAGGCCAATGATCTCAGCCCTGACATCAATCCTTGGCCGCTGATTGTCATCAACGATTCGTATGATCCGCGATTCTATGCCAATGACTCGGGAGAATTCAAGGGGCAGAATACCATGCGCGTGACCAGGATAATAGTAGATACTGACAGTGAATTCATCCAAAGTTGCACAGCAGGTGATGTAAACAACTCCATACAAGGAACTTACAATATCCGCGAAGTATGGCTGAGCCCGAAAGTGGACGCTACGGAATTCATCAGAACCATCTGTAGTGCCTATCAAGGTGACAGGGATTTTTCAACAAGTATCTACCATCCGTATCACAGCTACTTGTGCCAGAATAAAAGGGCGACGATATTCATTCCGGAATCAGAAGCCGACAATGTAATGAAAATGGTTACCTGGAGAACCTGGTCATACCCTATATTGTTCACGATAAAGACATATCAGGGTGACGTCTTTTCCGCCCAGAAAGCCGGAGCCGATGGCGCGAAACCTTTCTGCACGCATCATGTCTTCACGGAAAAAGTAGCTGCCCCTGACTACATTTGCAAGGATTATTCATGCAAGAATTTCACGTCATACTATTATTCATGCAAAACTTGCGGAAAATGCGAGCATAACTCCGCGCATACTTTCGAGATAAAATATACCGACTTCGATTACCCGCAGCACATATTCGGACAGCCTTTGGCCAATGACCAGGCATATATAGGCAAAAACTCCGCCGGACAGCACGTATGGTGGTACAGCTGCATCTGGTGCGGCATGTCAGAAGGATATGACCAGAAGCACTTTACGAAAGTTGCATGGAAAGCGACCGGAAATGACATGGGTTATGAAGATTTCAGAAAGGCCATGGCTGAGCAGGCAGAAGGTTTCGAAACTGAGGCAAGACTTACCACTACAACGCAACCGGGAACGTTCATCCTTCCGTACAAGTCAGACGCCAAGATGAGCACTGCTTTCCAGAGTTCCGTAAACTTCGCTTTGTGCGATGACCTTTTGGATGACGAAGTACTCGGAAACGACTACACCGCACAGGCGACATTGCTTCAGGTGAGATCGCTCGCAATCCGTCTGACAGAGGAACTCATCGGACACGAAATCAAACTCGGAAAGAAGCAGACCGGCGACAAGTTCGCGGCAAAATGCGCCGTCCTCGGAATCGACTGCATCCCTTCAGCATCTGCATCCGTCAATGCCAATGCCACCCGTCAGGATGTGGCTGCAATCCTTTACAAGGCATTGCGTTACATCGAAAACCAGGGTGCCTACGCCTACACTGAATTCGATAATGGACTGGACAAATATACCGACAAGAAAGACATCAGCCCTGTTGCTGAAGAAGCCATGAGTTTCATGGAGGCACTGGGACTGATTAAAGGCAAGACGTCCACGACCATCTGCCCTAAGGAAATCTGCTCCATCGAGCAGGCTATCGACGTAGCGGAAAAATGCACACATGCACATCAGCTCGGCTGGTATCAGGTGAGAGCATGGGGAGAAGGAGCCGGACGCGACTTTAAAGGTAGCGTTTACACAGGCCCGTCCGAAGGATACTCGACATTCCAGACTTACGCACCGGGTGAAAGAGTGTGGGTTACAGGTCCGCGCATCGGCGGCATGTGGGAGTTCCTGCCTATCGTGGACAGATATACCGGCAAGACAGTATATGTGAAGGCCGAATGGTTCACCCCTGTAAGAAAACATGTGTTCACCTCGAAGAAGACCATCAAAACCGTAGAATTCAAGGACTACTGGGACGGAACCGGCATGTGGACAAAGTAATGGCGGAATAAAGAACGACGGGGGCGAAAACCCACGTTCTGCACCCGTGAAGTTCAATCTGAAGGACGACGGGGGCAGAAAGGCCAAATTTGCACACGTGAATCAAACGACGTGTACGAAAAGGCTTGATTTGCCCCCGTAAATCTCGGGCTCACCACAGGCACAGGCGCTCTATAACTTACCTTGTTTTCATGATGTGTACAGGGCAAACTTCACTATGATTGTGTAAGCCGAACAGCGGCAAGAGCCCGCTTATCTCAATCCCCCTAACCTTGTTGTTTTATTGGGACTCTGTCCCAAACCCTGACGCTCCGCGCGGCCTTTGCGT
>ERZ779797.402-NODE-402-length-19237-cov-4.856115_pt1 | contig 19237 bp, 14 predicted proteins | sample MGYA00511886_ERZ779797 | MGnify/ENA primary metagenome ERZ779797 (study PRJEB29588, sample SAMEA2155055) | human gut metagenome | biome: human gut; feature: human-associated habitat; material: faeces | place: Denmark | collected 2008/2010 ... | reverse complement strand
AGATGTGAAACCGCATCCCTGCTTCCCGCTTTCCCGTGACGGCTGGGAAGAAGTGTTTCTGCTATCCAAGCAGCAAACCGTGACAGGGGTTGCCTTTCGCGGACTACACCACTTGCCAGATGGGATGTTGCCTCCGGAATCTCTGCTGTTGCGCTGGATGGCCGCCGCAGACGGCATAGAGCGTAAAAACAAGGAGATGAATTTAGCTTTGGACAGCCTCTTGACCCTGTTTGCCCGTCATGGCTTACATCCTATCCTGCAAAAAGGGCAGGGCTTGGCCTCCCTGTACACATATCCTCTCCTACGGGAATGTGGTGACATAGATCTTTATTTTGTGGACGAAAAGGAGTTTGAGTCTGCATCCGATAGCATTCAGGCACAAGGTATCCGCCTTGTGCGGAAAGCGGACGGCAGTCTTATGTACTCCTGGCATGGTGTGCCTGTGGAACATCATATCCGGTTGGTTGACCTTTACCATCCGCATCATCGCCACCCAAAAACAGGATCTGCCTGGGGATTCCGGGACACGGTATTGCCGGCTGCTTCCGGCTTGAGAGTGACAGTGCCGACTCCTTCGTTGAACCTGTTGCTGCAATACGCGCATATCCTGAAACATGCCCTCGGACGGGGCATCGGGCTGCGTCAACTGTGCGACCTTGCCCTTTCATGTGACAAATGGCATACAGAAGTACATCCTGCCATCCTGAGAGAAGCCTGTCTGCAGTCCGGTTTGGGTAAATGGGTGCCACTGTTGCATACATTCCTGACCGATTGCCTCGGACTTGCCCCTGACCGGTTGCCTTACCCTGAAGCGGCTCCTGATGCACGACCGCTGCTCGACATCATCTGGAGGGGAGGGAATTTCGGGCAACAGAAGGGCAGCCCATCGGTACAGCCGGCCATGCTCCGTAAGGTACAGACGGCTGATGCATTCCGACGCAACCTCTGTTTTGCACTTCATTATGCGCCGAAAGAAGCCTTCGGGCTTTTTACTAACCTTTTGAAAGGACAAGCCAGATGACTCAAGAACACTGTTTCCGCATTGCGGATTTCCTTCTCCTCGTCCGGATGGCGGACAAGATGGATGCAGATGCCCTGCTGCCAAACTTCCAGACATTCCGGTGCGGGATTCCCAAGGAACGGCAGGCACTGTTCACTTGTGACGTGCTGCCCCTTGACGGTGTGGACTCAACCGTAGCCCACGGAAGCCTGCTGGAAGAAGCAGAAAATGAAATGGGCAGGCTCCGCTTGTACAGCAGACCTGGAGGATACCTGCTGACGTTGGATGACAAAACCGGGCACGAGTGCCACCTCCTGCAAGCGGACAAAGCATTCAACCGTCTCAGAGCCTACATTGGCACGGACCATCCCGGCAAAGCCGGACAAGCACTGTCATCGTTGCTCCGTATCGCCTACTCACAAGCCATCCTATACCACGATGCCGTGGCCGTACATGCATCAGCCGTATATTATGACGGGCATGCCTATCTGTTCATGGGAAAGAGCGGTACCGGGAAAAGTACCCATGCCTCCCTGTGGATGAAACATATCAGCGGCAGCGCATTGCTGAATGATGACAATCCGACCCTGCGCCTTACGGAAAACGGCATCCGTGCCTACGGTACACCGTGGAGTGGAAAGACCCCCTGTTACAAGCCTCTGTCATTCCCCGTTGGAGGCATTGTCCGCCTGCAACAGGCCCCCTACAACCGATTTCACCGCAGGGAATGCATAGATGCGTTTGTTGCCCTTTATCCAGGTTGCTCGTTTCTGCACAAGGATTCCGTCATGCAGAACCGAGTGTGTGATACTTTGGTACGCATCGTACAAGCGGTACCGGTAGGCATCCTGGAGTGCTTGCCAGACGAGAAGGCCGCCTTGTTGTGCAGGCAGGCACTTACAAGAACAGAACGACTGAAACAATAAAATAACGTAAATTAATCATATGAGCAAAAAAATCCTTTGGGCAAGCCTGTTGGGCATATTGTTGCTGACTTCCTGCGCTTCACGCAAGAATATCGTGTACCTGCAAGACATGCAGCCAGGCACAAAATACCCATACGACACCCGTTATGAAGCCGTTATCCGCCGTGATGACCGGCTGAGCATTACCGTAAGCAACAAAAACCCGGAACTGGCCATCCCCTTCAACATTTATGGCGGCACGTTCAAAGTCGGAACAGACGGCGACGTGACCTCAGATGCCTCGACCAGAGTGAATGAAAAAGGATACCGGGTAGATGTGGACGGGGACATCGACTTCCCCATCCTCGGCATCCTGCATGTGGAGGGGCTGACTGTAAGCGAAGTGAAAGACCTGATCAAGAAAAAGATAGAGAAAGGCAGCTATATGAAGGACCCTCTCGTTTCCATCGAGTTCCTCAACTTCAAATATACCGTGTTGGGCGCCGTGAACAACAACGGAACCTTCACGGTGGACGGCGACCGCATCACGCTGCTGGAAGCCATCGCCAATGCCGGAGACTTGACAGACAAGGCACGGACAGACCGTGTGGCCGTCATCCGCGAAGTGGACGGGGAACGGCAGATGTTCATGCACGACCTGAAGAGCAAGGATATTTTTGAGTCCCCCTGTTTCTATCTCCAGCAGAACGATGTAGTATATGTAGAGCCCAAATACGGCAAGAGAGACCGGGAAGACCGCGGCTGGCAGATTAGTACAACTCTGCTATCCATTGCGTCTGTCATCTGTTCTTTGCTGTGGGTACTCAAATAACCTGAATAAACCCAATAATTATGCAGACTAACCCTTCATCCCGTAAAAACGACACGGGGATCAATCTGGTGGACCTGCTTGCGTACTTTGCCTCCAAATGGAAATGGTTTCTGCTTTCCGTATTGGTGTGCGGAGGTATCGCATGGTATCACTACGCCCGTTCGCCACTTGTGTATTTCCGTTCAGCCACGGTAATCATCAAAGACCCGTCCAACAAGACCTCCACTACCGGACTGGACCGTTTTGATAACATTATTAACAAGGTGAACGTGGCCAACGAGATTCTGCAATTCCGTTCAAAAAAACTGATGCGCGAGGTGCTGCAACGCCTCCATGCCGACATTAGCTACCAACTGGAAGACGGACTGCGCAGCAACGAGCTTTACAACCAATCCCCCGTTCTTCTCAGTTTCCCGGATGCATTGCCGGAACAACATTTCGCCTTCACAGTGACGTTAAAGGACAAGAAGTCCCTGGTGCTGTCTGACTTCACTGGAATCGATGTCAAGTCTGACTTTACCGTTGAGATGTATGACACTGTAACCCTCAGCCGGGGGATGCGCGTGGTGGCCACTCCTACCAATTATTATAGCGATTCATGGACAGGAACCCCTATCCGTGTGGCGAAACTGCCAATGGAATCCATGGTAAATTACTATAAAAGCGCGCTGGGTATCCAGCAGGAAGAGGAGGAATCCTCCATCCTGACCCTCGCTCTGAAAGACGGCTCGGCGGCACGAGCGGAAGACATCCTGAACACGCTGATAAACGTGTACAACGAGGAAGCCATCAAAGATAAGAACCAGGTTGCCGTAAACACGGCCGACTTCATCAACGACCGCTTGATTATCATTGAGAACGAGCTTGGCGGCGTGGAATCGGAACTGGAGACATTCAAGCAGCGTAACCAGATTGTGGACATCGCCTCTTCGGCCGGGATGTACATGAGCGAATCGCAGAAGTACAATACGGACGCACTGGAACTGGAAACTCAGCTACGCCTGGCCAATTTCATCAAGGACTACCTGACAGATCCGGCCAAGGAAACTGACCTGATTCCCTCGAATACGGGCATTGGGGACATGAATATAGAAAGCCAGATAAGCCTGTACAATACCGCCAAGTTGAAGCGGGATCGCCTGATAGACGACAGTAGCGTGAACAACCCTGTGGTACTGGAACTGAACAATTCTCTTCGTGCCATGAAACAGAACATCATCCGTGCGGTGGACAACATGATAGTAAGCCTGAACGTGCAACGCAGCGATGCACAGAGCCGCGAAATGCGGGCACAGAACCGAATAACGTCCATCCCTACCAAAGAGCGGAAAATGCTCTCCATCGAACGGCAGCAGAAAGTGAAGGAAGCCCTATACCTGTTTCTGTTGAACAAGCGCGAGGAAAATGCCCTGTCGCAGGCGATGGCTGACAATAACGCCCGTGTCATCGACGGAGCAGAAGGTGGCAACTCCCCCATTTCTCCCAACCGCAACCGTATTCTGTTGCTTGGATTGCTCGTGGGGCTGGCTATTCCCAGCCTGGCCTGTCTGGGCATCCTGTTCTTGGATACCCGGGTACACAGCCGCAAGGACTTTGAGGGTATTGTAAGTGTGCCTTATTTAGGAGAAATACCCCAAGACAAGGAAGCGGGAAAACTGAACGAACAAGAAAGTCCTTTCCTGCTGGCAAAAGAGCAAAGGGACAGCACCGTATCGGAAGCCTTCCGCATTCTGCGTACCAACATGGCCTTCATGGCAAGAAAAGACCTTCCCCAACAGGTGATTATCTTCACCTCCCTCAATGAAGGAGCCGGCAAGACATTCATCTCGAAAAACCTGGGAATGAGCCTTGTGCTGGCTAAGAAAAAAGTGATACTGATAGACATGGATATCCGCAGGGGTACCCTGAGTCGGCAGTTCCATCTTCATAAGACCGGTCTGACCAATTATTTGGCTGATGCCACCCTTTCGGCGGAAGACATTATCCAGCACCAAGACGGCTTTGACATCATTGCCGCCGGTGCCATAGCCCCCAATCCGGCGGAACTGCTGATGGATGAACGGCTGGACAATCTGGTAACTGAGCTGCGCAGACGATACGACTATATTGTTGTGGACAGCGTGCCTGTAGGCATTATTGCGGATGCGACCATTTCCAACCGCATTGCCGACCTGACTATCTTTGTGGCACGCGCAGGCCGTCTGGACCGCCGCCAGCTACCCGAAATAGAACAGTTGTATAAAGAAAACAAGTTGCACAACATGGCCCTCGTGCTGAACGGCGCAGACCTGCACCGGCGCTACGGGTATTACGGATATTCATACAAATATGGATATGGAAAGAAAAAGAAATAACAAACTATATTTTTACGACAATGGAAAATTTGATAAAAGAAAAGTATGAGGCTCCCACTACCAAGCGGACAAGGGTAGAGATGGAGAGCGGGATTTGCGTGGCATCGAATGTGGATGTTAATGAAGGCGATGATGTCGGCAAGAACAGACACGTGACTATCTCACCACAAGAAGGCGGAACCGGATTCGGAGAAGATGCCTGGAGTGGAAGTTCTTTTGAATAATGTTTAATTTCAAATTAGTAGAAAGCTATGTATTATACAAAGAAACACTATCCTTTTCATGGATTATTTCTGTTATTTGCAGGGCTGTCTTTGCTCGGATGTACAGACGAGGACAACAGTTATGCCCCTGCCCATCCGGGAAATGCCATACAATTTAGTGTGGAAAGGATTGCAACCCGCACACATTATGAAGACAAATACGAGGAAAATGGCATCGTTTTTTATCCGATAGACTGGGATGCAGAAGATAGAATATTCATCTCTTCGGAGGATGCTTATCCAGGCACTTACATTTCCGGCCAACAACACGCCATCTATAGTGTGGCACCCGCAGACGATGCATCCTATCATGGAAGCATAACAGCTATTGACCCATCAAGCGGTTCTAAGGACGAAGCATACGGTCTCCACTGGGGAACGGGAGATAATTTTGACAAGTCATATACATTCTACGGCGCATATCCTGCCCAAAGAGTGAAAGGATATTCAAACAGTATGGACGACATGACAAGCGGAACGCTTACCATGCAATACTATACTAACCAAGTCTGCAAAATTACATCTGTAAAAAACGGTCAGTATGAATCAGAACCGGACATGATGAATGCCTACATGCTTGCAAAAAAAACTTTGCCTTCACCTACAGCAGACCATATTTTGTTAGATTTTAAGCCCATAATGACCACGCTTGATATCCACATCACGGCTGGAAATTATGAAGTGGCCACGGGCATTATCCAGCCCGTTACGGTGACGGGAGTCTCCATCATCACCCCCGGAGAACTGACAGGCAAGGAGCTGCAATGCAATGCGCAAACTCTTGATGAAAATGGAACTACAACTCTGACCAATTTTGATTCTTCGTCTCCGTCTAAAGAATGTGTTTTTGTCGGCATTGACAATGCCTTGAAAAGTAGCAATGAAAAGAGCATCGGCTATGTCGACTTATTTGAAGGTGAAAGCCTGCATCTGATGGCTTTTCTGCCACCCTTTGAAAATGTAAGCAATGGCACCCAAATAAAGATTCATGCCGTAGGAGGATTGAGCTTTGAGTTTACACTGAAAGATGGGCAGAATTATTTTGAAGCACAAAAAAGAATTGATGTGCAGCTGCCTGATGTGTCTCCGGTAACAACGAAAGCTAACGACTGGATTTCGCAACTGAATGACAGCAAATCATTGAAAACCCTATCTATACCCGGGTATGAATGTAAAAAAGGTGATGACAGCAGGCTAAGTGATTTATTAAATATGGGAATACGTGCTTTCGATGTGAATGAGTTAAGAAATGACCTTTTGCATGGCCAGGACCTACCACAAGAAATTATAAACATATTTGAAAGCTTCCTTCAAGAACATCCGAAAGAATTCATTATTCTATTGTATGATGGTGGCAAAGACCTTGGCATAGATAACCCGAAGTTTAAGTTGACAAAAGATAATTGGAATGCCGTAACTGTTTCTAACGTTCGGGGGGGGATTATTTCATTGAAAAAGATAATCGGAAATCAATATGAGCAAGAAGGGGTAGATGGAGGTTTCTGGCAAAATGAAAATGACTTGCCTTTTGGTGACACAAATGATGATGCATTATTATTAATACCAAATTCCGAATGGAATGTACAATGTAGAGATATAGACAAAGATGCAGCAGAGATAATCAAATTGAATAAAACAAATTACGAATCAATTATCAAAACAGCGATACAAGAAGGGTGCTTAGGTATTGTGATGGCTCCCTATGCCGGAGAAATTTATGCTGACGATACATATACATACAGCGACCTCCTCATCCAATCTATTATCGATTGTAATTTCAAGCTTCATTAATCTTGTTCCACCTATCCTCCGGCGTGCCATCCTCAATGTATCGCAAAGGGGAGCACAAGCCTTCAAAACGGATAAGGATATAAACAAGCAATCAAGATTTCATTTAAAAAGACAACAAAAAAGATGAAACGGCTATTTATTTCAGCCTTGTGCGCAGCAGCCTTTACCGGTGCCGCAGCACAGGAACAACACTCAGACACCATACAATCGGTGTATGACACCACCGAAGAAGTGATGTATGACAACGACAAATACAAAGTGGAAACCAACCACTTCTTCGACAATTGGTTTGTCAGTGGTGGATTTGGCGGACAAATCATCTTTGGCAACCATGACAAACAGGTAAAATTCTTAGACCGTGTGGCGCCGGCACTTGACATTGCCGTAGGGAAATGGTTCACTCCCGGCATCGGTGTACGCCTGATGTACAGCGGTCTGTCTGTAAAGGGAGCCACGCAAAAAGAAGGACATGGAGAATTCCCCACTCATAGTACAGGGGTAGATGTACCCGGCAAAGGAGGTGACGGCTATTGGCTGATGAAACAGAAATTCAAGTTCTACAATCTCCACCTCGATGCCCTGTTCAACATGTCGAACATCCTGTGCGGCTACAATGAAAAACGCGTGTACAACTGTACTCCCTATATAGGACTTGGCTGGGCGCGTGTGTGGGAATCCCCGCAAAGCATGGAAGTGAGCGCGAACGTGGGCGTGCTCAACTCGTTCCGCCTGAACGACGCACTTGACCTGAACCTCGACATACGGGGAGCCTACATGAGCGACCGTTTCGACGGTGAGCTTGGCGGACGTTGGGGCGAAGGTGTGTGGAGCGCCACGGTGGGATTGACTTACAAGTTCAAACCGCGCGGATGGGGACGCAGCAAGACCATCATCCGCACCCGTGATCGCCAACGCGAGCTGAAAGCCATGCAGGACAAGCTGAACGACATGCAGGCACAGCTGGCAAAACGCGAGCGCGACTCCATCACGGTAGTGAGGACTTTGGCCGCCGCCAACTTCGTCATCTTCAAGATAGACACCTGGGATTTGACCAACGAAGCCCGTGTACAACTTGGCTTGTTTGCCGAGACCATCAAGAAGGCTGACCCGAACATGGTGTACGTCATCACGGGCTACGCCGACAAGGGCACAGGCAGCGTAGAGCGTAACGTCGTGCTGAGCAAAAACCGCGCCCGGGTGGTTTACGAATGTCTGGTCAACGAGTTCGGCGTGGACAAGAAACAGCTGCGCGTGGACCACAAGGGAGGCGTGGACAACATGTTCTACAATGACCCGCGCCTGAGCCGTGCGGTGATCACACGAGTGGTGGAAGAATAAGTACAACAAAGAAACTTGGCCGCATGGAATACGGGATGGAACGCATCCTGCCTCCATGCGGCACAAACAGGAATAAAAAAATAAATATTATGGATACGAACAAGAAGAAATGGACAAGCAGACTTTGGAACGTGCTGCTTGGAACGGCATTGCTGGGAAGCATGTTGACTTCATGCGTGGACGATGAATTTCCATCCATGCATGGAACGACTCCCCTCACCCGAAACATTGGAGCTTCCATAGGTTCAGATGATGGACTGGTAGAGCAAAACGATGGATATTGGAAGGCCACCCGTCGGGTTCCGTTGGTAGGGTCTGGAAGAATTGTTGATAACATACGTTCATCGGCAGGTGATGTAATTACAATCCCGGACGGATCGGACGCTGTAACAAACCTTGATATTTCAGATTCTTATACTGTCCAATCAGTGATGGGGCTGGATGTAGGCAAAAGCTTAATCATGTCCGTGCGCGATTTGAATTATGTGTATGCCGGCGGACAAAAGGCCGGATTTGTATGCAGTGCTTTAGATGGCGGAATATTGTCATTAAATGTATTGAAAGGTTATTATCTGGAAACTTATCTTCATGGAGAAAAGACCGGTGAATATACCTTTAATAATGACGACGTTAAAAGCCTTGTGGATTTAGGATTGGGTAACATTACCGGAGGAAACTACGATAATAAAACAGAAGGAAACCCGACCAGCATCTTCTGCATAGAGGGTACTTTTAAAAAACCTTTTGATGAAATACGCTTGGGTATATCGGGAGTGGATGTGGATTTGGCCGGGAAGTTGCAAATCTATTATGCTTATGTGGGCGACAATGAAATGATTCCGGCCATCAGCAGCAGGACCGATTTCTTTGATAATGGCGTATCTGTGCCTTCTGGTTCTAAATGGACAAGCTGGATAGATAATGGTAGTCGTAACGGGTTAATCGATGACGACCTGACAAATGGTTGTGGTACGTTTCTGGTTGATGCAGGAAATGTAACAGTTGATTTTAGACGGGAGATTGAGGCCGGTTCAGAAGTCGGATTTGTTGTTTCTGGAGGTAGTTTACTGAATGTGGGTGTAGACGCAACTATTATTGTCCGGACTTATAATGGGGAAGAGAATAACCCTGAAAACTATACCGAACAATATACATATACGGAAATATTAAGTTTAGGCTTGCTTGGAGGCGGAAAGACCAAGTACAGCATAAAAACTACTAAACCTTGCCGAAGGGTTTATCTGAGTCTCGCCGGACTTCAGTTAGATATACTCGGCTCTACCGTGATTAATTATGCCTTTGTGCGAGAGCCGGACAAGATAGATGCTTCGTCCTTATTCACTTTATCCGGTGCCACGGTTTATACCCCCAGTTATCGCTTTGCCGATGTTCCAGATGAGGTGGAAGGGAGTGTGGAATATAAATTGCTGGATAGACCGTATAAAGACGCGAAATTGGAACAGAATGATGACGGAGAATGGGTGTTGACCGACATGTTCGTTGCCGGAAACTACAAAGTTCAGGGCACTTTTACCTATGAGGATGCAAACGGAGAGAAACATCAAATTGTACGTACCGCCATCATCCGACGTTTGGTGAAGAACCAGGACTATTGTAACAATCACATGACTAATGGAGGTGGTTCAAACCAATATACCGCATACCAACCGAGGAATGGCTTTGATGGTGTATTAAACATCGGAGGAAGCGGAACAGCGGAAGGTTCATTCGCAAAAATCGTGGACGAGAATGAGAACAATTATGTGCAGTTTACGAAAGCTGTAAATGTATCGTTGGGGACCAACACTGCTATTGTCGGTGTAAAATCTTCTCAATCCCTGAATACGGACAAAAAGAATATGCGTGTCGGTTTTGTGATAGACCGTGGGAATACCATTCTTACTGCAAACGTGCTCAACTTCCTGCGGATCAGGCTTCTGAATAAAGGTGAAGAAGTAGGAAGCGGCGTTGGAAAGGACAACAGTGGGGTTTCCGTCAGCCTTTTGGGAACGTCAACCACCGGGAAGGCCCGCTTGAGCATTAACACCGATGAAGAATTTGATGCCATCGAACTGTATTTTTCGGGCTTGTTGTCTCTGGCTGCAGGTAATGTCCTGAAGGTGTACTACGCTTTTTACGAAGATGCTTCAGTCGATTGTGGCGCACCCGGAGAAGAATGTATGCAGCTGATTACAAACGCCAACTATGGAGCAACGGCCGAAGTGACAAGTTCCGGTCTCGGACTCATTTCCGTATTTGACAATTTCGGCAACATATTGGATGGGGATATGGAAAGTTATGCAACCATATTCCAAGGAGTTTCTTTGGGCGGAAAAACATTATCCGTCAAATTTGACGAGATAAAAGGTGGTCAAGAAATCGGTCTGATTCTGTCCGGAATTACCGGGCTGATTGATTTGAGTGGAATTAATGTTGAAATAATCAAAGCTCTCTATCATGGAAAACCGATTGCTGAAACAACAGGTGGCAGCGGACTCGGACTGAAAGTGGCAGGAAACGGAGACAAGACATATCTTTCGATAACTCCACCGGCAAGTACAACGATTGACGAAATACAGTACGCCTTGGGAGGTTTGGATGTTCTTAAAAATATAAAGATACATGGCGTATATCTCCGTCCGGATTATGACCTTGACGGCGTGATGGACTGCGTGGGGGATGAACTGACCACCAACATTGTCGATTTGAAACCTACCCCTGCCGACATTTGTGAAGGGAACACCACCTCGCTGGTGGTAAGCGGAGGCGAAGAGGGTAAAGAATACCAGTTGGCCATACGGGATTATAAATCAGGAAAATCTTTTGATAAGACCTATACTGTGAGGTTAAATTCGTCTTCTGAATTTGAGTTTCTCAAAACAAATGAAAACAGTGAAGTGGTGGTGTACGACCCGATTCCCGACTTAAAGCCCGGCATCTACTATCTGACAGTAGAAAATCCGGCTAATCCGAGTTCGCCTTACATTAACGGTATAGAATTGACCATTCATCCGCATGAAACGAAATGGCTGGGAACAACATCCACTGATTGGAACACTTGGGACAACTGGACAAACGGAGTGCCTTGGGACTGCAGCAATGTGTTCATTCCTGCTAATGTCGAAAAATATCCGGTGTTGAGCGCATCCGGTACGGAGGAATATTGGTGCAATAACATCCATTTTGCTCCTGGTGCTGAATTAATTGGCCAATCTCACCTGCATTATACGCAAGCTTTTGTCGACATGAATCTCAGTTCCGGAGCTTATCATCTGATGTCGGCACCTCTGCAGGCCATGGTGACGGGAGATATGTTTGTAGCTCAAAACGTAAATGACTGGGAAACGTGGAGGAGAGAAACGTCATCTGATGGTCATCATCCGAATTACTTTAAGCCGATTGACGGGGAAAAACAAGGAAATGACAATAATTCCGCTTACATAGAACAGCGCATAAATCCTTACATTTACCAAAGGTTCTGGAATAGTGCGGTAAGAAATGAAACACTCACAAGATCCTATAACACTACAGATAAAGCCATCACAGAATTTACTGATTGGTCGAGAAGCTTTAATGCAGTTGAAACCAATTATGAAGTGGGACAAGGCTTCGCATTGAAAGCCGGAGATAAGACAAATGCTACTCCTTATCATTTCCACTTCCCGAAGTCATTCAGCATCTATCATTATTATGGAATAAACGGTAATTCATTGAAGGAAAGTTCAATTGCCAGAACGGGACAAACCGGCCGTCTCTGGACTGCGGAGCAGATTAACGGGTTAACGCTTAAGCGCGAAACAAGCGGAACACTTTATCTTTTCGGAAATCCGTTCATGGCGCACATTAACATCAAGAAATTCCTGGCTAAGAATACCGGTGTTACGTGCGTAAAAATATACCAGAACGGAGAGTATGTTGACATTATCAACAATAATGTAGCGGATGCCGCACAGATTGCACCGATGCAAGCCGTCTTTTTAACGGCGACCGCTGGGACACGACTTCGCATCACGCTATCGGAAGATATGCTCGAACAAGGGAAGTCGTCCACCCGGCTTACACGAAGAATGGCGAACCAGGTACGGCTGACAGCCACTTCCAATAGGCATTCGGCATCTTGTGTCGTCGTATCTTCTTCATCGGGCAATGACAAATTCAATAGTCGCGAAGATGTGACTCTTCTGGTCGGCAGCGAAGAAGGATCGGGCGTAGCCGTATATACCATAGCTGACGGGAAAGCCCTTTCCATCCAGCGGATGAAATCCGCCACCCGCATCCCTGTAGGTTTCTATCTGAAGCAGGCCGGTAATGTCAGCCTGACCTTTGACGCTTCAGACAACACATGGAATGGCTGGAAACTGAAAGACGAGCAGACGGGCAGAAGCTATCCGATCAACGGAAGAATCACTTTAAACGATGTTTCTACCGGTTCCGGACGCTTCTTCCTGGAAAAGGTGCAATAAAACGGCAAAGACATTCCGGGGATTGTACCACAGACGGGTAGTGACTATACGTTTGTACGCAGTGATCCCCACCGTTTGTTTTGTTTGCATCCCCTTTCCTGGCTTTGCGTAGCAGGAAAGGGGATTTTTTGAATAATGCCATTCGTATGAATTCTCCTATAATCCATTCATAAATATGTTGCCTGATGAATTATTGTTGAACAATGACTTGTTCTTTATTGAAGTCAACCGTATGCTATCCAAAGGCTGCCGCGTAACCATGCGTCCCCAAGGGGACAGCATGATACCTTTCATAAAAGGAGGAAGAGACAGCGTAGTATTGCAGAAAACCAAAGAGGTGGATACCGGAGACATCGTGCTGGCACATATTCCGGAGAAGGGTTATGTGCTGCACCGGATTTACCGGATGCAGGGAGAGCGGCTTACCTTGATGGGAGACGGCAATCTTCATGCGAGGGAACAATGTGAAAAAACAGAGGTGTCGGGCAAGGTAATCAGGATTTTGCGTAACGGGCGGTATGTGGAATGTGACACCTTCCGGGAAAGATTCAAGGCAGATTGTTGGAGGCGGCTATTACCGGTAAGACGATTCCTGTTGTTTGCCTGCCGGGTATTTTCAACCCATACATAAGAAATAAGTATGTCATCTTTGCGGATCAACGAGTGTATCCATTGGCTGTGGGCGGCATCCCGAGGCTTCCGGCTGTCTGTTGTATACTGCACGCTGGCAGGATCGTTGAACGTCAGCGTGTCGCTGTTTTTCGTGTTTGTCTGCAAACACCTGATAGACATAGCCACGGGAGTATCGGACGACAGCCTGGGCACATATATCGGATGGATGGCAGGCTGCATGTGCGCCCAGCTCCTGTTGTCAGTAATCAGAAGCCGCCAGTCAAGCCGGGCAGAAATCAGGATGCGGAACGGTCTGCACGGCAAACTGTTCGTGCACCTGATGGAAAGCCAATGGAATGGGCGGGAAAGATTCCACACCGGCGACCTGCTCAACCGGATAGAGGCAGACACGGCATCCGTGACTGATACCGTTTGCCGGACTGTTCCCACCGTAGTTGTGACTATCGTCCAATTGGGCGGTGCGTTGTATTTCCTCTCCCGACTGGATATGCGGCTGACGGGCATTTTGGTATTCATTATGCCCCTGGCCATTCTGTTCAGCAAAAGCTATGTGCGCAAGATGCGCAGGATGTCGAGGGAGATTTGCGAGACGGACAGCCGCATACAAAGCCATATGCAAGAGAACTTGCAGCATCGTATCATTGTCCGCACGTTAGAATATACCCGGCAGGCCGTGGAAAAATTGGGTACACTTCAAACCTCTTTGCAGGGGCAAGTGTACCGGCGCACGGACTTCTCGGCGTTTTCCCGCTCGATGGTGCAAATCGGATTCATGACGGGCTATGCCGTGGCTTTCCTATGGGGCGTATTCGGACTGAGCGACGGGACGGTGACTTTCGGCATGATGGCGGCGTTCCTGCAATTGGTGTCGCAAATCCAACGCCCGATGGTGGATATGAGCCGCCAGATACCAGCCTTTATCCGGGTGTTTACGGCTACGGAACGGTTGGCGGAACTGACCTCTTTGCCTTTGGAACGGCAGGGAAAATCAGTACGACTGACTGGGAACTTGGGCATCCGTATCTCCCATGTGCGTTTTTCTTACCCCGACAGCGGACGGGAAGTGTTGGCCGGCTTTTCGCACGATTTCCGGCCGGGTAGCCTGACAGCCATCGTCGGGGAAACAGGCGTAGGCAAAAGCACCTTGATAAAGCTGATACTGGCGTTGGTTCAACCGAAAGAAGGGAACATCGTTATTTACAATGAACAAGAAGAGGTTACGGCATCTCCACAGACACGATGCAACCTGTCCTATGTGCCGCAAGGCAATACGTTATTCAGCGGCACCATCCGAGATAACCTGCTAATAGGCAACCCGAATGCCACGGAAGCAGATATGCGCTCGGCACTCCATACGGCTGTCGCTGATTTCGTGTTTTCCTTGCCGGACGGGCTTGATACGGTATGCGGGGAGCAAGGCACAGGACTGAGCGAGGGACAGGCGCAGCGCATTGCGATTGCACGCGGGTTGCTCAGGCCGGGAAATATCCTGCTGCTGGATGAACCGAGTTCGGCACTGGACGGGGAGACAGAACATGAATTGCTGAAACGGCTGGCGGCGGAAGTAAAAGACAAGACGGTGGTGATGATTACGCATCGGGAGAAGATTGCAGGGCTTTGTTCGGAAGTGGTGAGGATGGAAGAATTGTCACTTATTGCAACTTATCAATATGAAAAGAGAGAAAAGAATTGAGAAAATATTAAAAATGGTAGACAAAAATACCATCAGCTTTAAATTTGTAATGGCTGGAAAAAACGGAGTCGGTAAAAGTTCTGTTATAAATGCGATATTAGACTCTTATGTATGTGAAGTTGCATCTGATGCAAAACCATAAGCGAACCTTGCACAGGTTTACAACCAGTACCGGGCCGCCCATTCCATTCCTTTTGTGGACGAAATAGTAGCCTTGCGGGAAAGATACGGCCTGTCGGCATTGAAGATGTCGGCTATTTTGGGGTTTGGCGTCAACCAATACCGGCAATACGAAGAGGGCTATATGCCATCGGAAACCAACGGGAAAATATTAAAAGCTTGCCAGAACCCGATAATATTTGAGACCTTTGTGCAGAACTCCCGTGCCCAGCTTGGCGAAAAGGCATATACGAGAATAACAGGGCAACTGGAAGCAGTCAAGAAACAGCAGACGGATGTACGCCGTTCTCTCATTTTCGGAGAAGGAAAACGGACGGGAGCAAACGGCTTTGCCCCATTGTCACTGGAACGCCTGCGCAACCTGTTGCTGTACTTCATCCATGAATGCGAGGACGTGTTCAATACAAAGATGAACAAATTGCTGTTTTATGCCGATTTCTACCATTACCGGCAACATGGGCAAGCCATATCCGGATTGTCGTACAGAGCCATTAAATATGGTCCCGTACCCGTCCATTGGGATAGGGCATACAGCCTGTTTGACGATGTGCGTCAGGAAATAGTGGAGTTTGACACAGGGATTACCGGCACAAAACTGGTATCGGTATCCCAGCCGGACTTGTCCTTGTTCTCGGAAAGCGATGCAGTCTATGGATTGGATTCTTTTATTGGCAGTCGGCTATGTCTTCCTAAAGATTAGCGGAAAGATATTGAGGAAACTGTTTTCTCTGGGAACCACCGTCTTGTGGCTGGTAGCCTTGGGACTGTGCTTTGTGAACCTGTCGTGGCTCGGCCTGTTGATTCTCGCATGGAAGTACCTTTTTATGCCGATAGGCAACTATTACGAGAGGCAGCAATGCCGGAAAAGAAGAAGTGGCGGAACAGTCAGCAATGAGGGCATCATGTGGCTGATACCCATTTTCTGGCCATTCCTGATAGCCAAGATGTTTTTCGGCGGCAAGCAATATAAGCCTTCGCTGGACGAGTATGACTATGAGCAGCATTTGAAAAGCAATGGCAGATAAAACGGTCAGCTTCCGCTCAAATGCGCCAATGCTTCTTCACGGGTTTCCTTGACCAATTGGAGCAAAATGGCCGGGTCGATGTGCTTTTTGCCATATTTGGTGGTGATGTGCAAGTGCGGCCCGGTACTGCGCCCCGTGTTGCCACTGATAGCCACTACTTCTCCGGGTAGGACTTTTGCACCTTTCTTTACCAATGCCTTTGACAGGTGGCAATAACTGACGATGTAGTCACCGTGACGGATGGTGACATACTTTCCCGAACGCTTGTCGGATGACACCTTAACGACCTTGCCCGGCATCATGGCATAGACTTCCTCATTCCTTGCCCGCAAGTCAAGACCGTTGTGGCTTCTCCGCTTTCCTGTAAAAGGGTCTTTGCGTCTTCCATAAGGTGAAGTAACTATGATTTTCTTCAAAGGGTAAGACACGCTCATATAACAGCCTATCCAATGGCTTCGCATTTCTTCTGACTGTTTCCCTGCCATCGAGATAAGGGAAACAAGGTTGTCCGCCTCTCCGTTTTCGGGGAGGCTTTTTGTTTCTGTAGGTTCGGCCACTTCTTGCAATTTGTACAGTGGCTTGCTATATGCAATGGTATGGAACTGTGCTTGTAAGGACAAGCAACAGAATGATATAGTGAGTAATAGCCATGACTTTTTCATGGTGCAAAAGTAATATGTGATATGCGTATAAAGGGAAGGATGGCAATGGGAATGGCCATATTATAAGATTATATAGGGAATCAGACCTACGAATCAGACTTAGAGTGTGTATAAAGTCTATTTGAAAGTAGAGAAATCTCTTTCAACTTGGGGGTTACATCATAAAAAGTATTATTTTTGCAAACTGTAAGATACAACTTCATCACCAAAATGGGATTGTATCAAACTCATTCAAGCCCTGCCCAAGCCATTCAAGTTGGTAGGCGATGAAAGACAAGAGAAAACAGCCGCCCATGATGCTGTACGTGAAGCACTTATCAACTGTATTGTGTTGTGCACCAAGACCTGAATGCGACTGGCAATATTGTAGTACGCCGGACAGAAACGGAACTGACTTTTTCCAACCCCGGCATGATGTTAGTGTCGAAACAACAATACTTTAAGGGAGGAAGAAGCATCTGCCGCAACCCGACCTTGCAAAAGATGTTCATGTTGTTGGGCAAGGCAGAGAAAGCCGGAAGCGGCGTGGACAAGATATTGGCCGGATGGAAAGAATTGGGTTGGGATGAGCCTAAGTTGACCGAAGAAGTGCAGCCCGATTATGTGGTGTTGACATTGCCAATTGGGAAAACCCCACAAGAAAACCCCGTAAGAAAACCCCACAAGAAAACCCTATAAGAAAGTCTGACAAGAAAGAACAGAGGCTGCAACAGATAATGGATTTTTGCTCTGAGCCAAGAACCTCTTCCGAGATATTAGCCATGCTTGGCTTGGCAGACAAGAAAAATCTGATGGAAGTATATATAACGCCTATGATAACTGAAGGCCTGCTGTCAATGACAGAACCCGACAACCCAACCAGCAGGAATCAAATGTATGTCGCGACCAAGGCTGAAAAGCCCTAATTGCGCCTATAAACATAACGATTTATACCCGAATGGGGCTTCCCGGCACGAACGTGCTTTGGGAAGCCCCATTCTTTGTTTGGAGTATGATTGACTGTATGATTTTCAGCTACCAACATAATTAAGCCTAAATCCGAGCAGATTTCTTCTTGCGTATACAAGATGCCATTAAACTTATTATTGGAATTACTGTTCATCGCGGAAGAAATGCAGCAAGAGGTTTACTCTGTTCCTTGTAGTACATATACAAGAATACTCTAAACTTACTTTTTTAACTTCAGCTTGCGTAATCAAGCATGGTTAGAGAATCTTAGTCAATCGGCCAACAAGGACTTCCGATACCCCCACGGAAACCTCACCATCAACAGCTAAAACTTTTTCTTTTGGAAGGCAAAAAATCAAGTTGAAGCCATTACCTTTGTACACTTGACAGGCAGGCTTCCTTGCTCTTGGTAAGACATTATTTTCAATCAAAATGTTACCTGTTTGTTATCCTTGTTTTTGTTATTCTTGTTATATTACAGTGTTTCAATAAGATATATTCTCAAATTTAAGCTATACCCATTTGTGACGGCTATAATACAAAGACAAAGAAACAGGTAGTTTAATTAAAGAGGCTATATCTTTTAAATGCCTGTTTATCTTCATCATCTGATTCTGATACTGGCGCCGCTCGCTGCCATCTTCACGCAGAATTAAAGGAAGAAGATATTGGGTAGGGTTTGTCGGGTACTTATCTATAATATCCTGCATCTGTCGAGTCCATTCAACGGTCAGCAACTGACCGGTTTTTTTCCGCCTATAAGTAAGATAACCATTCTTTAAATCTTTCTTTTTGAGATAAGCCATATCTACAAATGACATGCCTCGGGTACAGAAACTGAAAAGAAACATGTCGCGGGCAAAATCCAAGGATGGGGTCAAAGATAAATCCAGTTCTTTGATCTGCTTGATTTTCGCAAAAGACAAACTTCTCTTTACCGTCTTATCTATACCACAATACACTCGCTTAAAAGGATGACAATCCTGGGTCAACCCTTTTTCTACAGCCAGTTTGTAGTTGGTGCGCAGTATACGCAAATAGAACGAACTGGTATTACGGGTCAGTCCACGGTTCTGCAATTCAGCTTCATAGAGTTCCATCAAGGCTCTAGTTAATTATACCGTTGCAAACTTGACATTATAATGGTTCA
>ERZ779797.400-NODE-400-length-19246-cov-2.790266_pt1 | contig 19246 bp, 28 predicted proteins | sample MGYA00511886_ERZ779797 | MGnify/ENA primary metagenome ERZ779797 (study PRJEB29588, sample SAMEA2155055) | human gut metagenome | biome: human gut; feature: human-associated habitat; material: faeces | place: Denmark | collected 2008/2010 ... | reverse complement strand
GCGGACAGGGAAGGCATTAATGGAAAGACGAAAGAAAATGCGCAAGCCGATGACAGAGTACGCAATGGAAATAACAATCAAAAAGCTTGAAACTCTTGCGCCCGGTGATACGGTAACGCAAAAGAAGATTCTTGAACAATCTGTTGAGCGTTCATGGCAAAGCGTGTATGAGCTAAAAGAGAAAGGCGACGTGAACAATGGAAGAAATGAAAAACCTTTCAAACCAAGCGATTGGTAATGCTCACGGTCCTATTTACACAAGCAAAGAAGTCGAGGAACTTGGGATACCACATAGCGAGCCAGCTCCAAAGCCCAAAACTTGCAAATACTGCGGAAAAACGCTGTACTACGAAGGTATAGTCCTGTGTGGAATAGTGACAGTATGGCGAACAAACGAGCCGAGAAGATGTGATTGTGAAAAATCGGTTGAGTTCTGGAAGCGTTGGGACGCTAAACAAGAAGAACGACAAAAAGCACAAGCTTTGGCTGAAGAGCAGGAGAAAAGGCGGCAGAGAATAGCGGATATACTCGGCAGGTCCGGAATAAAGAAACGTTACCTTTCACGATCGTTTGAAAACTTTATTGTAAACGACGTTAATCGTAAAGCGTATGAAACTGCTAAGTCGTATGTAGATAACTGGCAGGACAACAGGGATAAAGGCGAAGGTTTATATTTCGAGGGCACCTGCGGCACGGGTAAAACACATCTTGCTGTTGCTGTTGCTATGACGTTAATAAATCAGGGCGTACCCGTTATTTGTAAGACATCAATTGATTTACTTGCGGATATAAAAAAAAGCTATGAATATGACAGTTTGACGAGCGAAGAAGATGTCTTGTCGGCGTATATGACAGCTGATTTTTTGGTAATTGATGATCTTGGCAAAGAGCAAACTACGGAATGGTCTGCGTCTATCCTTTACAGAATAATCAACGATAGATACGAAAATATGATCCCGACCGCAATAACGACAAATTACAACGCTGATGATTTGACGGAAAAACTTACCGTGAACGGTAACAGAGAAAAGGCAAAGGCTGTAATAAGCAGATTTAAAGGAAGTTCATCCTGTGTTACTATGGCGTGGGAGGACTACAGAGCGAAAGGATAAACCAAATGGGAAATAAAGAAGAAAGTGCTATGACCAAATTAAACAACGAAGCTGCTACAGTGAGCGGCTACAACGTGCCGGCAATCGCTATCAGAGATCATGTTGCTCAGCGCATAATGACCGATGCGGTTTACGCCGAAAAAGTGATAGTTGAGGGCAAGACGCTTAGCAAGTGCTATCAGTACATATCGGATATAGCGTTCGGAAAAGCACGTAAAATGAGCAAGACTGACAAACAGGACGGAATAATGATAGGAATGTCCTCTGATGAAATATTTGCACTTGCAGACGAATATTACATGCTTTCCGATGACGAGCTGAAGAAAAAGCTTGAAGCAGAAAAACCGAAGCCTGCACCTGCCGAAAAGACTGAAACGGCTAAGAAGAAAACAGCGGATAAGTCAAAGAAAACAAAGCCTGCCGAAGAAGATGAGGAATTAGAACAGTCGTCGCTGTTTGATGTCGATGCGGAGGAAACAGAAGATGATAGCATATAAAGCTTTCAACGAAGATCTGACCTGCCGCAATTACAAATTCAAGGAAAACGAACCTAACTACACAAGCGAAGCAAATTGCAGGGAAAATGGATTCCATTGCGCCGAAAATCCGCTTGACTGCTTATCATACTACCGCTTTGACAACTGCGTGATTTACGAGGTAGACGCAACAGGCGATGTTGACGAGGATGATATAGACAGCAAGATAAGCTGCACTGTTCTCACGCTCCGCAAAAAGCTTGATGTGCTTGATTTTGTAAAGGCGGCGGCAAAATACATCACGCTGCACCCATACCGTGAACAGAATCACCATGTACATAACGATATGGCTTGTGGCAAGGAAAGCGATAAGTTCCTTATCGTCCGTGGGAAAACAATGGCAGTAAGCGCACAGAAAGACACCGTAGTGTGTATGCTCAAAGAAACCTCGTACAGTAAAGAAATACTGTGGTATTCGATTTTTAAGGTTGACGGTAAATCAATGTTGGCAGGCGTGCCGTATAACGAATACGGCGAAATAGTGACAGAGGCGGAAATGGAGGCTCTTCATGAGATTAAAAGAACTGAGTAAGCTTCCAAAAATCACTGTACCAAAGTCGTTCGTTGAAAAGGCGGGAAAAGATACTCCCCGTATGATAAGAAAATACGGTTCGACCGTGTACAGATACAAAACAAGGGAGTATGCAAAATGCCGAATGTATGGAGATATAATCAAGGTTGCGTTGTTTTACACAAAGAACTTGCGGCTCGGAGCAACGATGCCGGCATACGAGATATTCATTGATTACAAAAACGAAGATTTTATCACTTATGATTACAGCGCAAACCGCTGGAGCAATGCCACGATAGAAAAGCTTGATACAAGCTTTAATTGGTGGTCTGAAATAAAAGAAAAAAAGTATATGTCGGCCAAAGACAGAGCGTTTCTGAGAACAAACTTGAAAATTGAGGAAGACGATAGTTATGGCGATTATTACGGCATTCTGAAGTTTCAGCAAAACGTGAGAGAACGTCAGCTCCTCGCAAGGCACAAAAAAGAAACGGATAAATGGGACGAGGCGATGAACAAAGTAATGCAGGTTCCAAAGGACTGGGATAAGTTCGTTGCTAAGTCGGTCATCAAAGATCAGTACATTTTTTACGAGTACAGCAGAAAATCCGAAAAAGACGGTTATTGTACTTGGTGCGAGAATGACGTAAAAGTAAAAAATCCTAAGCATAATGCACAAGGGCGTTGCCCTCACTGTGGTCATAAAATAACCTACAAAGCGTCAGGAAAATCCGGAAGATTTTACACTGATTATTTTGCCGCATATCTAATACAGCCTTATGGCGATGATTTTATAATCAGAGTTTTCGAGGCACGCTGTAGCTACGACAAGCACAAAATGGACGGCATTCGAAGAATAGCTGAAGCATATTCATGCGAGCGTTACCGCTACATATACGATAGCGACAATTCTGCAACCGGATACAGCTACGAGTTGTACAAACAGTGTGAAGTGCGTTGGTGTTGCTTCGGAAGAGTAAACCCGGATTACTATAACAGTTCTTTCGGAACAGTTTACAAGAGAAATCTTTCCGGCAAAATTGCCGAACGATTGAGCAGAACGGGACTTATCGAGTATGTCAAAGGAAATGACGAATGCGATCCGAGAGTGTTTGTCACACAGCTGAAAAGGTTGCCTGAAATCGAAAAGCTTGCAAAGGTTGGACTGCCACGTCTTATAAATGACTGTATGTTCAAATACCGCTATGACAACAGCTGTAAGTTCAGCGACGGAAAGTTAGCCAAAATGCTGTTAATTGACAACTTCCGCACCAAAAGGCTTATTGCAAGCAACGGCGGTCTGATATATCTCGAATGGCTCAGAGACGAGAAAGCAAAAGATACAGTTTACGATGACAGAACGATACAGTGGTTGGATACTCAAAGCATAAGACCTGATATGCTGGATTTTATATCCAACAAAATGAGCGTTCAGCAGATAAAAAACTATATATGCCGTCAGATGTCCGAAAACAGTATGACAAGCAGAGATGTAATACAGACGTGGAGCGACTATCTTGGTATGGCCGAACGGCTGAAAATGAACACAGCTGACCCTATCGTGTACCGGGTGAAAAAGCTCAAGCAGCGTCACGACGAACTTGTAAAAGAAGTTGATGACAAAGAACGTGTATTAAGAGCAGCTGAAATCAGCAAGAAATATCCTAACATAGAAACGGTTTTGCAAAAAATAAAGCCAAAATATGAGTATGAAGACGAAACGTACTCAATACTCATACCGGGAAAAATAGAGGACATTCTCGCCGAGGGAGCGGCACTGCACCACTGTATAGACAAAACAGACAGATATTTTGACCGCATAAATGTACAGGAGTCGTATCTGATGTTCCTGCGCCGAACGGCCGAAAAGGACAAGCCGTATTATACCCTTGAAGTTGAGCCAAACGGCACAGTGCGGCAGAAGCGAACGGAGTTTGACAGGCAGAATCCTGACATAGAAGACGCAAAAACGTTTCTGCGCAAATGGCAGAAAATCGTATCAAAGCGGCTTAGCTCCGAAGATATTAAGCTTGCAAACAAAAGCAAGAAGTTGAGAAACGAAGAGTTTGAGGAGCTTGAACGCACAAAAGCAAGAATCCGCAACGGCACATTACAAGGACATTTACTTGTTACGGTGCTTCGGGAGGATCTAATGGAAAATACAGACGAAAGCGAAAAGGTGAGCGTATGATAAGAATATATCCTCAGAGAGGCGGTGCACTGAACGAAAATGACAGACTGGACCTCGCACGACTGCTGATAAAAGCCGGATATAAAGTGAGGATCGGCAAAGAAAAAATGAACGGCAGTAGCACATATACCTACTTCATCGAATATGAAGAGGTGCGCAATGGCACTTAATCTTACGAAAAAACAGCTGAAAGCTCTCGGAATATCAATTCCAGAGAGCGAGAGGCCGAATAAATATCGCTCAAAAGCCTGTAAAATCGACGGTATAACGTTTCAGAGTACAGCAGAAGCAAATTACTACTACAAGCTTAAAATGCTTGTAAAGGCTAAAAAAATCGCCGGTTTCTGCCGTCAACCACGTTTTGTTATAACCGAGGGCGATGACAATACACGTTGCGTAGAATATGTTGCTGATTTCATCGAATTTCACAACGACGGAACGTATCGCATTGTAGATGTCAAGGGCGTTCAGACGCCAGTGTTTAAACTCAAGATGAAGAGCCTGCACGAAAAATACCCGACGATAAAAATAAACTTGGAGGATTAAAAGATGATGGCCAATAGAAAAGAACTCTCAGATAAGCTTAAAAAGCTCAAGGACGTAATCGTGAAAGACTCAGGTGCGCTTTTCCGTGGTGGGAAAATCGTAGCGAGCAATCCTGCGTTCGCCCTGTCTGCCAATTTCGACTGCGGCAATTCCGAAGATTTTGTGTTACCGGTAACGGCAATAAATTTCATCGAAAATATGGTTGATGAAGAAATCGAACTTCAGCCGAGCAAAAACAAAATTGTTATCAAGGGCAAGCGCAACAAGGGAACATTCGCTACAGTTGCACCGTCAATCTATCATGTAAGCGAGCCGGAAGTGAATGACACACTTCTGGCGTTTGCAGATGACGATTTTCTGCGGGCGGCCAACAGCGTAACATACGCTTGTAGCGTTATCGATACACGACCGGCGCAGATGGGCGTATTGCTTGACAGCGACGAAAATGGAAAGCTGAATATAATCGCAAGCGACGGAGTTAAGCTGGCCGCAAACTCGGTTGATTACAACGGTGAGATCAGAGCGGTAATACCTAAAGCCGCATTTAAAAAGCTTTTGTCGATTTCAAGCGGCAACGGTATCACACTAAAAAAGACAAGCAGTACAAATCAGCTGGCGTTTGAAACAGGAGAATACACGCTGTTTGTTCAGCTGTTGGAAAACAATTTCTTTAACTACAGGCCACTACTGGAGCTTGCGAGCCCCAGTAGCGAAAATGATCTGAAAATCAACAGCGTGTCGCTTCTTAATGCACTTCAGAGAGCGAAAATATGCGAGGGTGCAAAGCGTTCGGCGATCGTCATGACGCTTGAAAAAAGCATGAATACGGTGATGATTAAAACGACCGATTCCCTTGAAGCATTTTCGGAAGAAATCGAGATAGAAAACACTGTTGATAAAGCGGTAAGTGTAGCATTTAACGGCGATTATATGAGTGAGATGCTTCACGCCGCAGGCGCAGATAATCCGTTAATAACAATGACTGTAACAGGCAGTGGAAAGCCGATTATTGTCAAGAGTGCAGGCGGCTTTATAGGCTTGTTACAGCCCATACGAATGAAAAAGTAAGGAGAGTAACCAATGAAAACCCTGAATGAAATAAAAGAACTGCCTAACCTGATGATACAGCATGTCGCTGTAGACGGAGGGCTCGGAGTGTTATTCAAAGCAGGCAAAAGCTTCGCAACTGTCGTATGGAGTAACGGCGGCGGGTGGGAACACGTCAGCATTAGCCCGTTCAAACGTTCTTATACACCGACATGGGATGAAATGTGCAAGCTGAAAGATATGTTTTTCAGCGACAATGAAACGGTAGTGCAGTACCACCCTGCGAAAAGTGAGTATGTAAACAACTTACCGAACTGTTTACACCTTTGGCGACCTATCAACGAGAAAATGCCTGCACCGCCGTCAATCTTTGTAGGTGTTAAGCACGGTCAGAGCCTCGAAGAAGTCAAAGCGGCTATAAAAGAGTATGATCATTAAGCGAGGAGCAAAGATGAAAAATTTTGATAGAATAGAAGCTGTTGACTACTACATAAAAGGTGAGTATCACTGCGACAAATGTCCGTTCTGCTGGGGCGGTTATGACGATGCCGGGTGTTATATCTTCGGAGATCTTCGTGATACTTGTCGGTTGATACCGCCGATCCGCTTCATTCTCGGATGGGGCAGGAGAAAGAGAACGGAATATTTTCGGGCACACGAATACGACGATTTTTCGGAATGGTATGCAGAAAAAGAGAAAAAAGAAACTGCATTTATTCAAGCCTTTAATGACAGAATTTTCTCACATTTTGCGCTGTTTTGGAAAGATAAAGACGGCAATATTTTCGGTAATCCTATTGACACAGAGAGATTTTGCGAGTTTGATAACATGATGCGGTTTCTGAGTGACTGTGAAGATATATTTGCTCCGCCGTCATATGTACCACTAAAAAAACGATGGGCGCAGCTCGTCAATGACACATGGCGCGAGTTTATCATGATCTTTAAGCCATACTTTTGTAAGTGAGGTGCAACACATGAGGTATTATAACAATAAACGCTATAACAGCACAAGACGTTCCAGAAGATTACGCAAAATGTTTGAGAAAACGTGTCCTAAAGCGAATTACTGCAAGAACGCAGACAGATGTGACTATGAGCATACTTTTGTTGGCGAGAAGCTGTGTTTTGAGAGAAAGGAGTACGACAAATGAAAATAGCGGAAAATATTCAGAAACTGATTTGCCTTGCAAAAGAGCATCCAGAACTGCCCATTATTGCAATGGTGGACGGAGAAATCGTCGGTGATGACTGTGGCCGTTGGGTTGGCGACTTTGGAAGCGTAGAACTCGGAGAGTATGTGTCCTATAATGAGCGTCTTTTTGATGATCGAGAGGATTTTAAGGAAGCGTATTACGGTTACAACGACGACGAACTTTGTGAGAAATTCAAATATAAGCCGGGTATCAATGAATACACCCTTAAGAACAGGCATTGCACGAGGGAGCAGTACGAGGAAAACAAGGAAAGCGAAAAGCAACTTGAAGCATATCTCGATGAAGTGGCGAAGCGAGCTTTCAAAGCGGCGATTATCGTCAATATCGATCTCCCAAATGATGTTGAGAAATTTGAGGAGGCTGTCAAATGAGAGAAAATTTGTTTCATGGGAAACGGAATGATAATGGTGAGTGGGTTGAAGGGTATTATTGTGCATTCAACGGTGTAAGTCATCGCATATACACAGGTTATGCGGAAACAGACTGTGGAGAGTTTTATCCTGATTACTACGAAGTTATCCCCGAAACCGTAGGTCAGTACACGGGGCTGACAGACAAGAATGGCAAGAAGATTTTTGAGGGGGACATCGTAACAGTTCCGCTTAGCTGGGATGGAGATTATGTAATGGATATCGGCAGAGTTTTTTATAGTGAACAAAGCTGCGGATTTTACAGAACATCAAGAGTATACAGCGGTGCGTTTGGAAGCGGTAGCCCAGCAATGAATTGCACTGATGAATACGAAGTCATCAGCAATATTTACGATAATCCAGAATTAATAAAGGATGGGGTGTGAGTATGAGAGAGATTTTGTTCAGAGGAAAAGCCATAAATCGTGATAAGGGCTATCACAGAACGGGATATAAAAACGGCGATTGGGTCTATGGATTATTAACTCGACCTTATGATGAAAGGTTTGAAAGTTTACCCGCTGAAATGACTAATACGTTAGGCATAAGTGGCATTGAAGTTGATCATGAGTCCATAGGGCAGTTTGCGGGATTAGCTGATAAGAATGGAGTTAAAATTTTTGAGGGGGATATAATCAAAGCGTATTTTAAGCCGCAAAATTTCAACGACCCGCCCTACGCAATTGGCAATATTATTTTTGAAAACGGAACGTTTAAGGTAGTTGTTCATGTTTCAAAAAATTCAACGGAGCACAAGGTATACGAGAAAGAAGATGTCACCGCATACAGCGTTGAACATAATTTTTTAGACCGTTGTTATGTTCTTGAAGTCATCGGCAACATTTACGATAATCCCGAGCTGATAGGAGGCGAACGGTGAAAATATGTCCGATAACGCTAAAAGCTGCGAATGCTGTCCTGCAAAAGAATTTTGCAATGAGGCTATCTCAACAAAGGAGGCACTATGAAAGTAATAACACTAATACTCGCTGATGAATGCGACGAAATTGTGGCACTGACGACTTTCGGTACAAGCAAAAAAGACGGTTATCCGAGAATATGTACAGGTGCTTTTAAAGTGAATCATGGCGATGTGGTACATTTCCCAGAAGCTATAGAGGAAGGAAAGGAGAAAAAGCATGAGCGTTAGAGCGGTGATGATAAGCATTCAGCCACAATGGTGTTCTTTGATTGCAAACGGCAAGAAAACGCTTGAAGTGCGCAAAAGCAAGTCTAAAATCAGAACTCCCTTCAAGTGTTACATATACTGCACTAAAGGCAAAAACAAGCTCTTTTGGACTGGAAAAAGATACTCATACACTGATGACCACAGTCACAACGCTTTCGATAAAGCGGAAAACGGAAAAATCATTGGAGAATTTGTGTGTGATTCAATTTTTCCGATAAGCGTTGAATATAGCGATACTTCGAGTAGTATTGCTTTAAATGAATTTCCTTATACTTGTCTGACCGACAAACAGATTATGGACTATCTTGGCAACGGCAAAACAGGATATGCATGGCACATATCTTGCCTTAAAATTTACGAAGAACCAAAAGAATTAAACGAGTTTGTTTGTAACGGCAAAACAATCAATCGTCCGCCGCAGTCATGGTGTTATGTGGGGGAGTTGGAAATATGAGATGTGATTGCTGTCCTTTATGCCCTATCGCTGAGGACGATGTGTGCCCCGAAAGCGAAGGTGAATACGCGATAGAGCATGCTGACGGTATGCTCGGTTGCCGGCACCCGAAGAATTGGGCGAAAAAACGAGGTAAAGAACATACGGAGTACCTTTCCGGCATGGGCACGGATATGGGCGTAGAGTTATGTATATCAGAAGATGAACTGAAAATAGCAGTAGATTACTGCAAGCACATGGTAGGGCTTGATTATGAAAGACCATACCAAAGACACGGTAAGCTCTTCTATAAGCCGTATCGCAACTATTGGGGTGCCTCTGCAAATGGTAACAAAATTCTGGATAAGCTACCGAGGTTTCTCGTCACAAGAGAAGCTGACGAAATGGGCGTCTGGTATACGCTCACCGTTGACGGTTTAAAATGGCTGGGCAGACAGCTAAAGATAACAATTAAATGTTAAAGGAGGTGTGACATTGGAAACGAACCGTATGGATATCAATTCCGAGGGCTATCGAGATCCGACGGCAGGTAAGGCATACGAAAATATCTGCCGTGAGGAACGCAGAAAAGAAGCGGAAACGCTTGAGATCCTCGGCAACCTCGTCAAAACAATCAAGAGAGTTGCAGAGCTTGCAGGCTTTGAGGTTGTCGGACGAATAGCCCTCAAGCACAAAGTAACAGGAAAAGAATACAGATAGAAATAAATATATACAGTGCTGCTACAACAGAAGATTTCGGACTTAAAGCCAAAGGGGGAGCTTATGCCTACTTACTTAGAAGATGAGATCATCAGAATAGCAGCCAAAGCAGGTGCCGAAGCCGCTATTCAAAAAGAAGCTGAAAAAAAGAAAGAACTTGAAAAGAAAAAACACTCAAAGCGGCTTCGTAACACTAAACTGTTGCTTGAGCATTACCGTGAGTTCAAGGCGTATTCTGCAAATGCAGTCTATAATGCCGAAACATCACCGCACGCTATTGATATACTCGAAGCTTTGTGGATAAAGGATGACGACCGCAGAGAACTTGTGATTGACAGCATAAAGCGCAGTGCGGTGCGTACTATGGTAATCGTATCGCATATTGATACAATGCTTGACGTGTACAACAGCCTCATTGAAAAATCGAATGACGAGCTGGAAAAACGCCGTAGCAGAGTTATCACCGCCAGGTACATTTCCGATGAACAGCTCACGATAGATGAAATAGCTCGTGAAGAAAACATAGAGCCGAGAACAGTGTATCTCGACATTGAAGCGGCGGTAAGTAAGTTGTCTACTCTGTTCTTTGGTATCGATGCGTTTCTTAATGCGTAATTTCAAAAAGTCTTCATTGACACTTCAAACGGTCCGTGATACAATGATATCGTAAAATCTTATATGTAGTTTCTCCTTAGTAGCAAAGAAGCGGCATATCTCGCCGGATATGCTCAAGTATTAAGGAGGTCCTATGAAAAATCAAAGAAATGTTGAGTATATCTCGCCGGATATGCTCAAACCACACCCAAAAAACTCCCGTATACACTCTGAGAAGCAGATAGAAAAGCTACAGAGAAGCATACGGGAGTTTGGCTTTGCGAAGCCTGTTATAGTTGACGAGGATTATACCATACTCGCAGGACACGGAGCAGTGCTTGCCGCAAAAGCCGAAAACCTTAAATCAATCCCCTGCTTTATCCTTACAGGGCTCACAGACGAGCAGAAACGAGCGTATATCATTACGGACAATCGCATGAGTGATTTATCCTATTTTGACATGAACGCCGTTGTAAGCGAAATCGAGGAGCTTTGCGGGCGTAATTTTGATGTCAGCATTACGGGTTTTGATGAATCTCTGATATGCAATGACAGCCTTGATGACCTTGAGAACATTTTTGAGGAGAAAAAGCACGAAAATAACGAAGCCGAGGAAAAGGACAAAAAAGACAAAAGCGTGATCTGCCCTGAATGTGGCCACGCTTTTACGCCGTGAAGCTGTTCCTTGCAAGCTCAGAGGGAAAGCAGTATTTAAAAGACGAATTGATAAAAAGCCGTTATTTGCTGACGGCTTTTTTCTATTATCGAGAGTGGCAAAGAGAACTGATAAAGAGTACCGATATGTTCTTGCTCGACTCGGGAGCTTTCACGTTTATGTCAAACGCCAAAGGTGCTATGCCCGACTGGAACGATTACATATCGCAGTACATACGCTTTATCAACGAAAACGACATTCAATATTTTTTCGAGTTGGATATTGACTGCCTTGTCGGATATGACAAAGTAAAAGAATACCGCAAACGAATTGAATGTCAGACACAGAAACAAGCTATACCTGTATGGCACAAGAGCCGAGGCATAGAAGAATTTAAAAATCTGTGTGCCGAATACTCATATATCGCAATAGGCGGCTTTGCAATCAAAGATATAAAGCCTGCGGAATATAAACACATACACTCTTTGCTGAGCTATGCAAGAGCGCATAACACCAAAGTACACGGCTTAGGGTTTACGCCTGCCGACGTAGAAAAATATGACTTCTACAGTGTTGATAGTTCATCGTGGACGATAGGCTCACGATACGCAAGAATATATCTGTTCAAGGACGGCAGAATGACACAGGTAGGCAGACCCGCAAATACACGGTTGAAAGATTATAAGGTGCTGGACGCACATAATCTCAAGCAATGGATAAGATTTCAACAGTACCTTGATAGATGATAGGAGAATATAAAAATGATAAAGAGCGAAAAGAATTTAAATATAATGACAGCATTGTTTTGTGCGTGCCTTGTCATATCGAATGTGGTAGCCTGCAAGGTAATCGACACAGGCATATATCTGTTCGGAAGCGTAATAACAATCCCTGGAGCTGTGCTCTGTTACCCTTTAACATATCTGATAACAGATATTGTAGGCGAAAAATGGGGCAAGAAATCAGCTAATCGCATAGTGTGGATAGGGCTTGCCGCACAGCTGATCGCAACATTCATCATAATGGTGACGCAGTATATGCCTACAGTTTCGGCAGAAACGCAGAAAGCCTATGATATGCTGTTAGGGCAGAACTGGATATTTACACTCGGAAGCCTGACCGCATATCTCATCAGCCAGAGCTTAGACGTTTCAGTCTTTCACAAAATAAGAGACGCATACATAAAGAAGCACGGTAGCACAAAAGGCGGTCGCTGGATATGGAACAATGCGTCAACGCTTACAAGTCAGCTTGTAGATACCGCAATATTCTGCGTAATCGCTTTTGGTTTTGGTTTTGGTTGGCTGTGGGATAATCCTCAGGCTGTCGTAAATATGGTTATAGGTCAGTATCTCGTAAAGGCGTGTATCGCTTTACTGGATACTCCTTTCTTTTATTTTTTCACAAAAAGGTGTTCTGCCGAAGAAGATTGCTGTGAAAATACGAATTAAATAAAATCCGAAGCGGAGAGGTGGGATAGGTGGGCAGACAAAGAAGCCCTAACAGAGATAGGGCATACGAGATGTGGAAAGAATCCAACGGCACAAAACCGTTGAAGTCTATAGCGGAAGAACTCGGCGAACCTGAAACACTTGTCCGTAAGTGGAAATGCCAGGATAAATGGGATAGCAAAAGTAACGTTACCGAAAAGAAAAAAGGTAACGTTACTAAACGCAAGCGGGGCGCACCGAAAGGCAATCACAACGCAAAAGGACACGGCGCACCGAAAGGAAACACCAACAGCTTAAAACACGGCGGTTACTCAATGCGAATGTATGGCGAGGGACTGAGCGAAGAAGAACAAGAGCTATGGGACAGTATGGACGAGGACGAAGAAGAGCTGCTGCTTGAGCAAATCCGCTTTTACCGTTTAAGAGAACGCCGCATACTGATAGCAATTGCGTCGTTGCAGGAAGGACACCAGCTGATAACAGGCGTAATGCGAGTTGAAAATAAACGCAACTTCAAGAACGCTTCAGAAATGGAGCGGTATAATGAGCAAATCGAGGAAAAGGTTGCAAAGGGCGAACGCCTTGCAGGCGATGCGTTCCAGATGCAGACGATGACGGAAAACAGCTATAAGCGCATAGAACGGCTTGAAGCAGAGCTGACAAAAGTACAGCGAGCAAAAGTTGAGGCTATAGGCAAGCTTGCTGATATACGCAAAAACCGTAGCGAAGCTACCGGGGATGAGGCGATTGACGATTGGATAAAAGCAATTATGGACGGTGATAACGTTGAATAGACAAGACTTTATCGCCGAGCGCATTAAGCTTTACCGAAAAAATCCTGTGCTGTTTGCTAACGAAGTGGTATGCTTTGTGCCTGATGAATGGCAAAGCGGTGTGCTTATGGACATGGCTACAGTGCCGAAAGTTTCTGTCCGCAGTGGCCAGGGTGTTGGCAAGACAAGTATCGAAGCGGTTATTGCCTTGTGGTTTTTGTCGTGTTTTCCTATGTCAAGAGTTGTTGCTACTGCTCCTACGGCAAGACAACTTAATGACGTGCTATGGGCGGAGCTGTCAAAGTGGATAAGCAAAAGCCCACTCCTTAAAGCTTTGCTGAAGTGGACTAAAACCAAGGTGGAAGTGAGAGGCTACTCGGAGCGGTGGTTTGCGACGGCAAGAACGGCTACTACAGCCGAGAATATGCAGGGTTTCCATGAAGACAATATGCTATTTATTATAGACGAGGCCTCAGGTGTCAGCGATGAAATCATCGAAGCTATCCTCGGTACGCTGTCCGGCAAGAACAATAAACTGCTGATGTGTGGCAACCCCACTAAAACCTCAGGCGTGTTCTTTGACAGCCACAATCGTGACCGTGCGTTATTCAAGACGTATCGTGTTTCTTCGCTTGACTGCCCTCGCACGAATAAAGAAAACATAAACGCAATGCTTGAAAAATATGGACGAAACAGCAATTTTGCCCGTGTTCGTATATATGGGGATTTTCCCGAGCAGGAAGACGATGTGTTTATAACACTGTCAGCACTCGAACGATCGGCAAATACGGTTGTCGATGAGAAACCTGTTCCTGTTACCGTGCGTATCGGTTGCGACGTTGCCCGATATGGCGATGATAAGACAATTATCGGCGTAAAAGTTGACGAAAAAGTAAGCTTTTACGAAAAGGCACAGGGGCAAGACACGATGCGTACAGCTGATAACATAGCAATGTGTTACAAAAAGCTGATAGACAGATACAGCCAATATAAAGGCAAAATCATCGTCACTGTCGATGACGGCGGTGTCGGCGGTGGTGTTGTTGACAGATTACGCCGTATATGCAAGGCTGATCCGAAAACTTACGGGCGCATGAAGGTAGTGCCTGTCAAGTTCGGTATGAGGATACGTCACCGCTACTATTATGACACGACAACCTATATGATGGCTGTCGTGAAAGAGCTATTGTCTGATACCGACAAAAACGGTGAAGCAAAGCCGATAGAACTTGTACTGCCGAAAGATGATGACCTTATAGCACAGCTGTCATGCAGAAAATATACAATGACTGAAAACTCGGTTATAAAAATCGAAAGTAAAAAAGAAATGAAAGCGAGAGGGCTACCCTCTCCTGATGAGGCAGACTGCGTATTGCTGTTATGCCTGCCGATAAAGAAGGACTGAAAGGATGTTGAAAATGTCTGATGAAAAGAAAAAGCCGTCTGTTACGATAGGTGTCAAGTTTGTGGACGCACCGATAAAAAAAGCTCTGTCGGACACGGCTATGGAAAAAACAGACGAGTATACAGCTGGGGAATGGCTTGAACCGCCTGTTCCTCTTCAGGACCTCTACGAAATGTACAGGCACTCTTCAACGCTTCCTCAGTGCGTAGCCGCTTACGAACGCAACATAGCCGGCTTTGGAATTTCTATCGAATATTACGATGACAAGAGCGAAGATGAGGCAATGTCAGCCGAGTATACAAAAGCTGAAAAGATACTGTCTTTGATGAACTTTGATGAACCTATCGAAGGGGTTTTCAAGGAAGCCATAAGAAGCCGTGAAATATACGGAATAGCGTACATTGAAATCATTCGTAATGCTATGGGCGATGTAGTTCAGATTGAGAACATAAGAGACGTTGACACTATCCAAAAATCTGTTCTTTCAAAGGACTGGTTCGAGGTGCAGTACATGGATAAAGGTGTCCCGTTCACCTATAAAAAGCGTTTCCGCAAATACAGACAGCAGGTAAGCGGTAAGTACGTTTATTTCAAGGAATTCGGCGACAAGCGAACGCTTGACATCCGAAGCGGCGATTACGTTGACGAAGTAATCCCCGCTCAGTATCAGGCAAATGAAATACTTGAAATAAAAATCGGCAGTATGCCTTATGGTGAGGTGCGTTGGATAGGTCAGACGCTTAGCGTTGACGGCTCAAGGCGAGCCGAGAATCTTAATAACACCTACTTCCGAAAAGGCAGACACACGCCTATGGCGATACTTGTCAAAGGCGGTACGCTCTCACAAAAGAGCTATACTAATCTTCAGCAGAACATAACCGAAATTGAGGGCGAAAAGGGACAACACGCATTTATGGTGCTGGAGCTTGAAGGTTTAAACAGCGACACAGGCTTTGAAAACACACAACGCCCTGAGGTCGAAATAAAAGACCTTGCGCCTATTCTGCAAAAAGACGAGCTGTTTCAGGAGTATCTTGACAACAACCGCCGCAGGATACAGAGTGCTTTTCAGCTTCCCGATATATATGTCGGCTACAGTTCCGACTATACAAGAGCAACCGCCCAGGTTGCAATGGAAGTCACGGAACAGCAGGTCTTTCAGCCCGAAAGAGCAAGCCTTGAGTGGATTATCAATAACAAGCTTCTTAACGGTTATGGCTTTAAATACGTTCATATAGCATTCAAAGCACCTGAGATACGTAATCCCGATGATCTCTCAAAGATACTCGGCATTACGGAACGTGCAGGCGGCTTAACGCCGAACAAGGCAAAAGAAGTAACGTACAAGTTCCTCGGCGATGAATACGAGGACTATCCGGACGAATGGGGAAACATTCCTATAGCTCTTGCTCAGCAGTCGTCCGCTTCTCCTGCACCGGCAGACGATACACTGATAGCCAAAAGCTCCGATGACGTTCTATCGGTGCTTAAATCAATACGGGACAGGTTCGAGGAATAGAAACACTATGGATAGAAAAGCTTGCTGTGATGCCGAAATCATTGAGTGCATTAACAGGATAATCGAAAAAGACAACGACAAGCTTTACGATAAGCTGAAGAAAATGGGTATAGCTTTTGCGGCAATGACTGTCCGGCAAATATCTTTGCTTGAAAAGCGTATAGCAACAGCAATGAAAAAATGGCATAAAAGCGAAAAGACTTCTCTGCTTAATTCAGAAAGTCTTTTTTCTTTTCTGTCCTCCCACACCACAGAATCGGAAGCTGATGCGGAGCTTGTGCAAGCAGTTTCGCAGGCAGTTGAAGAAACCTGCGGCGATGTGTTGCAAGCATCGGCAGATCAGTACATACGGCAGACGGACGCTGAACTGTCGGTGACGGAAATAAGTGCGCCGACAGCGGCGGCAGTAAGTGAGGCAAGCGTACAGGCAGGTACATCGGTTTTAAGGTACGTTACCGATGAGATAAGCAATATCATACAGGAAGCGATAAACAACGGTGACAGCGTTGACGATGCGGCTAAACGTATCTTTGACGATAGACTGCGTGACGAATATTACGAAGCTCGCCGAGTGGCACAAACAGAAATGATGCGTACACACGCCTATGCCAAATACGAAGCCCTCCAGCAGTCGCCCGTTGTAAACGCAAAGCGGTGGAGACATACCGGAGCGAAGGGTGCAGCTTCAAGAGAAAATCACGTCAACATTAGCGGTCAGACAGTGCCTAAAGACCAACCGTTCACGCTGACAGGACGTGACGGTGCTACATATCACCCAATGCTACCGCATGACACCGCATTGCCTGCGGCAGAAGCAATTAACTGTCACTGTATACTCGAAGCGGTTATAGACAAAGATTTGAAATCCCTGCCGCCCGAGCAAAAGGCACAAATGCAACGTGACAATATCCGCATGCTTAACGAGAATTATGCTGAAAATAGCGGAAAATACAAGCAAATTGCAGGCTTACCGGTTGACAATCAGGAAAATGGTGGTATAATGAGAATGGGTAAAACAAAAAGCCCCGTTCAAAAGCCGCCTGATTTTTCTAAATATGAAGTCAAGGAAGATTTTGAGGCTGTAGAGCGAGTTAAGCAAGTTTTAATAAACGATTTTGGTCTTGAAGAAAAAAATATACAGCTTGACGGGCTTAAAAATGCGGATGCTCTTGAACCTTTTGTAAAACGAATGAATAAAATAAGGCAAGAAACAGGGCTCGTGCTTCCAAATATAAAAACCATGGAAGTAATTGAAGGTGATCCCTGTTGCATTTCGAGCTATAAGCCTTACGAAAACAGTTTGTACATATCTTCAAAATACTTCAACAGCAAAAACGCAATTGAAGATACTTTAAAAGACTGGTCAAGCAAGAAAATCATGCCTAAGCAGGCAAAATCAATTCAATTCCTTGCTGAGCACGAAGCAGCACATATTAGAATACCAAAACAACTTATAGAAAGTGAAAATGGGTATAATATATTCAAAAAAGCTATAAAAGCGGGCGTTTGTGAAAACGATAAGAACATATATGAATTTTATGCGGACAGTATGGCTTTAAGCAGAATAGGATATTCCGATAAAATTGTTGAACTTGTAACTGAACATTTACATCAAGGAGGGATAAGATAGTGATTTCGTCAAATACAGTTAAATGCAATGTTTGCAAAAACAGAACAGGCAATAAGGGTGAATGGGGCATGAGTTGCAAAGCTTATCCCGAAGGTATTCCGCTCGAAATAATCAGTTCGTTTAAAAATCCGAGCTACGACAGATGTAACAATTCAGAGTATGGTTATGAAACTAATGAAGAACAAAATAGCACCCGAATTTGAGCACAAACTTTGCAAAAACAGCCGTTTTTTTGTGAAGTTCGGCGCAAAAACGAACAAACTCAATAATTGTACCGCCCCTTTTGGAGCGGTATTTTTATACCAAAAATCAGAAAGGAAGAACTACAATGGAACTTAAAGACACGGTTGCACTTATGGCAAGTGCTGACTACAAGGAACGGTTTAAGGCCGAATATTATCAGCTTGTAATTCGTTTCAAAAAGTTGCAGACAATGCTTGAAAAGTGGGATAAGGGCGAACTTGATTTTACACCCACTTGTCCGAAAGCCGCTTATGCTTTTCAGGTTAAAGCAATGAGCGAATATATCGCAAGTCTTGAGGTAAGAGCGGCTATCGAGTGCATTGAATTGTAAGAGGTGGTTGCTATGACTACAAGGAAATACCGCAAGAAGCCTGTTGTTATCGAAGCATATCAGACAGACAAGGAAATGATAATACACACGCTTGAGGGTGATATGAAAGCCTCTGTGGGTGATTACATCATAACGGGAGTAAACGGCGAACAGTACCCCTGCAAGCCCGATATTTTTGAAAAAACCTATGAACCTGTTGACGAGTAATATATCGGAATGAAGCACCTTAACGGGTGCTTTTTTATATTCAAAATCAGAAAGGAGGACACTGATATGAACAATATCAAAAAGGCAATCGAGATAAGAAACGCAAGAATACGTTTTGTGTCGCTTGTCGATAAGGCGGCAAATCTTCAGAGCTTCCTTGTTACCAAAAATAAGGACGGCGAAGCAAGCTTTACGACCTGCGGGCAGATAGTAAAGGCAGACGCAGATAATCACTATGTCACAGGCATTGTCTATGAGCCTATGGTAAAAGACTCACAGGGCAACTTCATGACAGAAGACGAGATAGTCAAGGCGGCAAGGTGGTATGCAAAGAACGGCAATATGGTTGATGTTCAGCATAGCTTCTCGCCGCTTTCTTCGGCTTCGGTCGTAGAGAGCTGGGTTGCAAAAGCGGATTTTTCACTCGGCGACAAAGCGGTCAAAAAAGGCACTTGGCTGATGACGGTAGAGATTTCAGACGATAAAATCTGGAACCGCATTGAAAAAGGTGAGATTCCCGGCTTTT
>ERZ779797.398-NODE-398-length-19349-cov-5.702498_pt1 | contig 19349 bp, 12 predicted proteins | sample MGYA00511886_ERZ779797 | MGnify/ENA primary metagenome ERZ779797 (study PRJEB29588, sample SAMEA2155055) | human gut metagenome | biome: human gut; feature: human-associated habitat; material: faeces | place: Denmark | collected 2008/2010 ... | reverse complement strand
TGATACGGGTGGTACATTTCATTCTGATACGCCCGGTACATTTGAAAGTGATATGCCCGGTCCATTTAAAGTGTCGCAATCAGTTTACACGGTGCACCGCGAGTGTCGTGTGGAGTGCAGGCTAGCAATAGTCTGGTCAATACGTAACCGCGGAGACGCTTACCTAGAAACTGGAGAAGGAGGACCAGGAGGTGGTCTTCGACTCGGCGGCGGATTCGAGGTCGTCGGGGAGATTTACGAAGAAGTCGAAACCGGTCCAGGCTTCTACCTGGTCAACGCTGACTGTGTAGTTCTGGTAGCTGTCGGAGTAGGCCTTGTGGTCGAACCAGAAAGCTATGCAAGACGCATCGGAGACCGTTCTGCCGGAATACTTCACTCGGAGCACCAGCTTGTAGAAGTAGTTCGGGATCGGAACTCTCTGGGAGCTGGACTTGGGACTCGTGTAATTTATGGTGCGAGTCTCGCCCTCCTTTTCGAAAGCCACGCCTGTCACCACGTAGATCTGCTCGTTGTGGCTCTTGGCAATGCCCTGGACGGCATTCTCCAGATTGCTCCAGATTCCGCTGTTGAAATTGTTTTGGATCTGCGGAACCTGATTCGTCACGTAGAAAGTCTGGGCCTGCATCGTGGCGTTTCCGTTGCGCGAACCGTTCGGACACATGTGACCTCGCGAATAGGTGCTGTTCGAATAGCTTCCGTCAGTCACCCTGACCTGGTACTTCTCGTCAATGTTCGGGTTGTAGCTCCAGCCCGATGGCCGGCTGAGAGATCCCATGTGGCTGCTGTCCAATGGATATGCGGTCCAGAGGGGAGTCGTCATCTGTGTGTCGTAGAAGACGGTGTAGTTCCGTTCGCCGGCATAGGTGGTGCTTACCACATACTGCGAGCCTTCCTTAGCTGAGGCAAGTTCGAGCCAATCCTTGTTAACAGCAGGCTGGGCGCCTCCCGGCATCTTGAAAACGGTCGGCGTGCCGGCATAGAACACTTGCTCGCTAGACGAGTATGAGCCTGTGCCTGATACGCGCGCGAACGCCTGAAAGACGTAGGATTTCCCGGGAACGAGGTCCGAAAGGTGAGCCTCGAAAGTCCCGCTGTCCGTGCCTGTCGCCGTGACCGAGCTGACGGTCAGTTTGTTTGTCAATGAATTTGAGGATGTGCCCCAATAAAAGCCAAGTTCGGTCGGTGAACTACTGGCCCCTGTGTAAGAGCCCGACAGAGTCACCTCCGTCGAACTCAACACATTGGCCTCAATGTTTCTTACCTCTGCGTATGGCTCACGATCCGTGGGTTCTTGTTCTCGGTCGAGACCATGTTCTTGGTAGTGATCCTGATCTTGTGCTCGGTTTATGCCTGGTGATCAGTCTTAGTCCTCAATCTGTGGAACCTGCGTCTTGTTTTTGATTGTTCTTTCCTTTGCCCTTGTAGTAATACCATAGCAGGTGGTCGAAGCCGTTTCGGCTGACTGGATTCGATTCTTTGTATTCTTTGGCGGCTTTGGTGCGAAGGTCATCGATATGGTTCTGATAATGGCGGTACTTTTCTACGAAGAACTTCTTATCCTCAAAACCGTTTTTCTGTGATTGATTCTCCTTATAATTATAGAACGTTTTCAATGCGTTTGATACTATGTAGTCGTAGATTGAATAGGAATCTCGGTATTCAGTATCCTTGTTTTCGAATATGTAGAAGCAAGCATAGTGACAGAATTTGGTCGCAAAAGAAAAGTTCTTGCGTGCAGGGTTCGTATTTCCATCCTCGTGTTTCGGATTGGTTTCTTTGCTGAGAATTTCGATTAGGGGGTAGTCCGTCGTGTCTTTCAAACGTTCTAATAACTCGTCTCTGTGCTCGACAATCCTGTCTGTGATCTCTTTTCGCCCGACTTTGTCGGCGTTGATATGGGTGCTGTTCTCAGCATCGACGGCGCATACCGCATTGTAAATGAGGAATCTGTAATACCAAGGGTAGTCTTTTACTGAGTCAAATCCATTAAATTCATTCCCGTAATTATAACCGTAGTATTCGCCAAGCCGATGCATCCAGAATGCGGATGATCCGCGATATCCATTAAAATTATATTCAAGAAGAGCAGGAGAGTTTTGTCCAAGAGATTCGTGCGCTTCTGGTGTTTTGTCGAATTTGTCCTTAAACTCCTTTAACCATTTCTTGTCCGGAACCGAACGAGGGTCTCCAGTTCTGGTGTATTTCGAATCATAGGAAATCATCGCTTCGATTATCGCTACATTTTCAAAGGTGATTTTTACTAAAGTCGCCGATGATGTAGATTCTTCTTCAATGATTCCGCTAGAACGCATGGCTTCTCTTTCGATCTGGTCGTCTATGGTTTTTACGCCATTGAGTGCTTTCAACACTCTCATTCCCAAATATCTTGTGTTCCAAGACGGTTCGTAACTGATGCCTCTGGCGTCGGCGATTTCGCGCAATCCGGCTTTTACGGATGGGAATATGGTGGGGTATATCTGAATGGAGTCATCGTCGTTGCGGGTTATGGTTATTGTTTGGCCTTTCCATTCGAGGCTTGCGGTGGTGTACATGATTGTGTGGGTTTTGAGTTTTTAAAAAAATCGGAGGAAAACACTCGTTTCCCTCCGACAATAATAAAGTTATTCTGTAAATGAACTGGACGGAGCTTTTTCTGTCAAGTTCAATGAATTTGTCTTGATGTTCTCTACCTCAGCGTTAGGCAAATTCTCGGTGTGCTCTTGCCGAAGAATGGAGAAATTCTAAAACGTCACGAAGAAACGCTCTATTGAGTCCAGTAACCTTCTAATAATCAACTTCAATTCCCCAGATTCTAGCTCCTGTTGATACTTTGATATATAACTCTGTATTAGAACCTGTCGGAACGAGAGTAGCTATATTATTAGTAACCATGGAGGTTTTTGCCACATCATCTGTATCAGAATTTCCTACTATATCAGCAGTCTTTAGATGTATATCTTCAGGATATGGGGTGTGCTTGGATATATCTTCAATTCCTCCTTTATCATTTTTGCCCGATGTTATGGTAATTCGAACTTTTTTTATTGGTTTTGGAGCGGAAAGTTTTACATAAGATTCTTTATCTTTTTTAATTTGAGCCCAAGGTCGAGATCCGTTGTCCTTAAACGCTTTAAAGGACCACGTGAAACCTTCTTTAGTTAACGTTTTTTCAGTTGCGTAAGCTAACTTACCAAGTTTTACAATATCTTCTCTTATAAGTGTAGCTGTTTTGATATCTGCTGCGCCTCCATCTCCATTCTGTGTGACTTTAATAGCCAAAGAGGTAGCTCCGTCTGCGTTGCTTGCTGATAGAATGATGTATGCAGTGCGGGCTGCACCTGTGGTGTTAGCTTCTGCCAAGTACGATAATTTGCCATCCTTGTCAGGGTAGTTGGCGGTTAGCCAGGCAGGAACTTCGCCAGTGCCATCAGCATTTTCAGATACTATGCAAGTGATGCCGTCAGCTTCTGCTCCTGTGATGGTAACTTTCATGTAGTGTTCAGTCTCATCATCGTGATTGAGTGAAACCGATGTGCTTTCCGCTTTGATTGCCGGTGGAGTCGGTACGGAACCTGTGACTTTTCCATTACTATAAATAGCAACGGCGTCTTGTCCGCTTTTATAGCAAGAGAACAACTTGCTCTGGCTATTATATTTTAGATTGTTTCTTGTGTATGTTCCAGCAGTTTTAATAGTTGCAACACCCTCTGTTGTGCAGGAAATCGTCCAAGAACCATTATCATCGTTTTTCTGTTGTGTTTTCAACTGGTTAGCTGAACTAGATGCCGTATAAATATATCCAGATCCGGTATTGAATGCATAAGTATCGGATTTGGTTCCAGCTTCCAGAGTAAACACCTGTACGTCTTTTCCCGGATTAACGATAGTATTATCCTTTTTTGTTACAGATGCTGCGTCGCGATTGCTAGTGTTTTGCGTAGTACTAATAGCAAAATCCGCAGTAGCCGCCGCAATGATTATCTTGTCTCCTATCTTGAGGGTAGAAGCGTCTGTAACGAGAGTATAGACTTCGTTGGATTCTTTTTTAGTGAATCCATTTACGGTGAACTTGGAAATTTTGCCTGATTCAAATATCAGTTTTTTGCCAGTCAAGTCAATTGACTTTTCGTATGTTCCGTTCTCCGTTGTCACTGTGATGTCGAGTTTGCCGCCTGACAAATCTGCAGGAGCACAAGCGAAGAAAACATCAGATACCTTATTAGTGAGCAATGAAATTGTGGACGATGCACTATTTTCAGAGAGCGCGCCGTTGAAATCGTAATAAAATCTTCCTGCTATATTTTCGCTGCCGGTCAAAGATATGTTTGATACGGCGCCAGCCTCTTCCGGCAAAACGATTGACAAATTACCGTAAGCTGTAACGTGTGAAAAAGCAAGATTGATCTGAGTGTCAAATGTCTCTGATTTGTGACTAGCAGCAATGACCTGTGCTGCAGGATCACAAGTGCCCTCGCCTGGGGTTTGAGATGCGTTTATTTGAATGTTTCCTTTTGCGCCATCTTTATTCATGCCTAAAAAAGCGTCTGCTGGACTTATGACATAGAAGTTATGGTTCGTGGCGTTCGCGTCTTGTGCGAAGGCGATTTCAAAAGACGCATTTTTCCCATCTGTAGAGGAGGTTATATTTTCCTTGTTGACAGGACCACTGTTATAAGCGACTCCAACTTTTTCGTTCCCTGTCCACAATGTAGGATATTTGCCTTCAGCAGTTTTATCTCCGAATGTGGTTTTTGTCTGTATTTCGGATGTGGAGAATGAAACAACTGTCAAATCATCCGAATTGGTGACATTCTGTTCTTTTTGGCAAGATGCCATCGCCAAAACAGAAGTCGCAATGGCTATGATATATGTTAATTTCTTCATGGCAATTCTTGTTTTAGAATGTTCCGTAATCCGTTTCATCAACGTCGTAAATTTGTCCTCCTGTAGCGGTGACAGGCGAGCCCGTAGCCATCGCACTTTCGGTTTCTACGTAAACGACCTGGACTTCAGGGCGTTCGTAATTGTTGGTTGATTTTTTCATGATTGTTGTTAATTATTTTTATTTATCAGTTTCCATTATTTCCGTATCTGTCAAGTTGTCAGATTAGTTACATCCTGCAAAGTTAGTCATTATATAGCATAAATGAAAAATTTTATTCGAAGATGAAGTCGTCGAAAATCAGGTCGTGGTGGTCGCTGTCCGGGTGGCCGCTGTCCGGGTCTATCTGGATGCGGATCTTGGCATTGACCTTGGCCCCTAAGTCGTAGGTGAAACTTTGCTTGGTCTTGCGGTCGCTGTAGCTCTTCAGGGCGATCTGCTGCGGATTTTTCCATTCGTCGGTGTCGAATTCGCAGTAGGAAATCGTTGCGGATACCCAGAACTCGGAGAACCAGTAGCTGAAGCTTACCTTCGAGAGATTCTCGATGAAGTATTCCATTTTCAGGTGGCCGAACTGTGGCTGTCCATAATAGTCCGGGTCTTCCTTGTAGATGCGCAGCTGGGCGCTCTGCTTCCCTGCGATAGGATTCTGCCAGGAGAATGAGCCGAACCAGGTGCTCCACTGGAGGTTTTCGCGTCCTGCGGTCAGGCCGTATTTGTCGTATGACGGCTTGTCTGTCGTCGGGAATCCGTTCTCAAAGCCTTCTTTCAGAGGCAGATCCACACGCACGAGCGGTCCGTATTCCTTTTCAATGCCGGTCTGGAAGTCTTCCTCGATGAAGCCGCCACGGTAGCAGACTTTGATGCTGTTCATCTCCCATCTTTCGCTCTGTGTCGTGCCCATGCAGTAGAAGCAGACTTCGTCGTATTCGCCTTCGACTGTGTAGGAGCCGCCTGCGTCAATGTTCTTCGTCTCTGACTTTTTCGCACGCCCGTCCACCGAGTGTGCGATTTTTGTCAATGTTGCAGAACCTACTGTTACACTTAAGAGTTTGGCTCCGTTGTGGGCGCGGACGCGGATGTATCCTCCGTTCTTCGATGCTGAGGTGCTCTGATAGAAGCGGATGCCTGAGTAGTCGTCGAGCACGCGTGGCCAATCCGTTCCCTTGCCCTGTGCGCAGACGTAGTCGATATTGCCGAAGTCATCGAGGTAGTCCTGAAGGGGATTGTAGAACTCGTGGTATTCTTCGTTGTGGATGAGGTCCGGGTGTTGCGGGGTAGGTTTTGCCTCCACCTTTGTCGCTCCGGGGTTCAGAACTGTCACGTTCACGGTCTCTTCTGTCGAGTCTTCGCCCGGGTTCTCACCTTCGCCAGGTTTTCCTCCTTCTTCAGGTTTGTTTCCTTCTCCCGGTTTCTCTTCGCCGCCCGGATTTTCTTCTCCGGTTCCCGGTTTACCCGGCTGTTCGGTTCCGTTTCCTTCATCAGGTTTCACTGTCGTTTCCGGCGAGCAGGCCCCGGCAATGGCAATGAACGCTGCCAGAAAAATTGATGCTATATGTCTTGTATTCATATTGTTGAGTTATAATTCCGCGAAAAAATCAGTTCACGCCAGTCGCGGCGTTCTGCAAAATGTCGGACTAATCGCCGAAGTTACGCATTATTATCGACAAATCGAAAAACGAACCAAATTGAAAATCTTGGGAATGGTGGATTGAAAATTCTGGGAATGGTGGTAAAGAAATTCTTGGGAATCTTTTGAAGCCATAGTGCTTTTATTGCGCGTTGTAATCAAAAAATTCGTATATTTGCCAAAATATATTTGTTAGAAATGCAGTTCGTAAATTCAGCAATTCCGGAGGGTCTCACCTTCGATGATGTTCTACTCGTTCCTGCACGCTCCGAAGTCCTTCCGAGAGCTGTAGATGTTTCCACCAAATTCACAAGAGATATTTCTCTCTGCACTCCTATTGTTTCTTCTGCAATGGACACTGTTACTGAGGCTGATCTTGCTATCGCGATGGCTCGTGCCGGCGGTATCGGTGTGATTCACAAGAATATGACCATTGACCAGCAGTGCGAGCAGGTCCGCAGGGTCAAGAGAGCTGAGAACAGTATGATTTACGATCCGGTCACCATCAGTCCTGAGGCTACTGTGGGCGATGCATTGGCCCTTATGGCGAAGCATCATATCGGCGGCATTCCTGTAGTGGACTGCGCCGGCAGGCTCATCGGCATTGTCACGAACAGGGACCTGCGTTTCCAGGACAATAAGAAGATTCCGGTTTCGGAAGTGATGACGAAGGATAATCTGATCACGGCGAAGAAGGGAATCAGTCTTCAGGATGCCACCGGCATTCTCCGCAGCAGCAAGGTGGAGAAGCTTCCGGTCGTGGATGAGGACAACAAACTTGTAGGTCTTATCACCTATAAGGACCTTATGAAGATAAAGGACAATCCTATCGCTTCCAAGGATTCGAAGGGACGTCTTCTCGTGGCTGCTGCAGTCGGCGTGAAGTCTGACACTCTCGACAGGATCGAGATGCTCGTGAGCGCAGGTGCTGACGCGGTCGTCATTGACACAGCTCATGGCCACTCCGTGGGTGTGCTCGAGGTGATTTCCAAGGCTTGCGAGGCGTTCAAGAACAGAGATATACAGATAGTTGCGGGCAATGTTGCCACGGGCGAGGGTGCCAAGGCATTGGCAGATGCAGGTGTGAGTGCGGTGAAGGTCGGTATCGGACCTGGTTCTATCTGTACGACACGTATTATCGCCGGTGTCGGAATGCCTCAGTTGACGGCTGTGATGCTTGCTTCCAAGGCATTGGAGGGAACGGGCGTGCCTGTGATTGCTGACGGCGGTATCCGCTATTCGGGTGATATCGTGAAGGCATTGGCGGCAGGTGCAAGCACCATTATGGCCGGCTCATTGTTTGCCGGAACTGAGGAGTCTCCAGGTGAGACCATCATCCTGAACGGAAGGAAGTTCAAGGCGTACAGGGGAATGGGTTCGCTCGAGGCTATGGAGCATGGTTCCAAGGACAGGTATTTCCAGGATATGGAAGAGGATGTGAAGAAGCTTGTTCCGGAAGGAATCGTGGCTCAGGTGCCGTTCAAGGGCACTGTGGCTGAGGTCGTTTACCAGCTTGTGGGCGGTCTGCGTGCAGGTATGGGCTATGTGGGAGCGAAGGATATCGCTTCTCTGCGCGGCGCCCAGTTCGTGCGTATCACCAATGCGGGTTACCTCGAGAGCCATCCGCATGATGTGACTATCACCAAGGAATCACCTAATTATTCGAGATAGATTTGAGTACTCGCAGAGTCCTGAATATTATAGGCGTATGCTTTTTCGTAATCGTCCTGCCGATGTTGAATTCGTGCAAGACGATTATGTCGTTTGTCCGTGACGGCAAGGTCGTGGCTGAGGTGGGGTCCGAAAAACTGTATGACACGGATTTGGCGACGTTCATTCCGGACGGCATCTCGGCTGAGGACAGCACTCGGCTTGCGCTCCAGTACATAAATTCATGGGCTACCGATATGGTGTTCAATGATGTGGTGGACAGGGAGTTGTCCAAGTCGGAGAAGAATGTCACCAAGGAGCTGGAGGACTATCGCCGTTCGCTGCTGAAGTACCGCTATGAGCAGAAGTACATAAACCAGAGGCTCGATACGGCTGTGACTGACGGGCAGATAGAGAAGTACTATGAGGACCATATTGAGAATTTCCGTCTGGCTCTGCCGATTGCCAAGGCGAAGTTCCTCTGCATCTCTGCCGATTCGCCGAACTTGAACATCATCAAGAAGAAGCTGCTTTCGTCTGATGTGGATGATATAATGGAAGGTGACAGCCTGACGTATTCATCTGCATTGAGGTATAACTTCTTCGGTGGGGGCTGGGTGAATATGGTGAGGCTGTCGCGGGAGTTCGGGACGGATTACGGGTCGTTGCTGGCGGTGATGAAGGACGGGATGGTGGAGATTCCGGACGGCAGCGGCAATCTGAACATTGCCTTTGTCAGCGAAATGATGAGGGCGGGGCAGACCGGACCGGTGGAATATTATAGGGAACAGATAAAAGATATTATCCTGAGTACCAGAAAACAGGCTTTGATTTCAGGTTTGGAACGGGACTTGTTAGAGAATGCGCGCGCTCAAGGCGCTTTCGTTATAAAATGATGATTTATTGATTATGAAGAATATACTGAAACTTGCAGCAGCTGTGGTTGCGGTGTTGGCTTCGGCGCAGATGCCACTCAATGCCCAGAAATATGGTAATGGCCTCATTGACAAGACAATAGCTGTCGTGGGCAATGAGATGATTTCATTGTCGGAACTGGAGCAGGAGATTCTGTATATGCGTATGCAGGGGATGTATTCCGACAGGAATATGCGTTGCGAGCAACTGGAGCGTATGCTTGAGTCGAAGCTTTTTCTGATGCAGGCGCGTGTGGATTCTCTCACGGTGAACCAGGAGATGGTGTCAAGCACTCTGGCGCAGCGTATCGACCAGATGCGTACTCAGCTCGGGGGTGATGACAATGTGGAGAAGGCCTACGGTAAGCCGATGTATAAACTTCGTCAGGAATGGAAGCAGCAGCTTGAGGATATGTCGCTTACCCAGCAGATGCAGTCTCAGATTGCTTCGGCGGTGCCTGAGCTGACTCCGCACGATGTGAAGGAGTATGTTTCCAAGACGGAGGCTGCGGACCTGCCTATGGTTCCGGTGAAGTATCAGCTGAGCCAGATCTGTATCTATCCGGACCGCGAGGCTGCGAATCTTGCGGTGAAGGAGAGGCTGCTGAGCATACGTGAGCGAATTATCAACGGTGAGAAATTCTCTACATTGGCCCGTATCTATTCTGAGGACCCGGGCAGCGCGAGGAAGGGCGGCGAACTGGGGCTTGCGTCGAAGTCGATTTTCTGGCCGGCATTTTCTGATGCGGCGATGTCGCTCAAGCCTGGTGTGATTTCCCAGATTGTGGAGACGCCGGACGGCTTCCATATTATCGAGGTGCTCGAGAAGAAGGGGGATATGTTCAATGCCCGCCATATTCTCATGAAGCCGGTCTATACGGATACTGACAGGCAGAAGGCGTTCAAGACGCTCGACTCGCTCAAGACTGAAATCCAGAACAAGGCTGTCACTTTCGAGCTTGCGGCGAAGTTCTATTCTCAGGACAATCAGACTCGTACCAATGGTGGCCAGATGGCTGACCCGAATACCGGTTCCGCGTATTTTGAGATCGACCAGCTGAAGCCTCAGGACTATGCTGCCATCAAGAATCTGAAGGAAGGAGAGATTTCCGAGCCTGTGGAATCGCTTGACAATGAGGGACGTAGCGGTAATACTGTGTATAAGATAATCCGCGTGGACAAGATCATTCCGTCCCATACGGCTTCGTTCGAGAATGACTACAGCGAGCTGCTGGACGAGGCGAAGGTCAAGAAGCAGAATGAGGCTATCGACGAGTTCATTGACAGCAAGATAAAGACGACATATATCACTATCGACCCGCTGTTCAAGGACTGCAATTTCTCTCGCGAGGGCTGGAACAAGATAGTGGCTCAGCGCGCGTCCGAGGCGGCTGAAAAGTAAGATATTGAGTGTCAATGAATTTCCGTAAGCTTTTCATATCTGTCGTTACGGTTCTCTCGACATTTACAAGTCTGTCTGCACAGGAAAATGGCAGTCAGAAGGACTCGCTCGTTCGTCTTCTGAGCGCGCAGTCCATGGAGCTTATCGAGAAGGACGGCGTCGATTACCGAAAAGTGACGGGCCCGGCGAGGTTTCTGCACAATGATACTTATCTCATCTGTGATACGGCGCTCTGGAATATGAGTTCCAATGAAATCTACGCCATCAGCAATGTGAAGATTCTCCAGGACCAGACGGTGCTGACGGGAGACAGGCTGACTTATTACATTGACAGGGACCTGGCTGAGTTCAGGGGCACATTGGTGCAGCTCGAGGACAAGGACCGGAATGTGCTGCGTACCGAGCATCTGGACTACAACACGAAGGACAGTGTGGCGGTTTTCTTCAACGGCGGTTCGATGAAGGATGCCGAGGGGCAGATAATCGAAAGCCGGACAGGTACTTACGATTCCAAGATAAGGACGTTCACGTTCAATGACAGGGTGAATATGTTCACGGATTCGGTGTTCGTGAAGTCCACTACCATCGTCTATGATGCCAGGACCAATGTGGCGACGTTCGGGTTCGACACGGATACCTGGCAGGATGACAATATGCTTTCGGCCAATGGCGGCTGGTATGACCGCGGACGCGAGATTTTCCTGTTCCGGAACAATGTCCACGGCATGAGTGATACTCAGGAAGGCTGGGCGGACTCCTTATATTATTATAGGTCATCTAAAAATATCGAGCTGCTCGGCAATGCGCAGGTGACTGACACTACGCGTGATGTTTCTGCTCTGGCCGGGCGGATTTTCTATACGGATTCGTTGTCCGAGGTGAAGCTGACGAGGGACCCGGCGGTGATCGGCGTGATGAAAAATGCTGAGGATCAGCCGGATACGGTCTATTTCGGGGCTGACACCATCTTCGCACGTACCTATATGATGTTTCAGGTCAATGAATCTGAGATAAAGAATTCCAAGTCCCGTCTTGAGGATTTGGCGGTGGATGCTGTCCAGGCTTATCGCCAGAAGGCGGCCAAGGAGGCGGCTGAGGCTGCGGCAAAGGCGATGGAGAATGACCCGAACCGTCCTAAGCCGAACAAGAAACAGGCGGAGGAGACTGGGGCTGCTTCAGGAGGGGCTGCGGAGACTTCGGGGGCTTCTGAGACTTCTGAGGTCGAGACTTCCGAGAGTGATGCATCTGAGTCTTCGGATGTTTCTGAGGCGGAAGAGACTTCTGAGAAGGAAGGTGATGTGTCGGAGACTTCGCAGTCGGATGAGGCTTCCGGGGAGAATGGTGATGAGGCGACTGATGCAGCGGAGCTGGCCGAGGGCGCTCCGTCAGACTCGTTGACAGCCAAGACATTGACCTCGGCTAAGGATTCGACCGCGATGGCGTCTGGTGCACAGGCCTCTGAGGCAGATTCTGTCTCTCACGCGTTAGCATCGCTCGGCCCTGCGGCTGGTGCACTTTCGAAACCGGCCGGCAGGCTCGCTCATGCGTCCGATTCCCTTTCGCACATTGCTGACACGCTCTCGCATTCGGCAGATTCGCTCGCGAATGCAGCAGATTCATTGACCGTAGCCGCGGACTCGCTTTCCGCACCGAAGGACTCCACGAAACTGAATTTCATCACGGCCATCAAGAACGTGAAGATGTTCCGCAAAGATATACAGCTCGCTTGTGATTCGTTGGTTTACAATGACTTGGATTCATTGGTCCGGATGTATGAGAAGCCGTTTGTCTGGAATGAGGGCAACAGGCAGTATTCTGCCGACAGCATCTATGCGGTGATCAAGGACAGGGCCATGCAGAAGGCCAGCCTGATGTCCAACGCGTTCATCATCGTGAAAGAAGACTCGTTGTGCTTCGACCAGATCAGGGCCACGGAAATGCTCGCCTACTTCGACACTACCGGGGCATTGACACGATTCGATGCTCTCGGCGAGGCGAATGCCGTTTTCTATCTGCAGGAGGACAGCGTCTATGCGACCGTGAACAAGAGTGCAGCGAAAATGCTCTCCGCGCGGTTCCTGAACGGTGAACTGGACAAGGTCTATTACTTCGATGCCGCGAAAAACGATGGCTATCCGGTGGCTCAGATGACACGTGATGAACGTGTGCTGAAGGGCTTTGACTGGCAGATAGATGCGTGCCCGCGCGGCAAACAGGACATTACCCCGCTCTCTCTGCGTGCATCGGAGCGCAGTTCATATTCGGCCCGTCCGCGTGCAACTTTCGAATACACAGACAGATACTATCCTGGTTACATCCCGGGCATAATGAAGCAGATCCGCGAGGGCAAGGTGGCCAAGGCCAATGCAGAGGCTCGCAGGAAGGCTGCCGCACAGGCTAAGGCTGCTGCCGCAGATTCATTGACGGTAACTGGCGACTCGCTGTCCGTGGCGCAGGATTCATTGTCACTCTCTCCTGCGGACTCGCTCGGAACGTCCCTCCCGTCTGTCGCAGATTCAACAAAGGCCGGTTCGGATTCTTTGTCCGTATCTGCGGATTCGTCTTTTGTCAATGCTCCTGTGCTGGATCCGTCCGCGTTGAAGAAGGCGCAGCGTGATTCCATCCGTGCGGCGAAGATTGCTGCCCGTGAAGCCAAATGGGCAAGGCTCGACAGTCTGGATGCAGCCAAAGCCAAGGCAGCTGCGGATACGAAAGCTGCCAAACTTCGTGTGAAGAAGCTGAAACAGCTCAAGGCCCTGAAAGCCAGGGAGGAGAAGGAGAATGCCCGTCTCGAGAAATACAAGGCCGCATACCTGAAACAAAAGGAGCGCGACGACCTCAAAGCCGCCGCTAAGGCCGCCCGTGAGGCAGTGAAAACTGATTCTGACACGATTACCGAGAAGACCGGGGATCTTGTGGAGTAGGCTGTTCTGCAAGTGCAGGTTGTTCCACATCATTCAGATAGCACGTGCGCGATGAACTTTCAGCAGAGTCATATCCATCTACCAAGCCGCCCAGTGCCGATCCGATGAGGTCAATGTTGAGCGCTGTTTCGATACGTGATATCGTTTCCAATGTCATGTTTGAGTTTCCCTTGAGCAGATTGGAGACATATTGTTGACTACATCCCATCCGCTTGGCAAGTATGGACTGAGTGACAGACTGCTTATCCATAGCCTGCATGGTTTTCATCGTTATGACTCTGGAATATTTCAGCCATTTCTCATTCTTTCTTCTCCATTCAGCCGCTTCCCTCCACTTTGAAGGGGTTGCAGATTGGTGATCGTACAAAAATTCAGTTGCCTTGCTCATGGTTTATATAATCATTTAATCCTTCTTTGTCAAAAACGCCATTGTCAATGAAATAATTTCTAACCATCTCCATTTTAGCCAGTTCCTCGAGAGTGTGTGTTCTTTCAGACATCGTGGCAGTCAGTTTTATCGCTCCTCCGGTTACTACGTAGATGCCGTCTTCAATCTTGATAGCATATATCCTTAACCAAGAAGAATGTTTCTGGACGCTTTTTCCTTTCGCTTTCTCTTTTCCTAATGTCATTTCTGAGAATCTGTTATTCTCAAGATGTGTGAAAAGTGTATTTAGATTTGCGTCCGGACTTATGTCCAGCATCAGGCATTCCAAAGTGGATGCATCCTCTATTGTTTCCATTATGGCCTTATATACATCTGTGATGTGGAAGTAGGCGCTTAAATCCGAAAGATTATCTGTGAAGAATGACTTCAGCCACTGCATGTCATACCACCGGTCAAACAATTCGTCGAAGCAGTTCTGTCCTTCTTCATCGTACCGTACTGCCCAGAGCCTTCCGTCATCCAATATTTTATCAAAAGTCATTTTGTAGTTCTTTTTCACAAAGATAGATACAATATTTACATTGTACAATATATAAGATGTTTTTCTTGTGTTTGACTATTATTTGTCAGATGCGCCTTCAATATCATTTACACTGTCAAAAAGAAATAGAATCTACGAATCAGCTCTTTTGTTTCCTTTCTTCTTGAATATGCTGAAATAAGCAAAGAGTTATACCCGATATGCGCGAGTGTTGTTCTATAGGAAAATGCTGCTAATAGTCACCCAACGGCGGAATTATGGTACCAATGAGCATAATGCTAATGTTGTAATGGTAGTTGTAATGCATTGATGAGTAGGCGGTTTTGAGCATTTGAGCTAATGCGCAAAGATGCTCACTCCCCTAAAAAAATAGGGTGATGAGCATCTTTGCATTTTGCTTTTAGGGTATGTAAGTGGTTGTATGTTAATTTATTACATCTGAATTTGCCAACTTGCAGGTATGCTCATTGGTTCACTAATTACCTATGGTGGCACGCTGAGGTCGTGTTGCTGCGTCTAATTTCCGTATCCCTATTCCGCGAACAGCTTGACGATGTTCAGGACTACTTCGGAGGCCTTCTCGATGTTCTCGAGAGGGGCGAACTCCATCTTGCCGTGGAAGTTCAGGCCGCCGGCGAAGATGTTCGGGCATGGGAGGCCTTTGAAGGAAAGGTTTGCTCCGTCAGTGCCGCCTCGGATAGGCTGAATCTTCGGTTTGATGCCTGCCATCTCCATGGCCTTGACAGCCTTTTCGACAATGAAATAGTATGGCTCCACCTGCTCACGCATGTTGTAGTACTGGTCCTTGACCTCCAGAGTGGCAGTGCCTTCTCCGTATTTGACATTGATGAAATTGACACATTGACCTATAAGCTCCTTCTTTTCCTCGAACTTCTTGCGGTCGTGGTCGCGGATGATGTAGCTGAAATCAGCCTCCTCTACCGAACCCTTGAAACTGATGATGTGGAAGAATCCGTCATAGCCCTCGGTGATCTCAGGACGTTGGCCGATAGGAAGCAAGTCATTGAACTCCATACCGATAAGGATGGCATTCTTCATCTTGTCCTTCGCGTAGCCCGGGTGGACATTGCGCCCCTGGATGTGGATCTTGGCGGAAGCGGCATTGAAATTCTCGAACTCCAGCTCACCGATTTCGCCGCCGTCCATCGTGTAGGCATAGTCGGCACCGAAGCGCTTCACGTCGAACTTCACGACACCGCGGCCGATTTCCTCATCCGGAGTGAAACCGATCTTGATGTCGCCATGCTTGAACTCAGGGTGCTCCATGATGTATTGCACCGCGTTCATGATCTCCGCCACACCGGCCTTGTCGTCAGCTCCGAGCAGCGTAGTGCCGTCAGTGGTGATGATGGTCTGGCCCTTGTGAGCCAGCAGCTCAGGGAACTCGGACGGCTTCAGGAACAGTCCCGGCACACCTTTCAATGCGATGTCTCCACCGTCGTAGTCCTTGATGATCTGCGGTTTGACATCCTTTCCGGAAGCGTCCGGAGACGTATCCACGTGCGCGATGAAGCCTATGGCAGGAACTTTCTTGTCAATGTTGGACGGGATGGAGCCCATGACGTATCCGTACTCGTCGAGGGTAGCCTCCACGCCCATATCGTTCAGCTCCTTGCAGAGCAACTTCAGCAAATCCAGTTCCTTGGCAGCGCTTGGCTGTGACTCCGAATTTTCATCAGACTGAGTGTCGATGGCGACGTATCTCAGAAATCTGTCCAATATCTTTTCCATATCTCGTTATTGTAATTGTTTTTTCTCATTGACCTTCATCGCGACCCCGATAATGAACGCGATGATACCTATATAAGGAAGAAGCGCAACAGCTTCACCGTACTCTGCGTGCCACGAAGTCAGGAACAGATCCACATTCGCGAACTTGAGGATGGCGCTGACAACACCCATCAGGGCGCCGCCTGCAATAAATCCTGAAGCGATAAGCGTACCCTTTTCGTGTCTCTCTGCATTGACCTGGGCATCCTTGCTGCGGGAAGCGACGAACCAGGAGATGGCGCCGCCGATGAGCAGAGGCAGGTTCAGGTCGATAGGAATGAACATTCCGAGAGCGAAAGCGAGAGCCGGTATCTTGCACATTGTCAGGACAATAGCGATGAGCGCACCGATTCCGTAGAGAATCCACGGAGCACCGCCGCCGTTCATCAGCGGCTGGATAACGGCTGCCATTGCATTGGCCTGAGGCGCGACGAGAGCATTGTCCCCGGTGAATCCGAAGGTCTTGTTCAGCACGAGCATCACTCCGCAGACAGTGGCAGCAGCGACGGCGACGCCCGCGAACTTCCAGATTTCCTGCTTCTTAGGCGTGGTGCCGAGCCAATATCCGATTTTCAGGTCAGTCACGAACGAGCCCGCCACAGACAGTGCCGTGCACACGACTCCGCCGATCACCAGTGCCGCCGCCATACCGGCATTGCCCTTCAGCCCGACCGCCACGAGGATCAATGAAGCTATGATCAATGTCATAAGTGTCATGCCGCTGACAGGGTTCGAGCCCACGATGGCGATAGCATTGGCAGCCACGGTCGTGAACAGGAAGGAAATGATGCCCACGATCAGCACGCCGACCAATGCCTGCCAGATGTTTTCCACGACTCCGCCCAATGCGAAGAATGCAAAAATCACCAGCAGTGCTATGACAATGCCGAAAACAATCGTCTTCATCGGCATGTCTTCGTCTGTGCGCTCGGTGGCTTCGGCTTTTGTGCCCGGCTTTTTCGTGAACTCGCTTGCGGCAAGTCCTACGGCCGATTTGATGACGCCGAAAGACTTGATGATGCCGATGATGCCGGCTGTGGCAATGCCGCCGATGCCGATGTGGCGCGCGTATTCCTTGAAGATCTGGTCTGCGGACATGTCTCCGATGGTCTGCGTGATGCCGCTGTTCATAAGGTCAATGACTTGGCCGCCCCAGATGAGATTCATCAGAGGGATGATCACCAGCCACACCAGGAAGCTGCCGCAGCAGATTATGAACGCGTATTTGAGACCGACAATGTAGCCGAGTCCGAGTACTGCAGCGCCGGTGTTCAGCTTGAGTACGACTTTGGCTTTGTCTGCGATGTGCTGGCCGATGGTGGTGACTGTGGTGGATACCGTTTCGCTCCATGCGCCGAAAGTGGCGATGATGAAATCGTAGAGTCCGCCCACGAGACCGCTGAGTATCAATGTCTTGGCATTGTTTCCTCCGCCTTCGCCGCTAATCAGGACCTGTGTCGTGGCTGTGGCTTCAGGGAAAGGATACTTGCCGTGCATCTCCTTTACGAAGTATTTTCTGAACGGAATCAGGAAGAGGATGCCGAGAATGCCGCCGAGAAGGGAGGACAGGAACATCTGCATAAAGTTCACCTCTACACCTAATATATATATGGCAGGGAGAGTGAAGATGGCGCCGGCAACCACTGAGCCGGAGCATCCGCCGATGGACTGGATGATGACATTCTGTCCGAGGCCGCCTTTCTTGCCCAATGCGCTTGTAAGGCCTACGGCAATGATGGCGATCGGAATGGCCGCTTCGAATACCTGGCCGACCTTCAGTCCGAGGTATGCGGCAGCGGCTGAGAAGATGATGACCATGATCAGGCCGACGCATACTGAATAAGGTGTGACTTCAGGATAGTTTTTCTGAGGGCTCAGAAGCGGTTCGTACTTTTCGCCCGGTTTAAGTTCTCTCTGCGCGTTCTCAGGCAGAGTCGTTCTTTTTTCTTCCATTTGTTTATCTGTCTATGTGTTTTAGCAATCCTTAAAAAACAACCTGCATCTTAAGTTGTTTTGGCAGCGCGACTCTTCCGGCCGCGTCATACAAACTTAAGCAAAATCCATTTATTTCGACAGGTTTTGGGGGTGAAAATGGTGTATAAAATGTTTTTTATGAAAAAAATGATAAAAAAAGTCGGAAAAAATTTGGAGGTAATGAAAAAGTGCGTATCTTTGCAGTCCGTTTGAGAAACAACGATGCTGAAAAGCTTCAGAAACACGTTCAAACGGCCAAGTTCATTGACAACATTGAGAGAGAATAAGAGGTAAAGATAGAAAAGAAAATCAGTTTGTAATTTGTAAATAATTCGAGAGTTTTTTCGAGTTGCGAATTAGGGACTGCAATTTCATAGGCAAAAACGAGACAAGAAGAGAGTCGCTGAATACGGTGCGCAACCGTATTGAGGGACTGTAATTCACGAGAGAAAGAGGAGAAGGGCGAACGGGGGATGCCTAGGCTATCCGGAGGCGAGGAAGGACGCGGTAAGCTGCGAAAATTCACGGGGATTCGCAAACAGGAAGTGATCCGTGAGTGTCCGAATGGGGCAACCCGGCAGGCTGAAGGCCTGTCACCATCATATGATGGGGCGAACGGGGGGAACTGAAACATCTCAGTACCCCCAGGAGAAGAAAGAAACATCGATGACCTGAGTAGAGGCGATCGAAAGGGTCGGAGCCTAAACCGTGCAGCTCAAGGGCTGTGCGGGGTCGTAGGAGCTCCCAAGGGATGACGTCAAGGAACTGGAAGCGCATGGAAAGGCGCCGCGCAGAGTGTGACACGCACGTACAGGCAACGAGGACGTTACAGGGGAGCCACCTGAGTAGGGCGGGGCACGAGGAATCCTGTCCGAATCCGCGGGGACCATCCCGCAAGGCTAAATACATCCGGAAGACCGATAGTGAACCAGTACCGTGAGGGAAAGGTGGGAAGAACCCCGAACAGGGGAGTGAAAGAGAACCTGAAACCGTTCGTCTACAAGCGGTCGGAGCTCGCGAGAGCGACGGCGTGCCTTTTGCATAATGAGCCTACGAGTTGCTTCACGCCGGCGAGGCTAAGCCATTGAGTGGCGGAGCCGGAGCGAGAGCGAGTCTGAACAGGGCGTTCAGTCGGCGTGAGCAGACGCGAAACCTAGTGATCTACCCTTGTCCAGGGTGAAGTCGCCGTAACAGGCGATGGAGGCCCGAACCAGTTTCCGTTGAAAAGGGCTTGGATGAGATGAGGGTAGGAG
>ERZ779797.393-NODE-393-length-19491-cov-4.824089_pt1 | contig 19491 bp, 9 predicted proteins | sample MGYA00511886_ERZ779797 | MGnify/ENA primary metagenome ERZ779797 (study PRJEB29588, sample SAMEA2155055) | human gut metagenome | biome: human gut; feature: human-associated habitat; material: faeces | place: Denmark | collected 2008/2010 ... | reverse complement strand
CGGCATTTTTCAGGTTCCGGAATTAAATGCGATGGTACAGGAAGTCAATGAGACAAAGGTGGAGAGACAGGAGCAGCTTTCCGATAAAGTTCAGTTTTGTGATGGGAAAACGGCAGTTATGGAAAATGCTGAGCGTAGGGAAGCTCGTTTGGAGAAAGAAAAAGCAGCCGAAAAAGCGGAAGTAAAAGGTGGAATCCATGGAAGACTGGAGAAAGCTAAGGCAGAAATCAAGGCAAAAGAGGGAGACAAAGTGCCAAAGAATAAGTCAAAAGAGCTTGCCACAGCATTATAAAGAGTAACAACGATGATTTTAAGGGGACTGTGCTAAGCAGTCCCTGATTTTATGAAAAGGAGTAGCGCATGGCAAATAAATTATATGCAATGGAACAGCTGACGGAAGAGGTGGCAAAAGATGTAGCTGCCAGTCCGCAGGAATGGATGCGGTTCCTAAACACTGCATCCAGACTGTACAAATACACTTTTCCAGAACAGCTTTTAATTTATGCACAGCGACCGGAAGCAACTGCCGTAGCATCCATGGAAATCTGGAATCAGAAGATGTACCGCTGGATCAAAAAGGGATCCAAAGGGATTGCCTTGATTGACAATACTTCCGGACCGAAAACGAAACTTCGGTATGTATTTGATGTGCAGGACACTTATAAAGTGCGGAATCTTGGAAAGGATCCTCAGTTATGGAATCTTCCGGTGGAAGGAGAACAGCTGGTGGCAGATTATCTGCAGGAGCAGTTATCACTGGAAGATACAGAAGGAGGACTTGCTGAAAGTCTGCATCAGGCAGCGAAGGAGAGTATGCAAGAATGGCTTCCAGATGCATTGGAAGAACTGAGACTGGACGTAACAGGGACATTTCTGGAAGAACTGGACGAACAGAATCAGGAAGTCGAATTTCGGGAACTGATGACCAATAGTGTCTGGTATGTATTACTAAACCGGTGTGGACTGGATGCACAGGAATATCTGGATGCAGAGGATTTTCGGCATATTACGGACTTTAATCAGCTGAAAGTATTAGGACATCTGGGAAGTGCAGTCAACGAGATCAGCAGACCAGTCCTGATGCAGATTGGACGATATGTGCTGAATAATCTGGAAAATGACCTGAAAACGGTTGCAAAAGAAAAAGAAGTAGTCTATAATGAATTTAACACGTTAATGCGTGAAAACAGTACAAATAAAACAGAAGATAGAGAAGAAAATAAGGAGGAAACAGACTATGAGAGAGATCACTTACAGCCAGAACGGAGAGTATCAGATTCCAGATATCAGCCTGGAAGAGACGAGAGGAACCATCGGGAAGTATGGAATGATGAGGAAAGAGTATCTGAGAAATCACAAGGTAGCAAGGTTCAACATTCTGACTCTGCAGAACCGTCTGGACAGTCATCTGATGGAGATCGACAGTCAGGCAAGACAGAGAGTAGACAACCTGATGAACGAACTTCTGGAGAAAGATCCGGCACCGGACAAGATGGCAGACACAATGGCGTGGACCAGACACATGAACCAGATCAAAGCACAGGCAGAGGAACTGGTGATTCAGGAGATTATTTACAGTTAAGCCTGTTCCCAACAGAAGAGGAACAGTTAGGAGAAATAAGGAAAGCGGCAGCTGCATTAGAACAGCCAGCCGCTTTCCTTATTTCCGATGAAGTGATAGATGATATTCTCCGCACGGGAAGCGGACAGAAAAATACACTGTTTCATATTACAGCAAGATTGATTGAAGGTCTGGATAATGAAGAAATGCGGAACTTTCTGAAGAATGAATATGGTACCGGTGGCAAAGGATTTACCATAGATGGACAGAAAATCAGTATCTGGTATGACAATGATGGTATCCGCATCCGACGAGGAGAATCTGCCAGAAGGAACTTTGACCGCATGGTTACGTGGGAAGAAGCAGCGGACAGAATCCGGGATATGTACGAGGATGGAAATTACGTGGATAATTTGATTTCCAACAATGCCATTGAACAGGAGCAGGAAGAAATGACCAATCTTCTTGCACTCCATTTTCGGGATACCTGCAGAAACTGGGAAAAGAACCAATCATATTCAGACTGGCAGGATGTAGTGAGTGGAGCATGGACAGATCAAGAGAAAGCAGATGCGATTGTCTATCGTTTTGAATGGCTGCAGAAATATATGGATGAGAATCCGGGAGATTATTACCGCTGGGAGATTCAGCATAATCCGGAATATTTTCAGCGTTTTCAAGATTTACAGAGGGAGCGTTCCTGGGTAGACCAGAAATTTACAGTCGAACGTCCTGCACTTTCCTTTATTACACAAGACGAGATAGATGCCGTCCTGAGAAGAGGCGGTATTACTGCCGGAGGACGTAACCGAATCTATGAGTATTTCATGGAGCACCATGATATGAAAGATGCAGCTGAGTTCCTGAAAAATGAATATGGAACAGGTGGTTCTTCACCCGGAATACCAGGAGCAGATGCTTCTGACGCATCCCACGATGCAAAAGGATTAAAGCTTGGAAAAGGGAAGATTGGCAATCCAGAGGTAGAAGTTTTATTAAAGTGGAATAAGGTTGCAAAACGTGTTCGCCAGTTAATCCGCACAGATGATTATTTGTCACCGGAAGAAATGGAAAAGTACGAAGAGCGACAGGAAGCACAAAGACTGGCAGATTTGGAAGAAGCACAGCAGATGTTAGGAGAACAGCTGGAGCAGGATTCTTTGACAGCGGAAGATATAACTGATTTGAGATTAGTTGATTCAGAATATATGTCCGGTACCAGAACAAGAATCCATGATTTTGATTGCAAAGTTAAGGGAGAAGTGAATCGACTTCAATACACATTAGAATATCATGATGATGGAGAAGGTTTCACGATTCATACAGAAAAAGATGATATTTGGAATCGAATGTCAACACAAGAATTGGAACGTCTGGATGTAAAACTCGGACAAGAAGTACTTTATTATCATTATCACAACAAAACTGTAAATGCGAATACCTTAGATGAATTACGGGAAATCAGGGAAGAGATTATGGAGGAAGAGTCCTCGTATTTTACTGCTATTTCTCAACGTGTGTGGACAGATTATGATAAAAAGGAAAAAGAATTATCGGGAGAAGCTGAGGTATCGGAAGAAAAAGAATCTTTGGAAGAGATTAACGGAATAGCAGAACCGATTCAAGCAACGAACTTCCGCATCACAGATGATGAACTTGGACAGGGAACACTGAAGGAGAAATTCCGAGCCAATATTATGGCTATCCAGTTGTTAAAGAAATGTGAGGATGAGAACCGCAATGCGACATCAGAGGAACAGGAAATCTTATCCAGGTACGTTGGCTGGGGAGGTCTTGCTGATGCATTTGATGAGACAAAAGCTGCATGGGAGACAGAATATCTGGAATTAAAGACTGTTCTTACACCAGAGGAATATGCTGCAGCCAGAGCTTCCACCTTAAATGCTCATTATACACAGCCGATTGTGATTGAAAGTATGTATCAAGTGTTGGAGAATCTGGGATTTACAAAAGGAAATATCCTGGAGCCGTCTATGGGAGTCGGGAACTTCTTTGGAATGCTTCCAGAGAATCTAAATCAGTCTAAACTCTATGGTGTGGAACTGGACAGTATCAGCGGCAGAATTGCAAAGCTACTCTATCCAAATGCCAATATTCAGATCAAAGGTTTTGAGAAGACAGATTATCCTAATGATTTTTTTGATGTGGCGATTGGAAATGTGCCATTTGGTGCATACAAGGTCAATGACCGTCAGTATGATCGCTACAATTTCATGATCCATGATTACTTTCTCGCCAAGACGATAGATCAGTTACGTCCAGGTGGTGTGGCGGCACTGATCACAACAAAGGGAACTATGGATAAGGCGTCACCGGAAGTCCGGAAATATCTGGCAGAGCGGGCAGATCTGTTGGGAGCAATCCGACTGCCGAACACAGCTTTTAAGGCAAATGCGGGAACAGAAGTCAGTGCTGATATCTTGTTTTTCCAAAAGAGGGAAAGCCTTACGAAAGAAATGCCGGAATGGATAAATCTGGATAGTGATGTCAATGGAATTACGGTCAATCAGTATTTTGTTCAGCATCCGGAAATGATTCTGGGTGAGATGAAAGAAGTGTCCGGTCCGTATGGTATGGAAACAACCTGTGCTCCAATGGAAGGAGCTGATTTGGAATTACAGTTACAAGAAGCAGTGAAACAAATTAAGGGAAGCATGGTACCTGCAGTAGATGTGGAAACAGAACTGGATGAGATGCCAGAGAGTATTCCGGCTGATCCGAATGTTAGAAATTACAGCTATACGGTGGTAGATGATCAGGTATATTATCGTGTCAACTCTTTGATGAATCAGGTGAAAATGCCTGCCGCTACTGCAGAACGTGTAAAAGGCATGGTTGCAATCCGTGATACCGTTCGTGAGCTGATCGCCATGCAGATGGAAGAATTTGTCACAGACGAAGAAATCCAAAAACAGCAGGAAAAACTGAATCAGGTGTATGATACCTACACAGCAAAGTATGGAGTTATTGGAAGTAATGCTAATAAACGGGCATTTTCTGATGACTCTTCTTATTGTCTGCTGTGTTCCCTGGAAGACTTGAATGAAGATGGAACATTGAAGCGGAAAGCGGACATGTTCACCAAACGAACCATCAAAAAGGCGGTTGCTGTGACAAGTGTGGAAACAGCCACAGAAGCACTTGCTCTGTCTTTAAATGAAAGGGCTAAAGTAGATCTCCCATATATGGCAAAGCTGACCGGAAAGACCGAAGAGAAAATCACAGAAGAACTGGTAGGAGTTATCTTTAAGAATCCACTGACAGACCAGTGGGAAAGCGGAGATGAATATCTGTCCGGAAATGTCAGGGATAAATTAAACACTGCGAGAACCTTTGTCGAGAGTCACCCGGAATTTACACCGAATGTTCGTGCATTGGAGGCAGTTCAGCCGAGAAATCTGGAAGCATCCGAAATTGAGGTGCGTGTTGGAGCTACTTGGATTGAACCTTCAGATTATCAGGATTTTATGACGGAACTGCTTCATACGCCACGGTATCTTGCACAGAAGGAAATACAGGTAAAATTCTCTGAGGTAAATGGAGAGTGGAGGATTACAGGAAAGAATGCCGACAGTCCCAAAAATGCGTTTGCCTATGCAACGTATGGAACTGAGAGAGCAAATGCCTATAAGATTCTGGAAGATACCCTGAACCTGAAAGATGTACGCATCTATGATAAGAGTGTCAATGAAAATGGTGATGAGATCCGTATCCTCAATAAGAAAGAGACCATGCTGGCATCACAGAAGCAGGATGCAATGAAAGCAGCATTTAAAGACTGGATTTTTAAAGATCAGCAGAGGCGTGAACGATTGGTAAAGGTGTACAATGAACGATTTAACAGCATCCGTCCCCGTGAATATGATGGCAGTCATTTGACTTTCCCAGGAATGAATCCGGAAATAGAACTTCGTCCGCACCAGAAAAATGCAGTTGCACACCAGCTTTACGGAGACAATGTACTTCTGGCACATGTAGTAGGAGCTGGGAAGACCTACGAAATGGTAGCGGCGGCAATGGAAAGTAAAAGACTGGGATTATCACAGAAGAATCTCTTTGTCGTGCCAAACCATTTGACGGAGCAGTGGGGTGCAGAATTCCTACAGTTATATCCGGGAGCCAATATCCTGGTTGCAACCAAGAAAGATTTTGAACCAGCAAACCGAAAGAAGTTCTGTGCCAGAATTGCTATGGGGAATTATGATGCCATTATCATTGGACATTCCCAGTTTGAGCGTATTCCAATCTCTGATGAGAGACAGGAAGCTATGTTACGGAAGCAGATTGATGATCTGGAAATGGCAATCCAGAGTGCAAGGTATGAACAGGACGGCGGGCGTTATACCGTCAAACAGATTGAAAAGACCAGAAAGACACTGCAGACAAGGCTGGAAAAACTGAATCAGAAAGAGAAGAAAGATCAGGTAGTTACGTTTGAAGAACTGGGCGTGGATCATTTGTATGTAGATGAAGCACACAGCTATAAAAATGCGTTTCTCTATACAAAAATGAGAAATGTAGCCGGGATTGCACAGAACGAAGCACAGAAGTCCGCAGATATGTTCAATAAATGTCAGTATCTGGATGAAATTACCGGAGGAAAAGGCATTACTTTTGCTACAGGCACACCAATCAGCAACAGCATGACGGAATTATATGTTATGCAGCGGTATCTGCAGAACAGCAAACTGCAGAATATGGGACTTGGATTGTTTGATTCCTGGGCCTCTACTTTTGGCGAAGTTGTCACGAGCATTGAACTTGCACCGGAAGGAACAGGATATCGTGCAAAGTCCAGATTTGCACGGTTTTATAATATTCCGGAACTGATGAATATGTTCAAGGAGATTGCAGATATCAAGACTTCCGATCAATTAAAGCTTCCTGTGCCGGAAGCGGAATATGAAACAGTGGTGCTGAAACCAACGGAACAGCAGAAAGAAATCGTAGAAAGCCTTGGAGAACGTGCAGAAGTTGTTAGAAACGGTGGAGTAGATGCCTCGGTTGATAATATGCTGAAAATTACCAATGACGGAAGGAAGTTAGCACTGGATCAGCGTTTAGTGAACGAACTATTGCCAGATAATCCAGAAAGCAAAATAGCAGTCTGTGCAGAGAAAAGTTATGAAATCTGGAAAGATACTGCAGCACAGAAATCCGCACAGTTGATTTTCTGTGATTTGAGCACACCGAAAGGCGATGGCAGTTTCAATGTTTATGATGACTTGAAGCAGAAGCTGATAGAGAAAGGTGTACCGGAAAAAGAGATTGCGTTTATTCATGATGCAAATACAGAAGCAAAAAAGACGGAGTTGTTTGGAAAAGTAAAATCCGGACAGGTTCGTTTTTTGATTGGTTCGACAGCAAAAATGGGTGCTGGAACCAATGTGCAGGACCGTCTGATTGCCCTGCATCATTTGGATATTGGCTGGAAACCGTCTGACTTGGAACAGAGGGAAGGACGTATTATCCGTCAGGGAAACCATAATAAAAAGGTTCATATCTTCCGGTATGTGACAGAATCCACATTCGACAGTTATATGTGGCAGTTGATTGAGAATAAGCAGAAATTCATTTCCCAGATCATGACCAGCAAAGCACCGGTCAGAAGCTGCGAAGATGTGGACGAAGCGGCACTTTCCTATGCAGAGGTTAAAGCACTGGCAACTGGAAATCCAGCAGTAAAGGAGAAGATGGCACTGGACGTGGATGTGGCAAAGCTGAAACTTTTAAAAGCCAATCACATGAATAACCAGTATCGTTTGGAAGATGATATTGTAAGGAATTTTCCGCAACAGATTGCAAAACTGACAGAGATCATTGACAGCTACAAGGCAGACATCGCTCATTTTTCTGAGCATAAAATCACAGATCCAGAGCAGTTTTCTATGGAAATCAGTGGTAAAGTGTTCACAGAAAAGAAAGAGGCAGGTACGGCACTTCTGGCGGTCTGCAAAGACATTAAGTCTGTAGATGCAGCTATGGACATTGGAAGCTATCAGGGATTCAACATGAGAATCCAATTCGACAGCTGGAGCAAAGAGTTTATCCTGTCTGTAAAGCATGAATTGGTAGCTAAAGTTCGGTTGGGGGCAGATGCCCTGGGAAATATCACTCGTATCAATAATCTTTTAGAAAGTTATCCGGAGAAACTAGCAGAAGCAGAACAACGGCTGGAAACGGTACAGGAGCAGATGACAAATGCCAAAGAGGAAGTCGGGAAGCCATTTCCAAAAGAAGAGGAACTGAACCAAAAACTGGAGCGACTGTCAGAATTAAATGCACTTCTCAATATGGATGAACGGGAAGATACAGAAACAGAGCAGTCGGAATCAAAAGAGAAAGAAGAAAGACCGGCACGAGGTTCTATCCATGAGAAACTGCAGATTTATAAAGAAAAGAGCCAGCGGGAAAGTGAAACTGGCAAGGAAACCAGAAAACGGGATTTCGGTCTGGAATAAGAAAACAAGGAAGATGGCATAATCTGACAGAAAGAATGTTCTGTGGGTTATGCCATCTTTCAGAATACAGGAGGAGTTTATATGGCAAGAAACAGGATAACAGGTAGAGAAACAAAGAAAATGCAGGAATATACGCAGGAACGGATCGCTCAGGCAGAGCGTAGAGGCATAGAATTTCCAACAGATGTAAAAGAACAGATTTTTGAATATGCAAATCTGATTGGCGAGGAAGAGAAAGTAAGGACGTTGGTAAGAAATCTGACAGATGCAATCAATCAGGCAGATGGAGATAAAGTAGAGGAGCTTCTGGATGATGCAAAAATGGATATTCAGGACTTACCAGATCCAACCATCGGCAAGCTGGAATTACGTGATTATGGATATACAGCAGAAGACATGGTGCCGCTCAGAAAAGAAGCAGCCTTAGATTATCACAGGATGGGTTCTAAGATTTATTGCCTGGGCAGCGATGGCGGTAAGGGAGAGTATGCAAGTAAGGAAATGATACAGGCACATGAAGGTCTGTTTGGCATGGAATCACAGATGTGGGAACGGATAAGGAATCAGGATCTGGATTATGCAGACGAAGATTTTGGAGTATTTCATGAACCGATGAGTGTGATTAATCAGGAAGAAGCACTGAAATTATACGATGCCGGAGCAGATATCTATCTGATCACTAATTTTTCGTCACCGATCTATGTCACGGAACGCATGGAAATTGAACGAGGACCGGAGCATTATCAGATGTCCATGGCAGAACTGGAGCGTTTCCGTAACCTGGAATGGGAAATGCAGAAATATCCACAGATTCAGTCTTTGAAAGAGGCAAACCTGTTGTTAGGAACTAGGCGAACCTTTGGTATTTATCAGATCAAGGATGATTCACCGGGCGAAAACTATGCATTTATGAATATGCGCTTTATTGAAAGTCATGGTATGCAGATAAAAAAAGAAGATTATAAGCTGGTCTATGTTGGAGACTTATCGGGAAATATGTCACTGGAAGATATTTTTGAAAGGTTCAACATTGACAGACCGGAAGACTTCCGAGGACATTCCCTGTCTGTCAGTGATATCGTAGTTCTGAATGACGGGGAAAAAGTAACAGCTCATTTTGTAGACAGTATCAGTTTTGAACAACTGGATTCTTTCCTGAATCTGGAAGAACAGGTTCTTAGTGAACTGGCATATGAGGTAGGAGAACGTTACTTTGCTATTCAGAGAACAGAAGAAGGATACGATTATTCCTTTTACGATGAAGATTTCCGTCTGATGGATGGTGGCGTCTATGAAAATGATGAAATTTCTATTAAAGAAGCGGCAGAGGAACTTCTGGAAGACGAAGGCTGGACTGGAGAACGCATCCGTGGAGATTATGATCAGCTGATGGAAAAAGTAGAAGAAATGGATGAGGTTGTAATGGCGGAGATTCAGAACAGCCAGGGAGAATATAAGCCGTTGGCAAAGGTGGAGGAACTGGAAGAGGTGAATTATAACATGATTGATAATGTCCTCAATAATATGCCGCCGAAGAAAGAACCGTATCTGGAATACTTTGCGGCAGAATGCGATGAGTTCCATGATATGGGGGCTTATGAAAAAAGTACCGATGTTAATCAAATTGCTGCAGTCTATGAAAAATATAGGGAGAATCCTGAAAATGCCTATCGAGTATGCAGTATGGGGATTATCTATCGTGATCCGGAAGACAGCTTTTATGATGAGGCTGAATTTTCTATTGTAAAGGGAAATACGGTTCACGGTGATTATATGGATGATATTCGATTCTTTGGAGAACTTCCAATAATTCGGGAAGGTATAGAGAAGATTCATGAAGCATTGCCGGACTATAAATATGTACCCATGCGGGATGTCAGGGAAGCAATGTATCCAGAGAAAATGAACACAGAACAGCTGGCAGAGGCACTGGATGAGATCGCAGAAGCTTTTGATCCGTATGAATATCGGGATAATGTGGAGCCGGGAGAGAACACGGTACAAGAGGTAATGCTGGATTTGCAGAGTGGTAATACGCATTCTTATATTTCTTATTTGAAGGACATTGTAGAGGAAGAATGTGATCTGTCAGTCCGTGCTGGAGTATTGGTCGAGCGATTGAAGTCCTATGAACCGGAACTTCCAAAAGATATGGAGCCGATGGTGTATGTGAATTATTGTGAGAAAAGTGAGTTGGGGAGTCCAAGATGTCAAAAGTTATCTGATCTGGATTCCAAAACCGTAGAACAGGACAAAGCCTGGTATGCTGACCGTGATCCAAACACCAACGAACCAAAAACGACAGCACAGATGTTTTTTACAGTATATTATGCTGAGAAGGGTGATAAGATGCTGCACCATTTTCAAGGTAAGATAGAGATTGGTACTGGAAACGGTGGTATCATCAGTCAGTTAAAGATGCAGAATGAAATGAAATTGACAGATGAAAGCTGGATTAGTTATCAGCAAGGAAAAGGTAATGAAGAGTATCAGAAGTATATGGAAGATCTGACGGATATGCAGAATCATGTTCTGCCGTATTTGCAGAGCTTTTGCAGTCTGGAAGAAAAAGGTGTGAAGGAGAGACGAGAACAGCAGGTGACAGAGAAAAATGAGAGCAGAGAAGCTGTGTCAAGAGCCGGCGTTGATGAAAATACAGGAGTTAAGGACGCAGGGAAAGCTGAAAGAAAGGCAGTAGCACAGAAAAAGGCAATGCCAGGAAAAGAGAAAAAACCGTCAATCCATGAACGATTGGAAATCAATAAGAGAATTATCCAGGAAAAGCAGGGAAAAGATAAGCCTGAGAGAGGAGCTGATTTGGGTGTAAGATAAACAATAAAGCCTGGTAGATGATTTTAAAGATCATTTACCAGGTGTTTTTTTGTGAAAATCTTAGAAAACAATAACAAATCAAACAACCTAGAAGAAAATTTAATTTTGGTTGAAACTATTCCGATAAAAGAATATACTTATAATAGGCTTGTTGTATCGTTTGGAGGAAAATTATGGATTATATAACAACGATAGAAATGTCAAAAATATGGGGAATTTCATCTAGAAGAATTTCTCTTTTATGTAGCCAGGGAAGAGTGCCTGGAGCAGAGAAAAAGGGAAAGACTTGGCTAATACCAAAAGATGCGGTAAAGCCAACAGATCCTCGAAAGAAAAATAGATGACGTATTGGAGGTTATAATACTTATGGGAAGACCAGAAGATTCCAGAGTGAAGATTCCAGCGCTTGTACACTTTACAAGACTTGGATATACCTATATGTCAATTAAAGATAAGGAACGCAATGTTGACTATGATGGTGATACCAATATTTTTTATAGTCAATTTTTGTCTGCAGTTAATCGAATCAATCAGACCGAATTAACACTTGAAGACGCTAAAAAAATAATTGGTGAACTTAAAATTAAATTAGACAATGATGATTTGGGGAAATCCTTTTTTAAGATATTGCAATCCGGTATTGATGGAATTAAGTTGATTGATTTTTCCGATATAACAGGAACAAAGAATGATTATACAGTTGTAACTGAGTTACCATATGAAAATGGAGATGATAATTTTCGTCCGGATATTGTTGTATTGATTAATGGTATACCTTTGTCATTTATAGAGGTTAAACGACAGAATAATCGAGAGGGCATATTGACAGAAAGAAGCCGGATGGAGAGAAGATTTAGCAATAAGATTTATCGTCGATTTGTGGGAATTACACAGTTTACAGTATTTTCTAATAATAATGAATATGATGATTCTGATATCGAACCGATTCAAGGAGCTTTTTATGCTTCAAGTAGCTATAAGAGAATGTTTTTTAGTAAATTCCGTGAGCAAAGAGAAGATGAATTAAAGGCAGATATGAAGCCAATTGTTACGGAAACGGAAGAGTTTGTATTAAGCGATAATAATCTAATTGCTATAAAAGGGACACCAGAGTATGTATCTTCTTTATCGGAGAAATCGCCCACAAATCGAATAATTACATCTTTATATACGAAAGAGAGACTATTGTTTTTACTGAAGTATGGTATCTGTTATAAAACAACAACTAACAAAGATGGAATTACGGAGATAGAGAAGCATATAATGAGATACCCACAATTGTTTGCAACGTTGGCAATTCGGGATAAGTTGAGAGAAGGAGTCAGAAAAGGTGTAATTTGGCATACGCAGGGGAGTGGAAAAACTGCACTTGCTTATTCAAACGTACATTTTTTAAGTGACTATTTCAGCAAAGAAGAAGGGAAAATTGCAAAATTCTATTTTATTGTAGATCGTTTAGACTTGGCTGAACAGGCAAAAAATGAATTTGAAGCCAGAGGACTTAAAGTAAAGCTGATAAAAGACAAAGAAGAGTTTATTGCAGATATTACAAATCCTGGAGAATCAAATACTAGTGGCAAAGTTACAATGACTGTCATCAACATTCAGAAATTTTCCAAGGAATCTGTGACAAAGCCATCAGATTATAATGTGGATGTGCAGAGAGTGTACTTTTTAGATGAGGCACATCGGAGTTATAATCCAACAGGTTCATTTTTAGCCAACCTGATGGCATCAGACCGTGATGCAGTACAGATAGCACTTACAGGAACACCGCTCATAGGAGATGGATACAATACAAAAGATGTATTTGGAAATTATATTCATAAATATTATTATAATCAGTCGATTGCAGATGGATATACATTGAAGTTGATTCGTGAAGAGATAGAAACAACTTACAAAAACCAGTTGAATGCTACGCTGGATCAAATAGTAAGACAAGGAAGTATTGCTAAGAAAAATTTATATGCACATCCTAAATTTGTAGAAAAAATGGTTGATTATATTATTCAGGATTTTGAAGAGGGAAGGACTGCTTTAGATTCTTCTATTGGGGCAATGATTGTATGTGATTCTTCAGAACAGGCTAGAGAGGTGGATAGACAGTTAAAACGCTTTTCTGCTTATACACATGCATTGGTGCTTCATGATGAAGGTACAAAACAAGATAGAAAAAATGACCAGGAGGAGTTTAAAAAAGGAAATATAGATATTCTTGTAGTTTACAATATGCTTTTAACAGGGTTTGATGCACCACGATTAAAAAAGCAGTATTTAGCGAGAATGATAAAAGCTCATAATCTACTTCAGACGTTGACAAGAGTAAATCGTCCGTATAAAGGTTATCATTACGGATATGTTGTTGATTTTGCAAATATTAAAGATGAATTTGATAAGACCAATAAGGCATACTTTGATGAATTGCAATCAGAACTTGGAGATGAAGTACAGAATTATAGCAATATATTTAAAAGTAAAGAAGATATTGAAAAAGACTTGAATGATGTAAAGAATCAACTTTTCTTATATGATACAAGTAATGTGGTTAGTTTTATCAATCAAATTAGTGAGATCGATGATAAGAAGCAGTTATTGAATTTACGTCAGGCACTTGAAAATTATAAGGCAATGTATAATTTGATTCGACTGTATGGCTATGAGGACTTGTATACACATTTTAATGTTGAGAATGCCATTAAATGCTTGAATGAGGTTAATAACCGAATCAGCATCATAAACTTAAAAAACAGTATTGATTCATCTGAAGATATGTCGCAGATACTTAACATGGCATTGGATCAGATTGATTTTCAATTCCGAAAAATAAAGGAAGAAGAACTAATCATAGCTGATGCATTCCGTGACACCTTGGAGAAAACACGAAGAGAAATTGTAGATCGATGTCTTGATCCAAAAGATCCAGAGTATATATCACTTTTGGATGAATTAAAACGAGTATTCAAGAAGAAAAACATTGAAGAATTGACAGCGGATGAAATGAAACAGATGATGGGGGATCTGAATGCTTTGAAAAAGAAGGCAGAAAAGAGGAATCTTGCAGACAGAATGCTTGCAGTAAAGTATTCAGGTGATGTTAAGTACATGAGAACACATAAGCGAATTATGAATAGTCCACCACCTATCACAGACGCAGTAACGATACATAGAATTTTAATGACAGTTAAGTCTAAGGCAGATGACCAGATTGCTCATAATGAAAACATACTCGATAATGAGGAGTATTTTATAAAATCCTTACAACCAATTATCTTGAGAGCGTGTATGGGAGAAAAGGTTAAATTAGATAAACCGCAGCTTATGTTTATAGATAACTGTCTGTCAAAAGAATATATATTAGAAAGGGATTGGGTATCCTGATGACTACTGAAACGATAATAGCAAATACAAAACAGATGATCGATGATCTAAAGACTGTATGTGCCAATTTTGGACTGGGCAATGCAAGTAGCGAATATAAGATTATTACAGAGATTTTTCTGTATAAATTTTTAAATGACAAGTTTCTTTATGAGGTACAGCAAGCAGAAGAATCATTAAAAGATTCCGATAACGTCGAACAGGCTTTAAATGATATGTCAGAAGACGATTATGAAATGCTTATGATGCTTTTGCCACCAGCAACTGCAAAACTAAAAAAGGAACATTTTATATCATATCTGTTCAATCATAAGAATGATGATAAATTTAATGAACTATTTGATTCAACTTTATGGGATATTTCCAATACTAATTTGGATGTGTTTTCCGTAAGTACCGGATCAGGAGATAAGATCCGATTATTTGATGAACATTTATCACAAAATGTTACGGAATCAAATCGCAGATCGGATTTTTGTAAAGCAATGATTGATAAATTGGTGACATTTAGCTTTGCAGATGCGTTTTCGCAAAAGTATGATTTTTTTGCAACCATTTTTGAATATTTAATCAAAGATTATAATAAAGATTTTGGTAAATATGCAGAGTATTATACCCCACATTCTATTGCAAGTATTATTGCAAGAATCATGGTCCCAGAAGGAACACAGAATGTAACGGTATATGATCCAGCTGCAGGTTCTGGAACGCTGGTTCTTGCTCTTGCACATGAAATCGGTGAGAGTAATTGTACAATTTATACACAAGATATTTCGCAGAAGTCTAATGAATTTTTGAGATTGAATCTAATTTTAAATAATCTTGTACATTCACTTGGACATGTGGTACATGGGGATACACTTCTTTCCCCACAACATTTGAATCGTCAGAAGAATGGATTGATGAAATTTGATTATATTGTCAGCAATCCACCATTTAATGTGGATTTTTCTGACAACAGAGATACCCTTGCAGGTGATATTTATAAAGAAAGATTCTGGGCAGGAGTGCCAAATGTTCCAAATAAGAAAAAAGATAGTATGGCTATTTATCAGATGTTTTTGCAGCATATTATTTTCTCCATGAAAGAGAGTGGAGGTAAGGCTGCAGTTGTAGTACCAACCGGTTTTTTAACAGCAGGTACGGGAATACCTAAAAAAATAAGAGAACGTATTGTAAAGGAAAGAATGCTTCGAGGTGTTGTGTCGATGCCAAGTAATATCTTTGCAACAACTGGAACAAACGTATCGGTTGTCTTTTTGGACAATACTAAAAAGTACGAGCAAGCAATTTTGATGGATGCGTCTAAGCTTGGAACCAAGGTTAAGATTGATGGAAAAAATCAGAGAACAGTGCTTTCACCTGAAGAAATCGAGGACATTATCCATACCTTTAATAACTTTGAATCAAAGGATGATTTTTCTGTAGTCGTTGATTATGAGAAGATAGAGCAGAAAAAGTGTTCATTTAGTGCAGGGCAATATTTTGAAGTAAAGATCGAGTACGTTGAACTGACTCAGGAAGAATTTAAAGCGAAAATGGATGGATATGCGGAAAAACTAACAGAATTGTTTGCGGAAGGAAATGCGTTGCAAGCGGAGATTATAGAACAATTGAAGAAGGTGAAATATGAGTAAAATTACAAAATATGCCTTATCTGATTTATACGATATGAGTTCGGGACTTTCATCCAAGAAAGAACAAGCTGGACATGGAGCACCTTTTGTTTCTTTTGGGACAGTTTTTAACAATTATTTTTTACCAGAAGAATTACCGGATTTGATGGATACAAATGAAAAAGAACAGCAGATATACTCTATAAAAACAGGAGATGTTCTTATCACCAGAACAAGTGAGACGATTGATGAGTTAGCTATGAGTTGTGTGGCAGTAAAAGATTATCCAAAAGCAACTTATAGTGGCTTTACAAAACGCCTTCGACCTAAAAGAGAAGGAATAGCATATCCCAAATATATGGCATTTTATTTTAGAAGTGCTTTATTTCGAAAAGCTGTAACCAATAATGCGTTCATGACTTTAAGAGCAAGCTTTAATGAGGACATTTTTACATTTTTGGATGTATATTTACCGGATTATGACGAACAGGTAAGAATTGGTGATATGCTTTATAATATTGAATGTAAAATTCAGAAGAATAAAGAGATAAATGATTATTTAGCATTTCAATCTTCAATGGTGGCTTGACCATTCATTAGCATTGGTAGCAACCAATCACGAAGTTGTTGTAATTCTTTATTCTCACGGACATTAGCTCCTATTTTTGCAAAAAGTGGTGTTACTTGTGATGTATATGATTCTACTTTGAAATTATCTATATCACCTATTGATAACTCAGCTATATGTTTAGGATAAATATGTGGTTGTGCAGAACCTGTTTGTATATCAAAAATATCTTGTTGACGCAATTTGAGGAATGCATACCAAAAATACACATTTGGTGTCATCTTATAATCAATATATGACGAGTCAGACGACCAAACTGGGTCATGCCAAATATTCACATAGCCAGCATTTGCACCTGAACCAGATATAGTTAATACAGGGGCAACAGTATTTGCCATATTATGATAAGTTGCAGGCACTAACCCTCCGGCAATAACTGGAACGCAACCGGGAATTGCGTCTTTTGACAAAAGGGCTTTTCCTCGTTTGGGTGTAATATAATCACCTACATAGTTTAAGCCATAAGATATATTCTGAAACATATGACTAAAAATCAACAAAGCTTGTTGCTCTAAATAATCATTTATAATATAGTAAATTACTCTTGAAAGTGGCGAGAGCAAATACAAGAACTCCGCTTCATCGTGGTTCTCATAGATAAAGGAGAAACACATGAAAGAGAAACTTATATCTGAGATTATGAAAGAAATGCTTCCGTCACTTGATAATGAACAATTAATGAAATTAAAAGATACATTGGAAGTACATTTTTACAATGTATCCATTGTATCTCGGCAAGAGATTGTTATAGAAAAAGAAGAATTAGACTATTTAGCATTATTTTTATCAGCAAAAAGGATAGAAGGATGCTCAGAAAAAACATTACTGTATTATAAGAATACAATACAGCAAATGCTTGAAAGCGTAGGGAAGTCAGTATGTACTATAGTTACTGAAGATCTCAGATCTTACTTGGCGGAATACCAGAGTAAAAAAGAGGCGAGCAAAGTGACAATAGATAATATCAGAAGAATATTTTCGAGTTTTTTTGCTTGGCTGGAAGATGAAGATTATATTATTAAGAGTCCTGTGAGGAGAATACATAGAATTAAGGTGTCGAGTACAATAAAGGAAACATACACAGACGAGCAGTTGGAATCTATGAGAGATAATTGTGATAATCTTAGAGATTTGGCGTTGATTGATATTTTGGCATCAACAGGAATGCGTGTAGGCGAATTGGTGCTGTTAAATAAGGATGATATTTCATTTGATGAAAGAGAATGTGTTGTCTTTGGAAAAGGAGATAAGGAACGAATGGTATATTTTGACGCAAGAACGAAAATTCATTTGCAAAATTATCTTGATTCCAGGCTGGATGGCAATGAGGCATTATTTGTATCACTTAAAGCTCCATATAATCGTATGAAAATAGGTGGAATAGAGCTAAGACTCCGTGAAATGGGAAAGAAGTTAAACATTGAGAAGGTTCATCCACATAAGTTTCGACGCACATTAGCAACGGTTGCAATTGATAAGGGGATGCCAATAGAACAGCTTCAAAAACTGTTAGGTCACCAACGCATAGATACAACATTGCAATATGCAATGGTTAAGCAAAGTAATGTTAAGATTGCTCACAGGAAATATATTGGATAGGAGAAATTTTGTGAAAACATTAAAATTGAGAGAAATTTCTGAATTGAAAACAGGTCCGTTTGGTACACAATTCAGTGCAAAAGAATATGTATCCGAGGGAATACCTGTAATTAATGTTAAAAATATAGGTTATGGAAATATTATCTCTGAGGGATTAGATTATGTTGGAAATAGTACATTGGAAAGATTGTCAGAACATAAATTAAAAACTGGAGATATTGTTTTTGGAAGAAAAGGTTCAGTAGACCGACATTGCTTAATCACAAAGGAGCAAGATGGGTGGATGCAAGGATCGGATTGTATACGTGTAAGATTGACAGATGCGTCAGTTTACTCAAATTTTATATCATACTATTTATTGACAGATGCAGTAAAGACAAAGATTAACAATTCTGCTGTAGGATCCACAATGGCTTCGCTCAATACTGACATTTTAGGTGATGTAGATATAAACTTACCCTGTTATGAGGAACAATATAAAATTGCATCGGTATTATCCACTATCGATCAGAAAATAGAAAAGAATAAAGAGATAAATGATTATTTAGAAGAGATGGCAAAGACCATCTACGACTATTGGTTTATACAATTTGATTTTCCAGGTGAGAACGGGAAGCCGTATAAATCCTCTGGTGGAAAAATGTCATTTTGTAATGAATTAAATCGAGAAATTCCTCAAAATTGGAACTATACTTCTATTGGAAATATTACGATCTGCCTTGATTCTGAACGAATTCCTCTTTCTAATCAACAGCGAGAAGGAATGAAAGGTTCAATTCCTTATTATGGTGCCACGGGCATAATGGATTATGTGAATCGCCCTATTTTTTCTGGAAATTTTGTTCTTCTCGCTGAAGATGGTTCGGTAATGGATGATAATGGTAATCCAATATTACAAAGAGTATCTGGCGATGTTTGGATCAATAATCATACACATGTTTTACAGCCCGTGAAAGGTTATTCTTGCCGATTGCTATATTTATTACTAAAAGATATTCCTGTTTCAATAATAAAAACCGGTTCAATTCAAATGAAAATTAATCAAGCAAACCTAAACAATTACAATATTTTGAGTATTCCAGATGCAATTCGTACACAATTTATTAATTGTGTTGAACCATTAGATACCAAAATCATGCAAATCCAGCAGGAAAACAACAATCTAATTCAGTTTCGTGATTGGCTTCTACCAATGTTAATGAATGGTCAAGCCACCATTGAAGATTGTTGCGATAAATAATCATTTAAAGTGGAATGGAGAAGATAGATACGATCGAGAAATTTCTATTGTAAAAGAGTCATGACCAAAGAGAAATATCTAAATTATATAGATAGCCTTGTTATCCAGTAATTCAAGGAGAACGAATCAACTATCAAAATAAATAATGTTTT
>ERZ779797.390-NODE-390-length-19538-cov-3.808397_pt1 | contig 19538 bp, 15 predicted proteins | sample MGYA00511886_ERZ779797 | MGnify/ENA primary metagenome ERZ779797 (study PRJEB29588, sample SAMEA2155055) | human gut metagenome | biome: human gut; feature: human-associated habitat; material: faeces | place: Denmark | collected 2008/2010 ... | reverse complement strand
CTGTCGTTATAGGATGGTAGGATGCTGCATGCCTACACTATTGCTGAATAGTTACACGGAGACGGCAACCGCCCGAAAGGCGACTATGTCAACACCGTCGACGAGGTGGAGCGCATCACGGGCATAGACTTCTTCCCCTCGCTGCCCGACGAGACAGAACGGCGCGTGGAGGCCAAGGCCAGCCTCGACGAGTGGCTCTGACACACCCAACAAGGCGGAATCGAACTTTTTTCAAAAAACAAGCCATTCTGTCTTGCTTTATTCCGAATCTTTTTCGTACATTTGCACCCCGATGAGAAGATACGTCAAGATACTTCTGCTTCTCCTGACCATTCTGCTGGGCAGTCCTTGTGACCTGTCCGCCAACAACGGCAAGGAGAAGAAGAAGTTCATACCGGTAGAGTGTATCACGGACAATGGCAAGGCCACAGGCGCCGTGATAGTAAATGCGCAAAACTTAGTGCGCATTTGCAATTCCCGTCCCCAGCGGATTCTTCCCTCAAGCATTGGAAAACCGGAGCGAATGACGAGCCGCACGCACCATTTGCTCCTGACGAATCACCTTCAAAACCATTTGGCGGAATGGGCCTCCAAGACCGACACGTCCCCATTCCTGCCTGCTGTCTCAAGCGACTACTTTGTCTTCGCGCTGAGACGGCTGCTCTGTTAGCACGACTGTATTGTTCCTATAGGAGACTTTCTTAGGGGGAGGTGTGGCACGTCCGCATCCCCCATCTATCCCGTACCTTTTTTATCAACAAAACAATACAGAAAAACTATGGCAAGTTTACACAATATGCTCATGGCCGGCACGGTCGTGGGTGACGACCGTATTGAGGTCAAGAGCAGTTTCTTTGGTCTTTGCAAGACCGCAGTATACCAACCGACCGGCAGCAAGTTGACTGCCGTCATCCTGGAGTTTCCGCAAGACCGGGCCGGCGAACTGAACCGCATCATGCAGACCCCCGACGAGGAACTCCCCGCCGTGGTGCAAGAGACGGGGAAACTCGTCGAGAAATCGCTCGGCAACGTCCGCCTGGAGGCACTGGTATCGGCAGACAAACAGTTTGCCGCAGCCCAACTGTTCCGTTACAACGACTTGATGTTTCATCCCGACGGCAACATCCGCTACTTCGAGGGAAGAGCGGCCGAAGCCATCTCCGGACTTTTCTAATACTATATTGAACGCGTAGGCTTGTGGCAGACGCAACCTGCCCAAGCCTACGCCAACACTATCAGAACAACAAAGAAATGACATTTATAACCATTCTTATCATTGTCGTCTTCGTCGTCGGCTACGCACTCATAGCCCTCGAAAGCGCAACCCATATCAACAAAGCAGCCGTCGCGCTGCTGATGTGCGTAGCATGCTGGACCCTCTACATGGTTCATCCGGCCGACTACCTGCCTGGCGTCACCACCGACCTGCTGTCCTCACGCATCAACACCATCATTGAGGAGCACCTGGGCAGCATCTCCACGACGCTTTTCTTCCTCATGGGAGCCATGACCATCGTGGAGGTGGTCGATCAGTATGGTGGCTTCAACTTCGTCCGCGACACGCTGAAGACGCAGTCGAAACGAGGACTGCTCTGGCGCGTGGTGGCACTGACGTTCATCCTGTCGGCCATCCTCGACAACATGACCACGACGATCGTCATGATCATGGTGCTCCGCAAACTGGTCCGCGACCATAGCGACCGCATCATCTATGCCTCGCTCATCATCCTGGCGGCCAATGCGGGCGGTGCCTTCTCGCCCATCGGCGACGTGACGACCATCATGCTGTGGAACGTGGGAAGCATCACGGCAGCAGGTGTCATCGAGGAGCTGCTCATTCCCTCGGCCATCTCCATCTTCATCCCCACCCTCATCCTCCAGTATAAGCTTCACGGAGCACTGGTGGAACCCGACGCATCGACGGAAGAGACTGCTGCCAGCGTGCTCTCGGGATGGCAGCACAAGGCGGTCTTCGTGCTCGGCGTGGGTGGTCTCATCTTCGTGCCCATCTTCCGCTACCTCACCGACCTGCCCCCGTTTGTGGGCATTCTGCTTGTCCTTGCCGTTCTTTGGACGGTGACGGAGCTGTTCTTCCGCCTGTCGAAACGGGCCAAGACAGCAGGCGACATGGGCAAGCGGGTCAGCCAACTGCTGGGCCGCGTCGATATGAGCACCATCCTCTTCTTCCTCGGCATCCTGATGACGGTGGCCTGCCTGGAGGAGGTGGGCGTGCTGACGGTCGTGGGACAGGGCCTCGACCATACCTTCCATGGCAACCACTACCTGGTGACGGGCTTCATCGGCGTGCTCTCCAGCATCGTGGACAACGTGCCGCTTGTGGCTGGCTGCATCGGCATGTACCCCCTGCAAGAGGCGGGAGCCTTTGCCATCGACGGTGTGTTCTGGCAACTCCTGGCCTATTGTGCGGGCGTAGGCGGATCGATACTGATCATCGGCAGCGCCGCCGGCGTAGTGGCGATGGGTCTGGAGAAGATCAGCTTTGGATGGTACGCTCGTCACATCTCGTGGGCAGCCCTCATCGGCTATCTCGCTGGCATCGTGAGCTACTACCTCCTGCGCACCTTTGTTTTCTAATCTTTGCCCTATCTGAGCCCCCCCGCCGGGCAGAAGGACAGTACGCTTTTTTGGTGCTAGCCTTCCGCCCCGCGGGGCTTTTTCGTCTCTTTTCCGCCCTTCACCATAGAAAAAGCGAGGTGCAACGGTCTGTTTTTTGGAAAACTTTTGTATCTTTGCATGGGTTTTCAATCATAGAGAAATGACACGCAAAAGAAGAATATTGTAACAGGTAACGCATCACCCACTCAGAGCCGAAGAAGGCGACGGCCACGTGGACTTTAATCCCTCTTATTATTTTAAAACTACCTATTAACTATGAAGATCATGAAAAGATTTTTGGTGATTATCCTTGGCTGCCTCCAGGTCAGCTTCTCCCACGCACAATGGTTTAGTGGCGAATACACCACAGAGGTGCAATGGGACCTGAAGAAGCACACCAACTGGCTCAACCATCTCCGGCTGGACCTGGCCATCCCGCTATGGGAGGGTAAGGGGACGCTGGAGGCGGCGACGCTCCATGTGGCAAGGACCCGGGAAGGAATCATTGACGACTGGCAGGGTCACTCCAATATCGAGGAGGACAATATGCTGGCGGCCCTTGCCGTGCTGGGCTATATGCACGAATGGAAGGAGGCCCACCTGTTTGTCGGCGTGCGCAACGTCAACGAGGACTTCTTCACCTCCGACGTGACGTCGCTCTTCACCAACGGTTCCTGCGGCATCTTCCCCACGATAGCGGCAAGCTACCCCATAGCCAACTTCCCGCTCTCGGGACTGACCGTCTATTTCGACGTGGGCAAGGACGGATGGGTGTTGAGAAACAGTCTGTACAACGGCGTGGGATACAACGGCTGGAAACACCACGACAATCCCTTTCGCCTACGCCCCAAGACGGATGGCATCTTCAACATCTCCCAACTGGAGTACACCCATCCCAAGGGCCGCTACTATGCGGGCGTGGCCATTCACACGCGCCAGTTTGCCATCGACGAGGAGGGCGAGCAGGTCCCAGCCGAGGAGGCTTCCACCAAGACTACCTGCGCCTGGTGGGTCTATGGCGAACAGACACTATGGACCGACGGCGAGCATCGATGGTCGGAAATGGCACAATACTCGGAGAACACAAGCCACGACAACGGCTGCTACCGCTACGCCGAGATAGGAAGCATTTATGAGGACGGCCACAACGAGTGGGGCGTGTCGGGACAGTACGCGCGCTTCCACCAAGGCACGGAGCGGTCGCTGGAAGTGACCTGGAAGAGGCAGTTCAACAAGCATCTTGCCCTGCAACCATCCTTCCAATACATCAACAACGACAACGGCGACTTCCTGGTGCTTGCCACCCGCCTTTGCTGCTCATTCTGACACTCACCCCATCGACCAAGGGGTCAGGAGCAAACCACTCCTGACCCCTTGGTCCTTTTCCATGCGTCGGTCCGTTGCCCCGGGCCGATGTGCGGTTGCCTCACTACTTTTGAAGCAGCCTGCGGTTGTCCAACTATTCCAGTATCAACACATGGCTGTTGCCCGTCCTGGGCGTGAAGACGCTCAGTCCCACCTTCATCAGGTAGTCGCCACTATACTGCTTGCCGTCACACGTCAGCTCCGACTTCTTGCCATGCATCAGGTTGGTCTCGCGGACGGTATAGACCCTATCGGGGTCCAGTCCCTGCAGCCGCACGTTCGTCAGCGGCTCCATATAGCGTGGGTGCAGATCGAAGGCGAAGAGAACAGCCCGCTGCTGGTCCTTGCTCACATAGTTGATGGCGCAATGATTGCCCTCGTAGGGTGACACCAAGCGGTAGAGGTCGCCATCGAAAATCACGGGCTTCATGAGGTCGTAGTTGCTGACGGCCTGCTTCACAAACTGATACTCCTCGGCTGAAAGCGACTTGAGGTCGATGTCGAAACCCAGTTTGCAGGAGCTGCAGACGTCGGTACGAAACTTCACCGAAGTGTTGCGGTTCCAGTTGGTGACGTGCGAGCTCATGGTCTTGGCGGGGAAAAACTTCGACAGTCCCCACTGGATGTAGATGCGCTCATAGGGGTCGGTATCGTCGGAGCACCAAAACTCCGTGAAATATTTCAGCATCTCGTAGTCCATCCTGCCGCCGCCTCCGGAGCAAAGCATCATGGGCAGGTCGGGATACTTGTCGTGGATGCGGGTGAGGACATGATAAATACCGCGGATGTGGTCGATGTAGAAATTGCCCTGATTGGCCTTGTGGTAGGGCGAGAAGATATTGGTCACGACGCTGTTGCAGTCCCACTTGAAGTAGGCCACGTCGGGATTCTCCGTCATGATACGATCGACGATGCCGAAGACGTAGTCCTGCACCTTCGGGTTGGAGATGTCGAGCACGAGCTGGTGGCGATGGTAGTAGGGCTCGCGGTTGGGCTGCATGATGGCCCAGTCGGGATGCTTCTCAAACAACTCACTCTTCGGATTGACCATCTCCGGCTCTATCCAGATGCCAAACTTCACACCTGCCTTCTTGGCGTCTCTGACCAGTCCGGGAATGCCCTCAGGCAACTTTCCCTTCGTGGGTTCCCAGTCGCCGAGACCCGCGCGGTCGTCCTTGCGGGGATATTTATTGGCAAACCAGCCGTCGTCGAGCAAGAAGAGATCCACACCCAGGTCCTTGGCATCTTTCATCAACTCGGCCAGCGTCTGCTGGTCGAAGTCGAAGCCCGTATTCTCCCAGTTATTCAGGAGCGTGAGGCGTCCCTCCATGCCCTTGTTCACCTGATACTGTCGCGCCCAGTCGTGGAGATTGCGCGAAGCCTCGCCCACACCATGGTCGCTCAGGGTGAAGATAAACTCGGGCGTGGTGAAGACCTCGCCAGCCTTGAGGCGATAGTCAGAGGCGTAGGGGTTGATGGCGGGCAGCACACGGAGCACCCCCACATTGTCCACCTCAAAGGTGAAACGGAGGTTGCCCGGCCATCCAATGGTGCCGAGCATCGCCCGTCCCTCATTCTCCTTGGCTGGTTCGTCGAAACCCAACTCGAAGAAAGGCTCTGTCTGCATAGCCGCACGCGTGCCAAGTTTGGTGTCGATGACCTTCTTGCCACGGGTCAGTGGCGCGGTCTCGGGCTGACCCTCCCTGGCCCAGTCACTATGATAACTGGTGAGGAAATAGCGGTCGGCCTTGAAGTAGAGCATGGCCGAACTGTAGCGCCATAGCACCACGGGCGCCTTCTCCTGGTGGGAGATCTCGCTCCAGGCCTTGATGACGTTCTCCTTGGGATAGGCCACATAGTGGAGCCTCACGGTCAGCGGATAGACCTGGTCGCGCAGGGTGATGACCGTCTCCGTGCCACCACTCACAGCCTTCTGCTCCACGTTTTGATAGTAGAGGTAGGTGGTCTTGTTGCCGTCGGCATGGGTCACAGCCACGGCAGGCTCGAAGAAGTCCTCGCCCCCCGAGGCGGCATAAGCCTCATGACCACGCGTACTGACTGCAGCATCGGAGGAGGCATAGACCTCCCAGGGCAAGTGGTCGTAGTCGGCCGGATTGCGCAGCTTGTCGCCGAGATAGACCTGGTAGAGGCGCCCCTTGGGCGACACCTTCAATACAAGGTCAGTCTTGTCCGTCGATACCCGAATCGTCTTTTGGGCGAACGCCACGGCAGAGACCATGCACATCGCCACGATAAGCATCACGTTTCTTTTCATGTTCATTGTCATTATCATCTTTATTTTGTTAGTTTCGCACCAGTTCTCACGCCTAGACCTCCGCTATTGTGCCTACAAAGATACCATTATTTCTCGAGACTACATTCTCTAGCGACCGTATTTGTCCTCCCCACACACTTTATCCTCGGCTCACCCTTCTCGCATCCTCTCTTGCAACTCAACCAGTTTCCATATTGTTTCCACATCCAGAAGCGAGAGAGAGGATGAAACAAGGAAGAATCATTTGTAAAGAACGACCGCAACGACCATAAGAACGACCGCAAGAACGACCGCAACGACCGCAACGACCACAAGAACGACCGAAACAACCGTAAGAACGACCGTAAGACAACCGAAACGACCGCAAGAATGACCGAAACGACCGCAAGAATGACCGAAACGACCGCAAGAAAGACCGTATAAACCTTTTTAGAAAATCTTAAGCCTCCAGTTCTTTTTCACCTTTTTCTGTGATAATCCATTGCTTTCCATTCGATGATTTCATAATCAGACCATCCTTTGCCAAATAAACGAGCAGACGTCCTATTCTTCGTAGTTTTTCGTCACGAGTGTTGTTTGCGGGAAAAACATGTTGAAGGCTTTCAAATGCGTCTTTACGCCAAAATCCCATTTCGCCTGCGTTATGCGCCAATTGCAACAATAGCTTTTGGATACTATTTTCTGCAAGTCCTTTCTCTTTTGTATAATGCCCTATCTGTTTCGTCAGTTTGGCAACCTTTAGAGATATGGTATAATGTGGAGCACGTCCTTCAATCAAACCTTTATCAAGTAGATGTTTGGCTGCATCTTTGGTAATAGGATGATGCTTCTGTACCGCATCCAGCCAAAGACACTCCTTTAGTGACAAAGACTGGTTGCTCTTTAACAAGTTGGTATATTTCTCATCTATCATCTTGCCATGGATGGTTACGCCAACAGTACGATGCTCGTTGTCGATGTCGTAATCTGGCATTGGAAAGAATCGGTTGCGCTGCTCTGTGTAAATCTTCTTGATGCCACGTCCTACGGTATCAATCATGTTGAAGTTAACCATGCCGCGGCATAAGCATTCGTTACGATAGTGGAATTGTGGGCCTTTGTGCTCCAAGGCATTCTCAATCGTACCAGGAATGAAACTACCACCATTACCATAATATAAGGTGCTTGGTCCTTCCACAAATACAATGCGCTGTTGCAAGGTGTAATCCTGATGTGCAATGGCGTTATGAAGAGCCTCTCGTATTGTATATTCATCATACTGCTTCATCGTATCAGGGAAAAGGGTTCCTCCAGGTAGTTCACGCATAGTCTTGTTACGTATTTTACTCAACACCTTATCTACGGTCAAGATGAAAGGTATTGTAAAATGCTCATAATCTTGTACGATGCCTTCTTCATCTTCCCATGTCCAAGTGATTTGTGCTACGGCAGGATGAATCTTTTGAATAGAAAGGGGTTTGCCCAATAGCAGAATGGCAGCACGAGTGAGCTTCCCTTCTCGCATCATCATACTATTAGCCAAAAACTCTTCTGTACTCCATGCCTCGATTTCTTCGGCAGGAATACTTGAAGAGTGTACTTTCTTGAACATGACTTTAGCTGTTGCCACAGCCAGCTCATCCAAGTCGCTAATAGTAGCATTCGGTACCAGTTGAGCTGTCCAATCTGGTATTGGTGGTTGTTGGCGGATTGCATCTTGTTTGGCTTGGTTCAATGGTTTCAGACTCTCACCATCACGACCATAAGCCACACCTTTCCAGTGCATCACTATATTGCGTGGTGATGCTGGTATCTGGAATAATAAAACTCGTTTGCCTTCGATATCTAAAGGTACAATATCTCTAAAGATAAGGTTGTCGGTGGTATGTTGAGACATATCTTGCTTCAAACGGTTGAGCGCAACTTCACCATCCTTGAATGTTGTACCGATAATCTGATGTTTTTTGTCCCAAACGCCAAATACAATCCAAGCAAACTCATGGTCACGTAAGTTTGCTTCATTGCTAAGAGCGGAGAAGTATTTGCCCAACTCATCGATATCAAAGTTGGTCTCTGCTTTCTTAAATTCGACAACCTCATTCTCTGAGTGTTCCCAAAGCTTGTTGAATATCTCTATATATTTTTTCATTGTCTCCTTCTTTATTATTCTTAAATGGCCTACTTAAACAGTAAGGCATTGTCTTAGGACACATTTATATTAAAACAGCTACAAAGATAGCATTATTCTTTGATAATAGAGCATATATTTAGATAGAAAGTGCTTTTCTTAGCGATTTTTCCTATTTTGGGCGAAAAGTTCCTAAGTATGGGAGTAAACTAAATACCAGTTGTGCAGATTGGTAGTTTTCTGATTTAGCTTGACTACTTGCTCGTCTTAAGTCTTGATAATATTAACGAATCTAAACATTTGTGTTATCGCATGAAATCGTCGTGTAAAAGATCATGTGGAACGTTATAGGACAAAGATCCGCAAATAAAAATAGAGGTATTATGGCGAATATTGATTTGAAATTATCCTCAAAAGACGCAGCTGCAATGATGCGACCAACTGTCATAAAAAGAAAAATTCCGTAGTAGATAATAATGATGCAAGAGAGTGTGTGTTTATGACATACTCTCTTGCTCATATAGGTATAATGTCTTATTTTCCCAAAGACTTGAACATCTTGGTGATGTACTTTTTCTTCTGCTCCATGTTTGGGTGAACATAGAGATTAAGGGTTGTTGTGATGTTGGCATGACCGAGCAGTACGCTTACTGTCTTGTAGTCGCAGTTGCTTTCAATGCAGCGTGTGGCAAAGCTATGGCGCAGTCCGTGATACTTTAGTCGAGGAATGTCAAGATGCGCCATCAACCGATGATAATAGTTGCGATAGGTGCGAGGTTCGGTTGGCTTCTCCTCATTGGTCAGCACATAGAAGTCTGTGTTTACCACCTTTTTCAGTGGTTTCACCATCGCCAGCAGTTCCTTGTTCATCGGTATCTCACGGCATGAGTTCTTGGTCTTGGGTGTGTTGATGACCAACTCTGTGTGCTTGCGTTCGCCCTCCACAATGTAGATGCGCTCAATGGTGCGGTTCACGGTAATTGTGCCGTTGTCGGTGTTAATGTCCGACCATTTCAAACCGCAAATCTCTCCGATACGCAAGCCAGTGGTCAGACTGATATAGATACCGAGGTTGCGGAATGTGAAGTTCTGTTTGATGAAATCGAGGATCTTCTTGTGGTGTGCCACTGTCAGTACCTCAATTTCTTTGTTGGTCTCTGTCGTTGGGTACTTGATGTCCCACTCACAATAGCTCATCCATTTGTTCTTTACTCCGAACTTCATCACCATTTTCAAGACTATCAGAATATCCTTCACCGTTTTAATGCTTAGTCCGCCATTGAGTTTCTGCAAGACGAACTCCTGCACAAGTTTCTCACTCAGAGCATCACAATCACCAAATGATGGCAGAATGTGATTCTCCAAAACTAACACATAAGCAGCGTATGTGGACTGCTTTACATAGCGTTGCTTGTCTGTTTTCCAAGCCAACGCAATTTCTCTAATTGTTTTTGTTGTCATTGTAATCCTTAATTTTGAAGGTGTACATATATAATTAGAGATAATAGACCTCTGATGTCCCAAATCTAAGATTCAAGGAGTTTCAGGGGGAATGGGAGAAAACTAAGTTTGGTGATATTGCAACAGGTTTTGACTATGGCATGAATGCTGCTGCAAAAAACTATGATGGTGTAAACAAATATATTCGTATCACGGATATAGACGAAGCATCATCCACCTACACAGATAAGGACATTGTTTCTCCAGATGGTGTTTTAACAGATAACTATCTTGTGAATAATCGTGATATATTGTTGGCAAGAACAGGAGCGAGTACTGGCAAATCTTATTTGTATAAAAAATCAGATGGAAAATTGTATTATGCAGGTTTTTTGATTAGAGCGAATGTGACGACACATGACCCTTATTTTGTATTCTCTCAATTACACACCCATCGATATTGGAGATGGGTGTCTATTATGTCAGCACGTTCTGGACAACCAGGCATAAATTCACAAGAATATTCCTCATTTCCAATTTACACAACATCTATCGAGGAAGAAAGTAAAATAGCGAAACTATTATCTCTTCTTGATGAGCGTATCGCCACTCAAAACAAAATCATTGAGGATTTGAAGAAGCTAAAGTCTGCGATTATTGAAATTGAATATACGCCTAATACTAAAACCACTTCGCATATAGGCAATGTCATTGAGCAGATTTCTAAGCGTAACAAAAACAATGCGATTCAAAACGTCTTGTCGGTTAGCAATCGTCAAGGGTTCATAAAGCAGAGTGATCAATTTGAAAATAGGAATGTTGCAAGCGAAGATACTTCTAACTACAAAATCGTAGAAAAGAACGACTTTGCCTTTAATCCTGCACGAATAAACGTTGGTTCTATTGCTCGCCTGACAACTTTTGAAAAAGGCATCGTTAGTCCTATGTATATTTGCTTCCGAACCCAAGAAAACGTAGCACCTGAATACATTGATTTCTTTTTTGAATCGAAGCATTTCTATTGTGAAATACAAAAGAGATTGGAGGGAAGTGTTAGACAATGCTTGTCTTTTGAAGGACTATGTAATATACCTTTTTCTCTTCCCTCTCTTGAAATGCAGCAACGAATAGGAAAGCGCCTATTCATATTGGGGCAGAAGATAAAAACGGAAACAGATTTATTAGAACTATTGAACAAGCAAAAGCAGTATCTGCTTCGCCAGATGTTTATATAAACATTTGGCGGAGCAGGTGCTGCTTCTGTAAAGTATATAATGCACAGAGCGACATATTGTTTCCAAGAGCAGAATCCACCGATGTTAGCATCTTTACACAAGTGTCCTTGATGGGGGCATTAGGGATTGAAAATGACATATTTAGTATATCTTCTCCGTTCAAATTTGCAATTGCACCATTACCACCTTGCAAAGAGTTCCAAATATATCTACGGTATTTGTTTGTTTGAAATAACCATTTTACAATTGGTTCTTTAGAACGGTATATACCGCAAAATGCCCCAACGGTTATAGGTGAATGACAATTGCCGTCATAGAAAGAAGATTTGCCAACCAAAGAAGAACTTCCGTTTGCCATACAGATAACAATATCTCCATTTTGTAATTGCTGTTCTGCTGACATTTGCTTATTAACGAATACAACATTGTTATTGTAATCAAGCAAACTTCCATTAACAATATTGTTAGAGCGCATAACAAGTGTGCCACCATGTTCAACAACATCGTTACTGCTATAAGTTAATCCACGAATATATGATCCAACATTATCCAATTGTAGTCTTTCTGAATGTTTATCATCAAATACATTTTCAATAATCGCAGACTTTAGCTTCTTCAAATCCTCAATGATTTTGTTTTGGGTCGCTATACGCTCGTTTAATTTATCAAGCAATTGCGCAATCTTATTTTGTTCTGCCATGTTAGGTAAGGAAATCGGGAATGAACGTATTTGCTCAAAGTTGAGTCCTTCTCGACTTCCACCAGTCTGCAAACTTTGTATATAATTTTGAATTTTCTTCGTTTGAATATAGTTGCACAAAAACTTTGGACTTACTTTTGAGTTAGCCCTAATAATACAAACATGTTGGTTTACATTACCTCCTTCTATTTCTTTAGTAGCTATTGCGGTTCGTCCTATGGACGCTCCTGTGATATTTAGCAACACATCATCTTCTTTTAATTCCGTAGCTTTATGCTTTTGATGAATACCATCGTTAATATGAGCTACATCATCTAAAATTAAATATCCCATACCTACATTTTGACTTCTCACAAAGCAATGACCAGCAGAAGTGTAAACAGCATTACCTCCCTTAGGCGTTGAGCCACTACCAACTTTTGCAGTCAAATCTCCCAACTTACACTTCTCCCACTCCCCTTGAAACTCCTTAAATCTGAGATTTGGGACATTGCCCTTCGGGCTAAGTCCCTCACGCTCGGCAGAATCCGAACAAGTTTGGTTCTGCTCTTGCTTATTTGGGACATTAAGGACTTTTCGTCCTTGATTTTTCTCATGCTCGGCAGAGTTCAAGCAAGCTTGGTTCTGCTCTCGCTCACTCGAAAAATTGAGTTTCTTATGTTCGTTATTTTTTGTCGTTGTCATTTTTAATCCTTAATTTGATCGTTCTGAAATAGTCCACCAGCTTGGTGGACAAATTATTTTCCTAAAATTTCCACAAGTTGTGGAAGATTTCAGTTCTCCTTTGGATTGAGGTCGAAAGGAAGCAGAGGCATATCGTCATCACCATTATTAAATCTGTCGAAATCAGAAATATATGAACGGTCTTGGATGAGCTTATATTTCTCATATTCTCCATAAGCCTTTGCTCTTGCTTCATCTTGCGAAACAGTTCCTGCCGAAGGGTTTGCCTCATAGTCCATTGCCGCAAGGAACTGGGCAAGTCGCTTTCGCCAATCTTCCATTGTTGTAATGATATGGCGTTGGGCACGAGTCTCAGCAAAGTCAAGGAATGAAGTAGTTATGCCATTGAGTTGATTAAGTTCGGTATCCGACAAATAGTTCTTGGCTACAATTGTGTCCGACTTTTGTACTCGTCCGTTAGGTGCTTTTTCCCATGTGGTAAGCCCCATGTGTGGTTGTTCGGCATCAGCTCTGTTAAAGACAATCTCTGCTGCGGTATGATGTGTGACAGCCAAGTGCATCATATTCTGCACCATCTTGAAGAACAATTTGGTACTTTCTGATTTTGCATCATAATCAGCACTACACTCTGCATATACATCCGTTATCTTCTGATAGTAGCGACGTTCAGACGTCCGTATCTCACGGATGCGTTCCAGCAAGTCATCAAAGTAGTCCTTGCCGAAATGCCTGCCTTGTTTCAAGCGTTCGTCATCAAGTACATACCCCTTGATGATAAACTCCTTCAACACAGAAGTTGCCCATATACGAAATTGAGTTGCTTGATAGCTGTTCACACGGTAACCTACGGCAATAATGGCATCAAGGTTGTAGAACAAAGGAGTACGTTCCACATCACGCTCACCCTCAAGTTGAACTTGTTGATTTTTTCTACAAGTTGCCTCTTTTGTAAGTTCTCCACTTTCATAAATTTGAGAAAGGTGATAAGCAATCGTTGCTCGGTCTACGCCAAACAAATCTGCCATGCGTTTTTGCGACATCCAAAATGTCTCGTTGTTGAATATCACTTCAATGCGGGTTTCACCTTGTGCTGTTTTATACAGCAATATGTTGGATTCCAGTGAGTTTTGGATAAGTTCTGTGGTAGAAACGGACTGCGAAAAATATTCTCTTGCTTGTTGCACCAGAGGCTTCTTTCCGTCTGCATTTTCAGCTATAATCATGCACGCCATACGAGACAAACGGAATATGTTCACCTTTCTATATGCACCACTACCGAGCTTGACCATATCAACCGTTTGGTTGAAATGGTCATCAATCTTCATGCCTTTTTGATTGGCTACGGCAATTGCCTTATTTATGACATTTTGGAATTTCCAGTTAGTAGAATATCCCATAGCATTACAAAGGTCGCGCGAACTCCAATATTCCTTGTTGTTTTCGTCAGTCCTGCGGATAGCATCAAACGTAGGACGCATTTCTGGTATATTATCTTTCTCAGCCATATAAAACGTTCTTCTAAAATTGTCCCAACCTGGTACAAAAAAATCATTCCACCAATCCCAATTCCTTCAAATACCTTTCAATCTCCTTGTCAAGGTCGGCTCGTTTGGCTTCCAACTCCTTGATTTCCTTCATCACGGCATGGATGTCGATAGGTTCTTCTTCCTCAAAAGTATCAACGTAACGAGGAATGTTGAGATTGTAGTCGTTCTCAGCCACTTCTTGCAGTGTGGCAAGATGACTGTATTTTTCTATCTCCTTGCGCTCACGATAGGTGTCAACAATCTTCTTGATATGCTGCGGACGGAGTTTGTTCTGGGTCTTGACCTTTTCAAACTCCTTGCTGGCATCAATAAACAGAATGTTGTCATCCTCCTTACGGCATTTCTTGAACACCAAGATACAGGTCGGGATGCTTGTGCCATAGAAGATGTTGGCAGGCAGACCGATGATGGCATCCACATAGTTCTTCTTCTCAATGAGGAAACGGCGAATTACGCCCTCGGCATTGCCACGGAACAACACACCATGAGGAGCGACACAAGCCATTGTGCCACCCTCATTGAGGTGGTAAATCATGTGGAGAATAAAGGCGTAATCGGCTGTCTTGCGTGGTGCCAAGCGTCCTGCCTTACTGAAACGATCATCGTTGTTGAACTTATCGGCAGCACTCCATTCGGCAGAGAAGGGAGGATTTGCTACCACAGCGTCAAACTGTGTATCGCCAAAAGCATCGGCCTCTAAGGTATCACCATTCTCAATGCGGAAGTTGCTGAACTTGATACCATGCAGTAGCATATTCATACGAGCCAAGTTGTAGGTCGTAGGGTTCTTTTCCTGTCCGAAGATCTCGTTGGCATTGCCTATGCTTGCTGCACGGAGCAACAGCGAACCACTACCACAAGTTGGGTCATAGACATTGCGCAGACGAGCGTGACCAATGGTTACGATCTCTGCCAAGATACGGCTCACTTCCTGAGGAGTATAGAACTCACCAGCTTTCTTGCCTGCTCCAGCAGCAAACTGGCTAATCATATACTCGTAGGCATCACCGAGAATATCAATCTCTTGTGATGCTTCCACACCAAAGTCAATATCATCAAGGGCAAGAAGAACATTGCTGACCAAAGTATTCTTGTCATCGGCAGTCTTGCCCAACTTGGGTGAAGCAAGGTCAATGTCAGAGAATAGACCTCCAAAGTCTTCTTCGCTGTCCTGTCCGAGGGTACTGTCCTCAATACGCTTCAATGAGCGTTCGAGCATCGGCAGAATATTCTCCTTTCTCTTAATGCTCTCAATGACAGACGAGAACAGGAAGTTCGGCTCAATGAAGTAGCCGATGTTCTCCAGACATTCGGTCTTGACAACCTCCTGAAGTTCTTCTATATCTTCGTCTTTTTCCATTGCCCACAGTTCTTTAAATGTGACTTCATCATCCACCAATGCATCATTGGCGTGTTTCTCTATCTTCTCCGACAAATACTTGTAGAAGATAAAGCCAAGGGTGAAGTACATAAAGTCACTTGCCGACATATTGCCACGCAACTTGTTAGCAACTTCCCAAAGTTGGTCACGGAGTTTCTGTTGTAATTCTTCGCTCATATTAAGTATTAAGTTTTAGTGATTAGTGATTATGTTTGCTTTGTAGCATTTTTTCTTTAATTGTTTTTATAGAGGATGTCAATAGTTTGATTAATTCCTCCGCATCACTATAAACACTATCAAATTCATTATCTTTTAAATATTCACTCTCATGTAATAATTCTAACCAATAAATGGTTTCACTCGTTTCTTTCTGCGAGATAGACAATTTCGCAACAAAATCAGCTTCGCTTTGTCCGTAAAAGGCTTCGGCTATGTTTGCTCCGATACTTGTACCACTTCTAAGTAATTGTTTTGAAAGAACGTATTCTTTCTTTTCTTCACATAAATATTTGTACAAGCGTATAACCCTTAGTGCAAAAAGCTTGCTCTTATCTTTTAATATACTTTGCTTCATAATCTTTTTTTTTAAGTTTTATGTTTTAGTGATTAGTGACTAAGTGGTTGCAGTGCAACACTTCATCACTTCATCACTTATCACTAACACTTCATCACTTATCACTAACACTTAACACATAGAAAATGTTCTTATTATAGAACGCAATTTATCGAGTATTCTTGTCAATGCCTTACGCTTTTTTATCAGTCCCAAGTGTTTCTCCTTCAATGCCTCTTGTATGATTTCAGGCTGCTCTTTCTGCAAGTAGTCATACTCCGAGAGGTAATGATTGAGAACGGAAGCATCCAAATCCTCATCCTTGGCAAGCATATTGACAGCATTGTTGCGTTCGGTGACGATGTAGTTGTTCAACCGTTCTTCAAGGTCGCTTGTGCCATCAGCCTTTTGTTTGCGAGCCATGAAGTTGTCACGGTCATCATCCACATTCTTCTGGATAAATCCGTCAATGAGTTTTGCCTTACTGCGAAGTTCGGCGTCCTTGATCATGGTGTCGATGATGTGCTTACGCCTCTCTTCGTAGTCCTCACTATAAGGATTGAGATCTGCAATCAACTCCAAGATATAGGCAACATTGATAATATCGCTATGTAGCAGTTCCAAGCAGAAGTCAATATCTCCAAGCCCCGTGGCTGTTTCTTTCTGAGGATCAGGCTCACATGCCATGCAGGATTCTTCTTCAGGAGTCTGGTAACTCTTCTTTGATTCATCATTCTTGACAGCAAACGACTCGTAGATATCAAGATATTTGCTGCGGAAGTCCATAAACTGCTGCTCGCTCATTCCGAGGTCTGGAGCATCCTCTTCAAACTCTTCATATACCTGTATCTCGGCGTGCTTCTTGATGATGTCACGGAAGGCAAGGACAAACCGCTTCTTGTCGTTCTCGCTCTGCAAATAGTCCACATAGTGCGGTTCGGGATAATGCTCCAAGAAGTCCTTTGTCAGTTCTTGATAGTGGGTTTTTACATCATCAAATGGTGGTCGCACAATATATTCTATTGGGTTGCTATTGCTGAAAAGTTTGATAGACTCGTCCACCTTGCTTTTCAAGTCACGGAAACAAACCACCTTACCAAAACGCTTCTTCTCGTTCAACACACGGTTGGTACGGCTAAACGCTTGCAACAAGCCGTGATATTCCATGTTCTTGTCAACATAGAGCGTATTGAGTTTCTTGCTGTCAAAGCCAGTAAGGAACATTCCAACTACAAGGCAGAGATCGAGCGGCTTCATATCTGCCTTCTTTTTCTTCATGCGGAGGTTGATGTCATCATAATACGCACGGAAATTCTCAGTAGTAAAACTTGTACCATACATATCATTATAGTCATCCATGATGGCTTGAAGATCATCGGCCTCGCCCGTGCTCTCGCTCACATAGCGGCCAGCGTTCATGCCAGTCAAGGCGTCGTCCTGGCTGCTGTTGGCTGCGTATGTGAAGACTGCTCCAATCTTAATCTTCGGATGGAGGTCCTTGAATATCTTGTAGTAACGGATGAGCATAGGCACGGACTGCACGGCAAACAATGCGTCAAACTCTCCTTCGAATGTTGACTTATTGAAATTATTAAGGATAAATTTGGCAATCTCCGTCATGCGGCCTTGGTCGGCATTGTCCACATCTTCATTGCCGTGATAATACTCCACAAGGAAACCCAGCACGTTTTCGTCAGCAATGGCATCCTTTATCAAATATTTGTGAAGACAGTTGCCGAAGATTTCCTTTGTGGTATGTCCGTCCACCGCATTCTCAACAAAGATAGGTGTGCCAGTAAAGCCGAATATCTGCGTGTTGTCGAAGAACTTCACGATGTTCTTGTGGCAATCTCCGAAATGGCTTCGATGACATTCATCGAAGATCATCACGATGCGAGAATGACGTATTTCCTCAATACGACTGCTATACCACTGCTTGCTGACAGCGGCATTAAGTTTCTGAATGGTGGTAATAATAATCTTTGAATTGCTGTGCAGACGCTTCACCAATTCGTCTGTGTTGTCGGTACTGTCAACGGCACCAGGCTCAAAAGCCTCGTATTCGGCTTGGGTCTGCGTGTCGAGGTCGTGGCGGTCAACCACAAACATCACCTTATCCACATCGTCCAACTCTGATACGAGTTGGGCTGCCTTGAATGAAGTCAAGGTCTTCCCTGCACCAGTTGTATGCCAGATGTAGCCGTTGTCGTTGGAGTTTTCCACACGGTCGAGAATCTTCTCCACTGCATAGAACTGATAAGGACGAAGCACCATCAGACATTTGTCTCCCTCATGCAATACTATGTACTTGCCGATAATCTTACCCAACGTACACTTGTCGAAGAACACTGTGGCAAACTTCTCCAAGTCGTTGAAAGGCACGTTGGCGGCATCCGTCCAGTTGAAAGTGAACTTATATCCACTATTCGGGTTGTTGGCGAAATAGCGAGTGTTTACACCATTGGATATGACAAACAACTGGATGTAGTCAAACAGTCCATGAAAAGAAGTCTTGTGATAGCGTTGTATCTGATTATATGCCTGTTTCAGTTCCACACCTCTGCGCTTCAGTTCAATTTGAACCAAAGGCAGACCATTGATAAGTATAGTCACATCGTAACGGCATTTCTTTCTGCCCTCAACCGTGATTTGATTGGAAACTTGAAACTCGTTCTGACACCAGTGAGTGCGGTTCAAGAACTCCACCCAAAGACGTTCGCCGCTTTCCAGTTCAAGCGGAAAGAGGTCACGCAGTTTCTTTGCCTTTTCAAAGCGAGTGCCACCTTCAAGATAGATAAGTATCTTTTCAAACTCAGACTCCGTAAACTCTGTGCGTCCAAGTTCCTCCAATTTCTTCTTGTTGTGTTTCTCCAACTGCCTTTTGAAATTGGCAGACAGGTTCTTCTCCTCTTCAATATGAACATACTCGTAGTTCATCTTTTGAAGAGTTGCAATAAGTCCGTTTTCGAGGGCAGCTTCACTTTGTACAGACATATCTTATCTTTTTTATCGTTACACTTATAAGAAGGTTTTCGTTAAGCCAGATGAGCAGAGCTAAGTTTACTTAAGCTCTGCCATGGCGAGAAAACGTGCCATGAAATGGAACATGGCTATTCATTCATTTGCAGGAAATGAATATCCAAGGCATTCTCTATTTTGTTTATGGCTTCAAGCGAAAGATTCTCACGCCCTTTTAAGATTTTTGAAATGTACTGTTGGGTACAATTCATTTTCTCTGCCAACATCTTTTGAGTCATTCCAAGTTCCTTCATTCTTGCTGACATGATATTGGCTATCATCTGCGAATGGTTAAACCAAGGTTTTTCTTCTTGGCTCATTTGTGTTCCTTTATTTCGAACAGGAGATATTGTTTCCTTTATCATCTTAGACGTATTTCGCTTTATACCATTTATATTTGGCTATTGCCATTTCGCCTACAAAGATAACTGATTTTAATGAGAAAGCACAACTGTAGGGTAGTTTTCTCTTTTATGTGTGAAAATAATATATTGAAATTGATATTATGACACTTTTGCCGAGGCTTATACAGGTAATCCCTTAATAACTCGGCAAAAACTCGGCAAAAATATAATCGAGTAGGAGGTAAACACTTATTATAGGTGTTTATCTCCTAT
>ERZ779797.373-NODE-373-length-20037-cov-7.397658_pt1 | contig 20037 bp, 10 predicted proteins | sample MGYA00511886_ERZ779797 | MGnify/ENA primary metagenome ERZ779797 (study PRJEB29588, sample SAMEA2155055) | human gut metagenome | biome: human gut; feature: human-associated habitat; material: faeces | place: Denmark | collected 2008/2010 ... | reverse complement strand
AAAAGTGTGCAATGGTTTCATAGAAGTGTGCAACCATTGCACACTTTTTTGGCGGACAGACAATTACCTCGTAATATTGCACTGTGAATCGGGCAATGCAGCCCAGAAAACGACAATGATATGAGTAAAGGAAAACGCGTAAGAATAACCAACGATAGCCTGAACAGCTACGGCACAAGAGTGCTGACAGCTGGCATGAACGTGGAGCAGTATCAGCGCAACCCCGTCCTGCTGTATATGCACGAGCGTGGTAATGTGATAGGCTATGTGAAAGACCTGAAGGTGGAGGATGGTGAAGTGACCGGCGAATTGATGTTTGACGAAGCATCCGAACTATCCACACGCTGTAAGAAGCAGTATGAGTTCGGCAGTCTGAAGATGGTGAGCGCAGGGCTTGACATTCTGGAGACAAGTGAGGACCCCGAACTGCTTGTGCAGGGTCAGACCAGTCCTACCGTCACCAAGAGCAAACTGTTTGAGGTTAGCTTGGTGGACATTGGAGCCAATGATGATGCCATCGTGCTGCAGAAGGACGGCAAGAAGATTACTCTCGGCAAGGACAGCGAGTGTCCCTTGCCAATGTTGAACAATAATAATCAAAAACAAATGGAACAGAAACAGTATGCCCTGCAGTTGGGCTTGCCGGAAACGGCGACTGATGCGGAGATCACCGCCAAGCTCAGCGAGCTGAATGCCGCTAAGCAAGAGAACGAGAGACTCCAGAAGGAGAAGGAGACCCTTACGCTTGCCAGTATCACTGCCGTCGTGGAGAAAGCAGTCGGCGAGAAGCGTATCGCCACAGACAAGAAGGACGAGTTCATCAACCTCGGCAAGGAAATTGGCCAGGAGAAGTTGGAGCGCATCATCTCTGCCATGTCGCCACAGATGAAGCTCAGTGCCGTTATCGGCCACCAGGGTGGAGTTTCAACCCAGCAGCCTGCCACATACAAGAAACTGAGCGATGTGCCGTCTGCAGAACTCCTGACACTCCGCAAAGAGCAGCCCGAGGAGTATAAGCGACTCTACAAGGAGGAGTACGGCATGGAGTGTGAACTTTAAGTACAAACCAATAATACAAGAAAAATGAAAATGAACAGATTGCTTGCACTGACAATGGCAGTGCTTTTCAACTGCATCACCGGCAGCATTTTCGCTGCAGTCCTTGGCTTTTCGCCTGTGGCGGGAGCCTTGGGCATGAATTGCATCGCCACGATGGTGGGCGGTGAGGTCGCCCCCGGCGCATTGCGTGCCGGAGTGTACAAGGAGATATGGACAGGCGAGTTGGTGAAATACCTCCGCCGTGGTTTGGAAGCCACCTGGCTTGACGGCATTCCAGATGCTTCAAGCATTGTCGATAACGATGTTATCCACTTGGTTGAGGTCGGTGTTGACCCCGAAGTGCTTGTCAACAATACTACCTATCCGATTCCCTTGCAGGCATTGGACGACAAGGACATCAGTATCCAGCTTGACAAGTTCCAGACAAAGGTGACTCCGATTACCGACGATGAACTCTATGCCATCAGTTACGACAAGATGTCAAGAGTGAAGGAATCCCATGGCAATGCCATCAATGATGCCAAGTTCGCCAAGGCGGCTCATGCGCTTTGCGCGAAACAGAATGCGGCGAAGACCCCGGTGCTGAAAACTACAGGAGAGCGTGACGCGGCAACCGGACGCTTGAAGATGACGAAGACCGACTTACTCCGCATGAAGCGGCAGATGGACGCTTTGAAAGTTCCTGCAGCAGGTCGCCGACTCGTGCTTTGCTCAGACCATATCAACGACCTTCTGGAGATTGAGCAGACCTTCCGTGAACAGTACAACATCAACCGCAATGATGGAACAGTCGGACGCTTGTACGGTTTCGACATCTACGAATACGCCAGCAATCCGCTTTATACGCAGGCCGGTGTGAAGAAGGATTTGGGCAAAGCAGCAGAGACGGGCGAGTTCCAATGCTCGTTTGCATTCTATACAAACCGCGTGTTCAAGGCCACCGGCTCCACCAAGATGTATTGGAGCGAAGCCGAGAAGGACCCCGAATATCAGCGCAACAAGATTAACTTCCGCCACCGTTTCATCTGTATGCCCAAGAAGGCAGACGCAGGTGTCGTGATGACCAGCGGATACAAAGCTGAAGCGTAACCATGGCGAGAATGAAGTATTTGGTCCTGCACTGCACAGCCACGCCGGAAGGCCGTGAGGTAACCTCTAAGGAGATACGCCACTGGCACACTGACCCAGTAAGCAAGGGTGGTCGTGGCTGGAAACAGGTAGGCTATACCGACCTGATACACTTGGATGGCAAGGTGGAACGCCTTGTTGATAACAACGAAGATGCTGAGGTCGATCCGTGGGAAGTGACCAATGGTGCCAAGGGCTACAATAGTGTGAGCCGTCATGTGGTGTATGCCGGTGGCTGCACCAAGGATATGAAGCATCCCAAGGACACGCGCACCCCTGCGCAGCTGAAGGCGATGACCGACTATGTGCGGAACTTCCATCAGCGTTTTCCGCAGATCAAGATTGTAGGTCATTGCGACCTTCCGGGCGTGAATAAAACCTGCCCAGCCTTCGATGTTGCCAAGTGGCTCAAGTCAATAGGAATATACCAACAGTAAAAATATGGATGGCATGAATATCAGCGAAGTCCTGAACGTCCTCCTTGGCGGAGGTCTGGTGGCTACCATTGTTGCAATATGCACGCTGCGGGCTACCATAAGGAAAGCGAAAGCGGAATCGATGAAGGCGGAAGCCGATGCCGAGACGGTGCGTATGGACAACGCCGAGCATGCCACCCGTATCTTGGTAGAGAACATCGTGAAACCATTGAAGGAAGAACTCAATGAGACAAGAAGATACCTCGAAGCCTCGAAGCGCGAGATGGCGCGTCTTAGGAAGGCTATCGACACTGCGAACAGTTGCAAGCATCATGATGACTGCCCTGTTCTTGTCGGGCTGCGCGACAAGCCGAAAAGCGAGCGTGGCCACGGAGGAAAGCGTGAAACAAGTATCCGCGGACACCCTCCAGAGCGAGGTGCGTCACACATGGACGGAGACAGTACCACAGGAGGAAGCCAAGCTGGAGATACCTCTGGCGGAACTGACTAACCTGCCCGAAAAGGCAGAGTACCGGGCCAAGAACGGACGAGCCAGCGCAACCGTGCAGAACAAAGGTGGCATCATCGTGGTGTATGCCACTTGCGACAGTCTGCAACGCCAGTGCGAGTACTATGAGCGCCAGATGGCGAGCTACAAGAAAGCATTGGAGCAGCAGAAGAATGAAGCCAGAACGGATAAGGAACGCAGTTCAAATCCGTGGAAGATGCTTCTCATCGCCTTTATTGTCGGAGTGGCGACCGGCACAGTATTAACCAAGTTGATTATCGGCTGCATTCGGCAATTCAAGCGAGCTTGATTGCACTCGTTTGCACGATAATTAACAATCATAACAAGAAAGATATGGCAAAAAGTGTTTTAGACGGAACTGACCTTATCCTTTCCATGGGTACCAATGCCCTCGGCTTTTCCACCGGTTGTAAGGTGTCCACATCAGCGGAGACCGGTGAGCGTGTGACTAAAGAGGCATCTGGTGGCAAGTGGAAGGAGTCTTACATCAAGAGTTTCTCCGAACAGATTACCGCCGATGGTGTTGTACTTACTGACGGCACGGATGAGGTGCCATCGTATGACCAGTTGAAGGACGCAATGCTTAAGGGTGAGCCAGTGGAGGCAGCGTACAATCTGCGTGAAGGAGACAAACGTACAGGTAAAGCCACTGGCGGATATAAAGGCAAGTATCTGATTACCTCTCTTGACCTTGACGCACAGGCTGGTGACGATGCCAAGTATTCAATCACACTTCAGAACTGCGGCAAGGTGGAAAAAGTGGGTACAGGTATCACAGACACCACTCAGCAGACTGAATAAAAACAACATCGCGTATGAAAAAGACAAAAATCAAGGTTGGCGACAAGGAGTACCCTTGCCGTGTTACCATGGGCGCAATGGTGCGCTTCAAGAATGAGAGCGGTAAGGACGTGAGCAAGCTGGAGAAAGCCAATATCTCCGAGCTGGTACTGTTTGTTTACTGCTGCGTGAAAAGTGCGTGCAATGCAGACAAGGTGGAGTTTGACTACGACTTCCAGAGCTTTGCTGACCTTATGGAGCCCGACGCAGCGAACTCCTTCTACGAGGATATGGGCGGTGAAGAAAAAAAAACGACCAACCAGGCGGAAAAGAAGTAAGCGTCGAGGAACTGTTGGGTATGGCATTGGGGTGCATCGGGATGAGCAGAGAAGACTTTGAACGATGTACCCCTTTTGAGTTTTACAAGGCATGGGAGCGATGGGCGGAAGCCAAGCGCGATGCGGAGCGCAACGAGTGGGAACGCACAAGAGTGTTGGCGCTCTTTGCCATCCAACCCTATGCAAAAAGCAATCTTCAAGCGCATGACGTTCTACCGTTCCCTTGGGATGAAAAGCAGGAAGAAAAGCGTGAGGAGGTGAGCAAGGACGAGTTCAATGCACGCTTTGAGGCAGCCAAGAAACGTTACGGACTGAAATAAGAAAAGACAATGGCAAAAGCAGTAGAATTTAGAATAAACATCAAGAGCGAGGACGGCGGTGTTCTGAAACGTCTGACAGTGGAAGCCGACGGTCTTGACGACATACTCTCCGAGGTGGGAAATACCGCTGTGGCCACTGGCAACAGACTGCGCGAGATGGCAGACAAGAGCCTCGTGTTCGATACAGCCGTCCGCTCGATCCGCGACCTCAGTGACATGGTGGGCGGAGTTGCCGAGCCTTTCGACAGTTTTGAGACCGCCATGCGCAGTGCCAACACCATGGCAGGAAAGGGTGGGGACGAGTTTGAAGCACTGACTGGGCAGATAACGGAACTGAGCAAGAACATACCGCTTGCGCGTGAGGAACTTGCCAACGGCTTATACCAGGTTATATCCAATGGCGTGCCCGAGGATAACTGGATAGAGTTCCTCAACAAATCAAGCCGTAGTGCGGTTGGTGGTATTGCGGACTTGGGAGAGACGGTGACCGTTACTTCCACGCTCATCAAGAACTATGGTCTGGAATGGGATCAAGCAGGAAACATCCAAGACAAGATACAGATGACGGCCAAGAATGGTGTGACCAGCTTTGAGCAGTTGGCGCAGGCATTGCCCCGTGTGAGTGGTAGTGCATCTCAGCTTGGTGTCTCCATGGACGAACTGATGGCAGTGTTCGCCACTACAACGGGTGTGACTGGTGACACGGCTGAAGTATCCACTCAGTTGGCTGCCGTGCTCAACTCACTTATCAAGCCTTCTGCTGAGGCAACTAAAGCTGCCAACGAGATGGGCATCGGTTTTAATGCAGCCAGTATTCAGGCTGCTGGTGGTTTAGAGAACTTCCTGCTCGGTTTGGATGCAAGCATACAGGAGTATTCGGCAAAGACTGGACAGTTGAGTCAAACCATTTACGGACAGTTGTTCGGCAGTGCTGAAGCAATGCGACTACTCGGTTCGCTGACTGGCGAACAAAAAGAAACGTTTTCGCAGAACATTGGAGCGATGGCAAACTCCGCAGGAGAGATAGACGCAGCCTTCGACAATATGGCATCTACGGGAGAGAGCCTACGTCAGACGCTCGCTAACCAGATGCACGCCATGATGGATTGGGCTGGCTCAATAGCCAGTACTTCTGCACCTTATGTGGAATGGATAGCTAATAGCGGCATCGCCCTCATGAGTATGGTGCAGCTCAGCGGCGGCATCAAAACTGTGGTGGCAGGACTGAAAGCTGTGAAGGTGGCCACGCTTGCGCAAGCAGCTGCAGCAAAGGTGGTGGCTGTCGCATCCAACATTTGGAAGGTGGCACAGATAGCCCTGAACTTTGTGCTCAGTGCCAATCCCATCGGCATTGTCGTGATGGCTATAGCGGCACTTGTAGGTGCATTGATAGCGGCGTACAATAACTGTGAGACCTTCCGCAACATCTGTGATGCAGTATGGGCAGCAGTGAAGAAAATAGCATCAGCCGTATGGGACTATCTTGTCAAGGCATTCGAAAAAGCAAGTGCCGTGATAAAGAAGGCATGGGAATGGGTGAAGAAGTTCTTCGGCATAAAGGACGAGACCACAGCAAGGCAGACGGCAGATTTGGAGAAAAACACCAAGGCCACGCAAGCGAACACCAAGGCAAAGACTGCGAACGCCCAGACCGCCTTAAAGAACAATAAGAAACAGAACGCCCCCTCAACAGACAGCGGAAACGGCAGTGGTAAATCGGGGAACCAGGACAAATACAGCGGAAAGAAGCTTATCGCCAATGCCACGAGTTACAAGGAACTTGGCAACAACATCCAGTATTACCAGAACAAACTGGAAACTGCCAACGGAACGGATACCAAGACCATTGCGCTCTACGCAAAGAAAATCGCAGCCCTGCAAAAGCAGCAGGATGCGATAACGCAGCTGCAGGATGCGGCAAGCCGTCCCACCGAACTGAACACCCTGAAGGACATCGATGCAGAAATCACCTATCAACAGGGATTAAGGGAGAATGCCTCTGCAGAGGAACTTGCAGTAATCGATGCTGAAATACAGCGTTTGAATGACCTTAAAACGGCGTTTGAACGCAGCTCGCATGTTGATGTCGGTTTGGACAAGATACAGACATACCGCCAGCTTGAAAAAGAGCTGCAGTATTATACAGACTTGTTGAAAACCGCTACAGAGACAGAGCGCATCGAGATACAGAAGCAGATAAATGCCCTTAACGACCTGAAGAAGAAATGGGACGATACTCTTGATGAACTGAAGAAGCCGGAGGACATCTCCCGACTGAACACCATCCGTTCGCTGGATGATGCCATCAGCTACTACCAGACCAAGCAGAAGAACGCCAGCGCATCGGAGGTTGACGACATACAGCGCACGGTGTTGGAACTGGAGAAGAAACGCGATGCCATGAAGCAACTCACACGTATCCCCGAGATGGAGGAGGAAGTGGCGAAGCTTGACAGTATGGAGGGCAGGACGCTTACCCTTGAGCTGAAAACCATTGGGCTTGATGGTGTGAAGAAACGCATCAAGGAACTCCAGGATATGTTGGCTGACACGAAAAGTCCTATGGACGAGTCGCAGCGAGCCTCTATACAGAAGCTCATCGGCAGTTACGAGGATTACGAGAAGCTCATTCGCAAAAGCGATGTCACGTTAGGTAAGTCGTGGAGCACGGTCAAGGGTGTGGGCAATGGTGTCACCTCTCTCACCGATGCACTGCAAGGTAACCGTGATGCATGGTCCACAATAACAGGTGTTGTCGATGCTGCCATTCAGATATATGAAGGCATCAACGGCATCATCTCAATTATTCAGACCTTGACCGCCGTGACTGGTGTCTCCAACACTGTGACCGCTGCAAGTGGAGTGGCTGCTACCACAGCTGCTACGGCAAAAGTAGCGGCAGCCCCTGAAGAGGTGGCGGCATCGGTTGCTACGATGGCGGCAGTAAAGGCAGAAGCAATGGCGTACCGCGAACTTGCAGCTTCAGAGTTTATGGCTGCACACGCCTACATTCCGTTTGCAGGTGCGGGCATCGCAGCTGGATTCATAGCCATGATGCAGGGGCTTGTTGCTTCGGTTGCCGTTACACCGTTCGCCAATGGTGGTATTGTGTATGGGCCGACCTTGGCGCTGATGGGCGAGTATGCTGGAGCGAAAAGCAACCCGGAGGTGATAGCTCCACTGAATAAACTGAAGTCGCTGATTGGCGACAATGGTGGTGGCGGTGGTGGCATATATGAGCTGAAGGTGAAAGGAAGGGACCTTGTGGCGGTGCTTGCCAACGAGACGAGAATAAACAGAAAGGGAACGAACATCAAAATATAAGAAGCATGTATCTGCACGGACATTTTTACAACCAAAAGGAAGAACGCATCGAGGTGCATATACTGACTGGTGGTGATCGCACTAAGGAAACCGTCATTGGTGATAAGAACGGGGAACTGTCGTTTACTGATGATCCAGTGGAACTGACGAGTCAGGTAAACGATACGTTTGACCATTTGCTCTGCCAGCAGGCTACTGTACGCCTTCTGGCACGGAACTTTGTACCGGACTTCTTTTGTGCCTCATGCCGTGACGCTGTGGTGAATATCTACCGTGAGGGGAAATGTCTCTTTGCAGGTTTTATCGAACCGCAGAGCTATTCGCAGGGCTACAACGAGGAGTTTGACGAGATAGAGTTGAGCTGTATCGATGCGCTTACCGCACTCCAGTATGCCAAGTACCGTGATGTCGGCTCGCTTGGTGTGCTGTACAATGTGGTAAAGGCAGAGGCAGAACAGCGCACATTCTTGGTGATGCTGAAAGAGATATTGGGCGGTGTGACGGCTGAGCTTGACATTGTGGGTGGTAATGCCATGCGCTACCTATATGATGGGAGTAAGGCTGTGGATGATTTGGCTGGTAACCGGTATGCGATATTCGGGCAACTGACGGTGAGTGAGTTGCTTTTTATGGGGGATGAGGAGGATGACGTATGGCAGCAGGATGAGGTGTTGGAGGAGATACTGAAGTACCTGAACCTTCACATCGTGCAGGATGGGTTCACGTTTTATCTGTTCTCCTGGGAGAGCGTAAAGGGCGACGAACGCATTTACTGGCGAGATTTGCTGACTGGTGCAAGCGTGACGACAGCCCGGCAGACAACGGACATCGTGACTGGTTTAGTGACAGACACGGATACGACGATAAGCGTAGGCGAGGTGTACAATAAAATTATGCTGACTGCCAAGGTGGAGAGTATGGAGAGCGTGATTGAGAGTCCGCTGGACAACGATCTGCTGAAAAGTCCATTCAGCAACAAGCAGAAGTACATGACGGAATACAGCAGTGATGGTGAGGGCTCGAAAGCAATAAATGCCTTTGACGCAATGACTCACGGACAGGAAACCTCCTATAGTGGTGGTTGTGTAACTGACTGGTATGTGCAGATGATGAACAACAGTCAGTGGCTGTTCCCAAAGAGCGGGAGCGGTAACCTGATGGAGGAATACTGTAGTGAGGGGCGAAACCAACATATACTGCCGAACTGGTTGGCGAAGAACCAGGGTGCTGCCATCATTGCACTTGGTAAGGTGGAAAAGAAAACGGACGGAAAGGACAACTCTCCGACATCGAAAGTGGAAATGACGAACTACCTGGTAGTGAGTGTGAACGGCAACTGTGACGACAAGGAGGCAACTACCTATCCTAATACCAACTCGCTAAAGGCAGGCATACCGAGGGCAGTGTATAACGGTAGCATGACTGGTGGTGTCTTTTCGCCTACAGACGAGGGCACGACGAACTACATCGTGTTGAGCGGGAAACTGGTGCTGAACCCAGTGATGGCATTGACGGACACCTACAAAGCAATATACAACTATGACGGTGGAATATGGGGAAACATTTTTTCAGGTATCAATAAATGGTCGGGCATGACGGTACCGAGCCGAAACAACGGTGACGGGCGATACTACACGCAGCAGTGGTGGAAGGCGGCAACGCCTAACGAGACCGTGGTATGGGATATGGAAACGGCGCACGGCTTTGTTCCGTTCACAGATACCGGTCCTCAGTTGTATGAGTTCAAGTATAGTGCCATCGGAGACGGCAGCGACCATATATCAAAGGTGGGTGTACTGGCATGTATGCTGATAATAGGGGATAAGTGTGTGGTGGAAAAAGGCACAGAAGGACAGGTGACGGACTTCGAGTGGCGGAAGTACAAGACGCTGGAGGAGTGTTCCAGTGAGGACGAATACTACCAGCAGTGTTTTACGATAGGTTTTGACCCGAAAATCGGTGACAAGATAGTTGGTACCAAGTTCGATTTGCAAAACAACGTGAACTATGAGCTCGGCATCGATGCAGAGGGTATAGCGATACCAATCAAGAAGGCAGATAAAGTGAGCGGTAGGGTTAAGTTTATGATCCTGGGACCAGTGAACGCATTGTGGGACGTGGTGACGAGACGGCACAAGACGTGGTTCAGACACACGAAATGGAACAGTACAACGATACCACTGCTGGCACACGTGAGCAGTATCATGGTGGAGCAGTTTGAAGTGAAGATATATAGCGACAACGGACTGGTGAACAACACTGGTGATAACGACCTCGTTTACATGAGCGACACAAAGGAGAGTTTTGTGAACGTGAAGGATGACATCGAAATGAAGATAAACTCAGCACTGACAGCAGCGGAGTGCCAGGCTTTGGACGTGACGGACAGCGTGAAGATGAGCACCCCATTGAACACGCTGACAGGAGAGGGATTGTTGGCGGTATATGACTATTCGAGGGGTATGAGCGCTAAGCCTGAGCAGTTGTATGTGGACTACTATTACAAAGAGTGGCATGCACCAAGGGTTGTTATGAAGCAGAAGTTGACGGATACAGATGGTGGCATCGTGAGTTTGTTCGCTCACTATCGCCATCCCATGATGGATAAAACCTTCTTCGTGCAGGGCATCAGCCGTAATCTTGAGGAAGGATATGCAGAAATGACACTTAAGGAGATTGAGCAATGATAGACATCAAGGTAATAAAGAAACCAAAGAACGAGGGCAGTACGTCGGCACTGAGAACGAGCGGCACCGCTTACGGTGGCATGGCTGTGAAGGAGGCTGCGCATGCGGCCAAGGCAGACATTGCAGAACTGGCGAAGGAAGCGGTTCATGCCACGGACAGCGATCATGCGGTGGAAGCAGACCACTCAAAGGAGGCAGACCATGCTGTGAACGCAGATGAGTCGAAACATGCTCTGGAGGCGGACCACGCCAAGGAAGCAGACAATGCAGACAAGTGGGATTTCCATGAGTTTGATGATTATCTGAATCAGCCAGTGAGAAAGACTGATGGTGTGACCTTTGACTCCGTGACCTCGGACAGCATAAGGAGCGCTGGGCAGTTTGTGGACGGACTGCTGGGCGCAGGGTTTCAACTGTGGAAAGGTGAGGATGGGCGCACCTACCTGACGGTGGATAAACTGACGGTGAGGCAGACGATGGCCGTGTTGGAGCTGCTCATCGAGAAGGTGAGGAGCGTGGGCGGTCAGATATGCGTGAGCGCGGCCAACGGACGCATCAAGACCGTGGAGGAATCGGGCGAGCACTATCTTATCACCTTCGAGCAGGAGAATATGTTTGTACAGCACGACCTGGTGCGCTGCCAGACGTTCACGGGCAAGGATATGCGGAGCTACTGGGTAGAAGTGACCGATGTTACGGAGACTGGCATCGTGGTGGTGAAGGAGGAGTTCGAGGGCGTGGAACCGAAGGAGGGTGATGAGTGTGTGCTGATGGGCAACACGGCGAACTCCGACCGCCAGAATATGGTGCTCATATCGGCCACCGAGGACGGTCAGCCGAGAGTTGATGTGATGGACGGTGTGAGTGGCAAGACCTTTGACAACGCTTTGCGTGCAAGGCTCGGTAACCTGGACGGCATTAAGGACGACAAGTTTCCGGCAGACCGCCAACCACGGGGCAACGGACTGTATGCAGACAACGCCTATATGAAGGGAACCTTCGTGCTGGAGACAGGCGAGGACGTGAAGACTCGGTTTGAGATAACGGAGGGCAAAGTGCAGAGCGCGATTGACAGCGTGAGGAACGATTTCCTAAGCGAGAAGGGCTATCTGAACAACCCGACGTTTGCATCGGGACTGGAGAAGTGGAACTCGGAGAATGAGACGGTGTTCTTCCTCGTCGGCAACAGGTGGATATGGGCCAACGGCGCAGCGCTATCGAAGAAGGGTGACGGTGCGAGCGTGGTGACAGACATGGGACGCAAGGTGGTGCGGATACGCAACAAGTATATCCGACAGAAGCATGAGAATCTACGCTTTGTGCCGACCTTTCCGACAAACAGCGCCGGAAAGAAGGAAGCCTTGCCAGTGTATCTGAGCTTCTTTTATCGCTGCGCAAAGTCCGGCACGCTGAAGATAGGTTTTGAGAATGTTGACAAGACGGGGTTTGCGGACTTCAACAGTATGGAGGTGAGCGAGCAAATCGCTGCTACCGGCGGCTATGTGCAATACACCTGCAGCGGACTGTGGAACGGCACGGGCGACTTCAAGCTGGCGTTTGACGGCGACATCTATCTGTATATGCTTGTGCTGAGCACTGACAAGATTGAGGCGCTGACGTACAAGTACAAAACGCTGTTTGAGCAGTCGGAGCGACTGGTGAAAATATCGGCAGCCGTGTATGACAAGGACGAGCGGGCGCTACAAGAGACGGGGCTGATGATACAACCTGAAGGTACGGGTATCTATATTAAGGATGCAAACGGCAAACTGGCTCTGATAGGTGTGGGCGTGGAGGAAACGGATGCTGAGGGAAATAAGAAAACCGTCATCAAGCTGACGGCGGACAATATCAAGCTGGAGGGATTGGTGACGGCCAACGGCTACTTCAAGGTAAAGGAAGACGGCAGCATCGAGGCTGTGAATGGAACATTCCGAGGCCACGTGTACGCTGAGGGTGGAGCCATTGGTGGTTTCAGCATAGGAGACGGGCATATAGGTGGTGCAGATGTAATCTATAACGAAGATGGCACAATAGAGGTAAAGGATACTGAAAACGGCCTGTTCTTGTATGATGACATGATAGGGTTCAACGATAAGGGACGGCAAGCCATCTTCGGCACATGGAACAACTACGGACAACCTATGCTATGCCGGTTGGTGGATACAGCCACAGATTACAACTTCGATTTTGGCATATCTCCGAAGTATGGCATCGTGTTCGACATAGAAAACTCCATGAACGGGAACTTCGCCTTTGCGGGTAAAGGTTCGGGCGTGCTGAACGGAGCTATGGACGGCTATGCATACAAAAAGATAGCCCTTGACAAGGCGAACACGGTGTTTGTCGGCTATATGGATCTGCAGGCTGCGAACCGCTTCATCGTTAAGGCGACGCAAAGCTCTGCCGTTGTAGCACTGCCAAAGATAGGGCAAGTTAGGGATGGTTTGGCCATTGGAAAGGATACCCCATTCTGCATGAGAATAACTATCATCGCCGACATAGGGTCGAGCAACTACAAGGTGTGTGGACGCTATAGCCAGCAGGACAGCAAAAAGGAATATCCTTGGAACACTGAGGAACTGCCTGTGATGGTACATTGGGATGGCGGACACTACGAGACACTGGATATGGGCAAGGGTGATACGCTTGAGGTGCTACTGGTGTATGACCCAGACAGCACAGAGACGCTGAACGGCTGGCCTACGAAATATACGGCAAGAATCATCAATAAACAATCATAACAAAAAGAGAGATACGACTATGGCACTGACAGAAGAAGAGAAAAAGGAACTGGTCCAGGATGTGGTGAACCAGATAAAGACTGACAGCCAGAGTGTGGACGAGCTGGAAGCTGTGAGCACGCTGGACGGTGTTGTGAGCCTCCCTGCTATGAGAGGCGAGACGGTGGTGAGCGCCCCGTTGAAACTGCTGTCGAAACCTGCGGAGGATGCGGCTGCTGTCGCCAAGGCTTCTGCTGCTGTGGCTGACGCATCGGCAAAGAAAGCAGATACGGCAACAGCAACAGCGAAGGCTGCGGCCCAAACCGCCAACGATGCGGCAAGCAAGGCCACGGATGCCGCCCAGAAGACCAACGCAGCTGTGGCAAAGGCAGAGAGCGTGGAGTCGAGGTACAAGGACACGGCACTGGCTGCAAGGAACGGCGCGACAGCACGGTTTGACGGACTGGTGGAAGGCGTGGAGATACGACTTGTATCATACCCCCAGATAGACGGTGTGTACTATGACACGGTGAACAAATCCTTCTGCGGGAAGAATGGTAACATCTACTGCAATAACTGGCCTGGCGCAGACATGTACATGAACGATGTGCGCACGGAAGTACTGAAGGACAAGGCGTATGTGTGCGGCGGCGTGGTGTATGTGTGGAGCGATGAGGAAGAGAACCTGGTGGAGATAAGCGGAAGCGGCGGTGGCAACACCTATAACGTGACGGAGCAGGTTCCGCTGGAGAGCGGATACTATACGCTTGAGACCGCCATAGCAGCCGTGGATGGAAAGGCACGTGCGAAGGGACGCTGCATCACCTACGAGACGGCACAGGGCAAATGGGAGACCAAGCAGTTCAAGGGCACGAACATCGAGAGCTGGGAGCAGGCGGCAAGCTGGGAGGACTTTGGCGGCGACGGCACGGTGAAGAGCGTGACGCTGAACGGCAAGAAGCTGGAGCCTGGCGAGGATGGCAACGTCGTCATCACCATCAGCGAGACTGAGGTGGACGAGAGCCTGAACGCAAACTCGACGAACCCGGTGCAGAACGCTGCTGTGACGGCAAAGCTGATGGAGATAGAGGCGAGCACCGTCTTGGGCATGAACGCCGAACTGAGTGACGACGGCAGCAGCGTGCGCCTGGCACTGACCAACAAGAGCGGTGCGGAGATAGCGTCTGCGGACATTCCGGCAGGAAGCGGCGGTGGAGGCGGTGACGCTTCGACCACGAAAATCGTGCTGGATGCAGCCGTCAGCAAGACCATCATCAAGGAAGGTGACAGCGCGATGCTGACATGGACGTATGACCACCAGTACAGCAGCGGTGACGAGAAAGGCACATCCACGGGCCAGAAGGCAACTGTCAGCATTGAGATGAAGAGGGGCGCTACCGTGATGTATGCAGACACGCAGCATGATGTGAGCAAGGGAACCTATACCCTGGATCTGACGAAATACCTGCTGCTCGGCACGACAGACATCTATGTGAGGGCTACCACAACCGACCCGACCACCGGCAAGACACAGACGAGGCAGAGCTATGTGAGCGTGAAGGCTGTGACCCTTGCGCTGAGCAGCAGCTTCAACATAGCCGAGTGTGTCGCCAAGGGCGGCTACGGCGTGAGCGAGGCGGTGAGCATCCCCTTTGCGGTGAGCGGAAGCGGCGACAAAACCGTGACGCTGTATCTGGACGGACACCAGTGGGACTCGCAGACGGTGAAAAGAAGCGGCACGACGAACGGCAGTTTCTCCTTGTCGATGTCGGGAGTGAGCATCGGCCGGCACACGGTGCAGATCGTCGCCGAGATGGAGGCGAGCTCGGAGCTGACGCTGAAGAGTGAGAGCATCTACTTTGACATTCTGAAGGCCGGACAGAACGCCCCGTATATCGGCACGAAGCTGACCTTCGGTGACGGACGCATTTTTGCGGACGACCATCTGACCCCGACTATTGAAACCGGCCAGTATGAGCAGGTGAAATTTGACTTTGTGGCGTATGACCCGACAACGACCCCGGCGACCGTGGGTGTGTGGCGAGACGGCATACGGACGCAGACGGTGAGCGTTCCGAGGACTACGCAGGTATATACAAACCGTTTCCTGGAGCAGGGCGACGTGGCGATGGTGCTGAAGTGCGGCACTACGGAATACAAGCTGAACGTGAAGGTGACGGAGAGCGGCATTGACCTGAGCGAGGCGACAGCAGGACTCGTACTGAAACTGACGGCAGCCGGCAGAAGCAATGCCGAGAGCGAGCCTGCAGAATGGCGTTATAACGACGTTCAAACGGTGTTTGAAGGTTTTGACTGGCAGAGCAACGGCTGGACGGGCGACGCGCTGAAACTGACGAACGGGGCAAACATCGAGATAGGTTACAAGCCATTTGCCAATGACGCCACCACGACAGGTGCGACCTACGAGATGGAACTGACCTGCAGTAATGTGACTGACCGCAAAGGCACGGTGGTGGACTGCATGGCCGGCAATGTCGGTTTCAGACTGACGACGCAGGAGGCTCTGATGCGGACGGGCGCAGGTTCGGAAGTAGGCACTAAGTTTGCAAGCGGTCTGACCCTGAAGATAGCCTTCGTGGTGCAGGAGAAGAAGGGCAACCGACTGATGATGCTGTATGTGAACGGCATCCTATGCGGCGCGAAGCAGTATGCCTCGACGGACTCGCTGCTCCAGGAAGAACCCACGAACATCAAGATCACGAGCGAGAGTGCAGATGTAGAGGTGCGGAATATGCGTGTGTACAACCGTGCGTTGGGTGATGATGAGGAACTGTCGAACTATATGGTGGACCGCCCGACGAGCGACGAGATGGTGGTGCTGTTCGAAAAGAACCAGGTGATGGACGACGAGGGCACAGACGTTGACATCGACAAGCTGAGAGCGATGGGCAAGAGCGTGATGCGCATCGTGGGTGACGTGAACCTGGTGAACCAGACGAACAACAAGAAGTTTGAGGTTCCGGTGGACATCTACTTCTACTCAGCTTACGGTAAGGAGTATGACTTCATCATCTACCAGTGCGGACTGAGGATACAAGGCACCTCATCGACGACCTACCCGAGAAAGAACTACCGCATCTACTTCAGCCGCTCGACGAAGTACGGCACTAAGCTGTATGTGAACGGTGTGGAGGTTGCGGACTTCAAATATTCGTTCAAGCCAGGTGCAAGACCGATAGACATATTCTGTCTGAAGGCGGACTTCTCGGATTCTTCATCTACGCATAATACGGGTGCGGTGAGAGTGGTGAACGACATCTGGAAGAGATGCGGCTGGCTGACTCCGCCACAAATGGCCTACAAGGGCAACTATGACGTGAGAATCGGCGTGGACGGTTTCCCGATAGATTTGTTCTACGACAATAACGGCACGGGTGAGAACGTGTATCTTGGCAAGTACAACTTCAACAACGAGAAGAGCGGCAGCGGCATCATCTACGGCTTTGAGGGTATCGAGGGCTTCAATGACGAGGCTGCACTGAAGGGCGGGCGCAACAAGTGTATCTGCCTGGAGTTCCTGAACAACTCGGAGACATTATGTCTGTTTGGTACGAGCAACATGGACACGTTTGACGATGCTCTGGAGTTCCGCTTCAAGGCCGACGACACATGGGCGACGGCGCATGAGGATGACAAGGCGGCAGTGAAGCGTCTTTGGGAGTGGATATACTCGTGCAAGGGCAACCCGACGAAATTCCAGAACGAATATGCGGAATACTTCGGCAACGACTCACCATTTGCATGGTATCTGATAACGGACTACTTCATGGCTGTGGACAACCGCGCGAAGAACATGATGCTCGTGACGTGGGACGGCAAGATATGGTATTTCATCCCATACGACATGGACACGGTGTTCGGTGAGCGCAACGACTCGGTTCTGAAATACGACTACACGATAACGTGGGAGACGATGGACGAGAGCATCGGCTCGTATGCGTTTGCAGGACACGACTCCGTATTGTGGGAACTTGTGAGAGGCTGCCCGGACAAACTGAGGGAGGTGGCTGACAAGCTGCGAAGCACGATGTCGCTGGAGTATGTGCTGAAGGTGTTCAATGAGGAGATGATGGGCAACTGGTGTGAGCGCATCTACAACAAGGACGGCATCTACAAATACATCAAGCCGCTGACGGAGGGTGTGACGACGGCAGACGGCACTACGAGTTACTATGACTATCTCTATGCACTCCAGGGCAGCCGATATGCCCACCGCACCTATACCATCCAGAACCGGTTTGCATTGCTGGACAGCCAGTATGTGTGCGGTACATACAGAAAGGACAGTTTCGCGGCCTACTTCGGCTATAAGTTCGGAAGTGACAACCGGAAGATAAGAATCACGGCGAGCGAGCGGTATTTCTTCGGGTACGGCTATACGAGCGGTACTCCGCACCAGAGCGCAGTGCTGGCGGAGGACATGGGAAGCCAGGTGGAACTGACGCTTGACACGGACCTCATCGTGAATGACCCGCAATACATCTACGGTGCGAGCCGCATCATGGGGCTTGACCTGACGGACGTTAGCCATGCCATACTCCAGACTCTGAACCTGAACAACTGTTCCGCCCTGCGGACGCTTGACGTGAGCTGCGGCCAGACACAGACAACGCTGAACGCATTGCTGGTGAACGGCTGCCGAAACTTGCGTACTCTGAATATGACCGGCTTGAAGTCAGGCAGCTTCACTGGCATAGACTTGAGCAGCAACACGAAGCTGGAGACACTGAAGGCAGGCAAGACAGCCCTGACCGGCGTGAACTTCGCACAGGGTGCTCCGCTGACGAGCGTAACGCTCCCGGCAACGTTGCAGACACTGGAACTGCGCTATCTGGGCAAACTGACGACCGGCGGTCTGATGCTGGAGGGCACAAGCAACATCAACAGGCTTGTGGTTGACAATTGCCCTGGTGTGGACTGGCAGACGCTGCACGCAAGGTGTGGAAACGTGAAGTATCTGCGTGTGACCGGCATCGACATGGAAGGCGACGGCAGCCTGCTGGCCTCACTGATGCAGACGGGCGGTGTGGACGAGAATGGCGGCAATGTGGAGAGCTGCCGACTGGTGGGTACATACCGACTGACTCGTTACGTTGATGATGAGACCTATGCTGCATACATCGAGCACTACCCGGAGTTGAACATCGAGCAGCCTGAATATACAATGCTGGAGAGCGACGAGAGCGTGGCAGACGATGCAAATCTCTCGAACCTGGATAACGGCACGGGCTATAAGTACGGCAACGACTACAAGCCAAGCGGCCATGTGGCTGCGATACTGAAGAACCGCCACAGAGTGCTGGCGAAGGTGACAAAGAAGGCGACCACGAGGAACGTGAACATGGCGAATGTCGATACCGTGGTGAACAATCTTGACGGCGAGATGACTTACTTGGAACTTGACGATAAGAACAGCACCAAGTATGCCGACGGAACCCCTGCCAAACTTGACGGCAGCGAGGGTGACCTGATGATGCACGAGCCTTTCTTCTGGAGCAAGGGTATCAATGACTTCTTGAACAGCAAGGACTACAGCTGCTACAGCTCGAAGGACAAGGATCACATGCCGGCTGTGCCGAATGTGGACGTATTGACGCTTGATGACATCAAGGCGGTGCAGGGCGGTTACACTAAAGGCAGGAAAGTGATGAGTGGCAGGGACACCATAACAAATGCCATGAGCACGGACAGCTCTTATTCGGTGTGCGTGGTGGATGTGTCGAAGCACAAGCGTGTCCGTTGGCCGAGTGTGCCAGGCACGAACCTTGTGGGCAGCGCATTTGCCGACGTGAACGGCAATGTGGTGAAGAGCATCGTGGTGCCAACGCTGGGTAACAGATTTGAGGCTGGCATGTATCTCATCAGCGATGTGCCTGAGGGAGCCAAGACTTTGTACTTCTCTATATTGAACACAGCCGAGTTTGACAAGGTGGTGCTATCCAACAGCAGCAAGATAGAGGATATGGAGCCTGAATGGTTTGCGAACGATGAGCATCTGTGTGCTGTTGTGGGCAGTTCTGTTGTGGGCAGCAAGCTGCGTGCCTGCATAACTGGCGGCAGCACTACAGCAAGCATGACATGGACGGACTTCCATTATTACAGCGTGCAGCGAGGTATGCAGCAGATTGACGCTCTGATGCACTTCCGCATTGCGAACCTTGCATACGCGAAGTATGGCAGGAGGAACATGCAGGAGCAGTGTGGCGCTGGCTCGCATACGAATATGCGCACGACTGGCGGTACGATGTCAAGAGGCATGCAGGACACTATAGGCTATGAGGGCGCAAAGGCAATCAACCCGAATGTTACAAACAGTCTGGTGGACGAGAACAGAGTGCACCAATATGCCTGGTATATAGACAAGGACGAGTATGGTGCTGCAAAGGTGACGCAGGTGAACAATATCTGCTGCCTGGGCTATGAGGACATCTTCGGACACAAGTATGACATGATGGACGGTGTGGACTTGCCGAACACGAGCGGCAATGAGGGCAAGTGGCGCATTTGGATGCCTGACGGCAGCACGATCATGATAAAGGGTACGACGAATAGCGGTAACTGGATAACGGCAGTGGCTCATGGAAGGCTGATGGCGGTAGTGCCAGTAGGCTCGATGAATGGCTCGTCGAGCACATACTATTCAGACATATACTGGATAAGCACAGCCACGTGCCGTGTGGTCTATCGCGGGTACAACAATGCGTACGCGAGT
>ERZ779797.367-NODE-367-length-20350-cov-3.752698_pt1 | contig 20350 bp, 10 predicted proteins | sample MGYA00511886_ERZ779797 | MGnify/ENA primary metagenome ERZ779797 (study PRJEB29588, sample SAMEA2155055) | human gut metagenome | biome: human gut; feature: human-associated habitat; material: faeces | place: Denmark | collected 2008/2010 ... | reverse complement strand
CTGACTTTCGTAACTTACCTTTCTAATCATAATTATGTTTCTCCTTATTATTCTTTACGTGGATCAATCGCTTTAACAACACCCTGCTCGGCAGTGGTACGACCGTAGCTGCCCGTGAACTTCTTCACAGCCTCGTTAGCGTCCATACCGTTCTTGATAGCCTCCATCATCTTGCCGAGGTGAACATACTCGTAGCCGCAGACCTGATTGTCCTTGTCGAGGAACTGGCGTGTGATGTAGCCCTCGGTCAGCTCCAAGTAGCGCGTACCCTTAGCCACCGTGCCATAGAGCGTACCCGTCTGTGAACGAAGACCCTTACCCAGGTCCTCAAGACCGGCACCGATGGTCAGACCGCCCTCAGAGAAAGCGCTCTGCGTGCGTCCATAGACAATCTGGAGGAAGAGCTCGCGCATAGCCGTGTTGATGGCGTCGCAGACGAGGTCGGTGTTCAGTGCCTCAAGGATCGTCTTACCCGGAAGAATCTCGGATGCCATGGCGGCAGAGTGGGTCATACCCGTGCAACCGATGGTCTCCACGAGCGCCTCCTGGATGATGCCGTCCTTCACGTTGAGAGACAACTTGCAGGCTCCCTGCTGGGGAGCGCACCATCCCACACCGTGGGTGTAACCCGAAATATCAGCGATCTCCTTGGCATAAACCCACTTTCCCTCCTCAGGAATGGGAGCAGGTCCATGGTTGGGGCCTTTGGCCACAACGCACATGTTCTTTACTTCCGATGAATAAATCATAATAGAATTATTAATGTTTTGTATTGATAATATTTATACCGTTCACTTATCAAAAGACAGGCTGTTATCTTGTTGATGTTACCCTGTGAAAGGACCAACGCAACGCCGTGTCCATATTCGCGTACAAAGGTATAAAAAATAATTGATTCCTATACTAAATAATGGGGATTTTATTTCCCCAAGGGCTCTTTTTTGACTAAAAAATGCTAACTTTGTACACAGGTTGCGCCACTCCTGCCCGATGTGGCGAAATCAGAACACTTACACAGCGAAGGCCAGGCAGCTTCATCCGCCCCAAGGCCCCACTTCACAAGACGATACAAAATGAAAAATCATATTGGCAGGACGCTGCTGGTCCTCATACTATTTATCCATTCGCTTACGTCGCTGGCCTCCAGCCAAAGTAAGTACACACCCCTCATTCGCCAAGTGAGGGGATGGCCATCGGAAAAGATCCTCTCCAAGGGCGACCAGTTCTTGCAAAACAAGGAGGAGGACAAGGCCCTGGTGATGTACATGCTCGTCTGCTCCCGTACCAACGACCGCATGACCGACGAGGAACTGACCGACTGTTCGCTCGCCAACCTCAAGGTGGGCGACATCTTTTACGCCCGCGGCAACTATATCAACGCCCTGGAAAACTACCAGGAGGGTCTGAAACTCAGCGAGACTTCTGCCTCCAAGGCCCATCTGTCCTTGATCTACAAGAACATCGGCAACGTCTATTGTATGTTCAAGGACTATGGCAAAGGCTTCGATTATTACAAGAAAGCCTATCAGATCCGTCCGAAGAACGACAACGAACTCACGTTCAGGATCCTGGCCAACCTCTTTGGCGTATGCATCAACCGCAAAGACCTCGAAGGCGCAAAGAAATACCGCCAGCTCTTGTTTGCCACCCCTCGCCCCAACCTTCCCATCGACCAGTTCTTTCTCTCGTTCTCCACCGCCTTGATGGCCTCACAAGAGGCACGCTACGCCGAGTCTAACAAGATCCTGGTCAACCTCGCCGATTTCTGCAACCGAAACAAACTGCCCCCTACCTATATCTGCTCAGCCTACGCCGAACTCTACTCCAACTACCAAAACTTAGGCGACATAGACCAGGCCAAGCACTATATCAGCCTCTGCATCGATCATGCGGAGCGAGAGAAGATGCTCCACTACATCCCCGAGACCCTGCGCGACATGGCCCAGATACAGCGCAAGACGGGCAATGCCACGCTCGCTCAGCAGTATGAGAGGCAATACCTCAGTCTCATGGACTCCATCTACAACTCGCAGCGGTTCAACGTCGTGAAGAACCAGCAGTTCATGTACGAAGTCGATAAGACCGACAAGGAGATCACGCGCCTCCACCAAGAGGAAGAGATACACCGCCAAAACGCCCGCCTCTACCAGTTGCTCTTCCTCGTGAGCATCCTCGCCATAGTTCTTGTCTCCATGCTCCTCTTCTATGTGGTGCGCCAAAAACGTGATTTGGAGGCCAGCTACCGCAAACTCTACGACATCAACCGCAGTCATGTGGAGACGGGAGAGAAAAAAGTCCCACGCGCCACCAACCTTCTCAAGGAAGACCAAAAACAGCTGCTGCTCGACGGTATACGGAGAGTGATGGAGGAGACCGACGAATACTGCCAGCCAGAGTTCACCGTCGCTACCCTCGCCAAACTCATCGACTCCAACGAGCGCTACGTCTCCATGGTCGTCAACGACCACTTCGGCAAGTCGTTCACCGAGGTGCTCAACGACTACCGTATCAAGAAGGCCTGCGAGCGTCTGACAACCAATAATGCAAAGTATGCGCAGCTCACCATTGCCGCCATCGGACAGAGCGTCGGCTACAAATCGCAGACCACTTTCGTCAAGCAGTTTCGCAAGTGTACGGGCCTCACCCCCTCCGTCTATCAGAAGTTTGTCGCCGAGGACCGACGCAACAAAGAAACGGGAGCATAACTTTCTCCTGCTTCTTCGTTTTAGTCACCTAAATCTACCATTTTTGCCGATTCCATCGAACAATCGGTTTATTTTGTACAAAAATCTGATCTTTTTTACGCTTTAAAATCGTGTCATTTTAGGTCGTTCCTCTCCATTTTCGTGAAAGTGGAGAAGGGCGATTTGCGCCCTATTGGCCTATTGCTTACTTTTGCAGCGTCAATTCATCAACCAATACATCGCCTGCCGGTGGGATTCATTTAGCATGCAAGTAGTTCCACTGGTGGGTTTTAAAAAAAACTTATGCAAAACAAAAACCCATTCATGGCCATTGGAGTAGCAGCATCGGTATTATTGCTGCCGCTCAACGCCAAAGCCCAGAAAACTCCATCAGGGCTTAAAGATAGTAATCCTCCTACAGAGCTCCGGGTCTCTAAGAAGATGACGCCCGCGGAGCGCCAGGCAAAGATGAACGAACACATCGCCAAGCACCCGTTATTGCACAAAAGACTCGTGCCTCAGATGGCGAAGAGAGACAGTCTCGTGCGTCTCAACCGTAACATCGAGGCTGGCATCAAGACAAAGCAGACTCCCCAAGTTCCTATATTAAGAGCCAAAGACGCAAAGCCCATGACTTTTTGGGGGAATGTGCTCTATGATGCCACTTGGGGTGCCGAGACTCCCGAGTATGGTATATACACCTTCAGCACCGAAGCTCCCATCTCCGTCAAGAAGCAGTTCCAGGATGAATTCTTCCGTGCCACGGGTGCGGGCGCATGGATTGAGGACAACCTCTACTTCGTCATGTACCAAAACTTCTGGGGCACCGATATGATCTACTTCTACCATTATGATACCAACACCTGGGAGAAGAAGGTCGAAAAACGAATCGAGGACTACTCCCTCATCGCTTGTGAGACAGCCGTCGCTGCCGACGGCACGGTCTATGGCTGCTTCCTCGATGGCAATGGTTCGAACAACGAGTTGGGTATAGCCGACTACGAGAACATCACCCGCTCCACCATTGGCCGCCTGCGCCATAGCTATGTAGCCATGGGTATTACCAGCGACAATGTTCTCTATGGTATTGCCGAGGACGGCAACCTCTATAAGATCGACACCTCCACCGCCGAAGAAATTCTGGTAGGCCCCACGGGCAAACAACTGAAGAAGGCTGATGACAGTTTCTACTACCAAAGTGGTGAGATCGACCAGACTACCAACACGTTCTATTGGGATTGCGTGGATAGCAATCAGAAATCCACTCTCTACACTGTCGATCTCGCAACAGGTCAGCTGACGGAGATCGGCGACTTTGCCAACAACAATATCATATCCCTTCTTACTATTCCCAAGGCAAAGGCTGCCGACGGCGCACCTGCCGCCATCGACCAGATGCATTTCGACTTTGTGGACGGATCGCTTTCGGGCCACATCCAGTTTACCGCACCCAGCAAGAATTTCGCTGGTGGCAACCTGACCGACTCCAAACTCACCTACACCATTCTCAACGACAAGGAAGAGATAGCCAAGGGCGGGACCAAGCCGGGTGCTGCTGTCTCCCAACCTGTCACGCTCAACAAGGGCTACAACACCATCACCATCATTGTCAGCAACGGCGAAGGCCCCAGTCCTAAGTTTGCAAGCCGCTACTATGCTGGCTTCGACACCCCGAAACCCGTCGTCAAAGCCCACACCTCGGTAGATACCAATACGGGCAAGGCTACCGTCACATGGGAAGCTCCTGCAGGCGGCCAGAACGAGGGCTACGTCGGTGAACTCACCTACGACATCAAGCGCTACCCTGAGGGCAAGGTCATCAAGACCGGCCATGTGGGCACTATGTTTGAGGATACACTCCCCGAGGGTGAGACTGCCGTCTATGGCTACGGTATCACGCCAAACAACCACGGCACGATGGGTGAGGAGATGGTCAGCAACTACGTTTCCTACGGCGCTCCTATCACACCGCCCTTCGCCAATGGTTTTGAGTCGGAAGCCGATTTGGCCTACTTCAAAGTGATCGACGCCGACAATGACGGTATCACTTGGGGTATAGAGGAGCCTGGAATGTTCAACGACAATGACGGCTACGCCAGAATACTGCGCGGAGAGGAGAAACATTCCTTCGACGACTGGTTAGTCTCTCCAGCCCTCCACGTCAAAGCCAACCATAAGTATAAGATTTCCTTCCGTCTTTCAGGAAGATATAAGTACTATGAGGAGCAATTTGAGGTGAAGTATGGCACAGCACCTACCCCAGAGGCAATGACCAAGACCCTGATGCCCCAAACCATGATCAAGCGTTCCGACTTCGAGGCCGTCACCCTCACTTTGGACGCCGACAAGGACGAGACCATCTATCTCGGCTTCCATGCCCTTTCCGTGAAGCCCGAGGCCATGGGTGTCAAGATTGACGATGTTGTAATGACTGCAGGCGTAGATTTCTTCGCTCCCGACCAGGTGACAGGTCTTGAAGCCGAGGCCGACCCACAGGGCGCACTTTCCACCCAAATCACGTTCACCGCTCCTACGAAGCGTCTCAACGGCGAAACCTTAGACAAAATCACGGGCTTCCAGCTCCGCCGCACGGGCCAGGTGGTTGCCGAGATTCCCGCTGCTGCTCCGGGCAGCAAGGTGACCTTCACAGACAACACCGCCACCAACGGCATCAATGTCTATAGCGTGGCCGCTGTCAACGATAAGGGCGCCAGTTTCTATTGCACCCCCGTTGCCATCTATGTGGGAGAGGACGCTCCCGTCGCTCCCGTCAAAAAGAACACGGAAACACGAGACAACTCCATCCGCTTCAATTGGGAAGCACCCGCAAGAGGTCGCTTGGGTGGCTATCTCAACCCCGAGAAGATCACTTACACCCTCGCCGAGTCGGATGGAGCCGACTTCAAGCCCACATACACCCCAGTCGGCGAGACCACAGGCAAGACCTTCTTTGACTACGCCGTCAATCCCAACGACGGAGCAGAGCAGACCGTGAAGACACTCTTTGTCAATGCGAAGAATTCGTATGGCGAAAGTTCCTACGTCCCATTGCCTTCTTACATCCAGGGCAAACCTTACGAGATTCCGTTCTTTGCCAGCGTCAAGAACTATAAGTTTTATGGCATCTTGTGGTCCTCTTGGGGCACCGGCAAGTCCGACTTCGAGCTTTCTACCAATTCTGTCGATAACGACGGCGGTAGCTTCTACATCGTGTCAAAAAACAAGGAGGACATCGCCTACCTCGGCTCGGGCAAGATCCGTTTGGGTGGCGTTGATGCTCCCAAACTGATGTTCCATCACAAGGCCGCCGAGGGCAGCAACGCCAAGATCACCGTCGAGGTGGAGACTCCCGACGGCGTGAGCCATGTGGCTGGCGTGATCGACTATGCCAACCTCGAGGCAGACCAATGGCACGCCTCTGGCATCGATCTCAGCCCGTGGGCCAATGAGCCCTTCATCACCTTCGACTTCGCCGTCCAGGCCGAAGCCTACAAGGACCTCTACATCGACCGCCTCTTCATCCGCGACACGCAGACCGACGACCTCAATGCTGAGATCGAGGCTCCCGAGACAGTGCTCAAGGGTGGCAAGGCCAAGGTGAGCGTACGCGTAAACAACTTTGGCGAGAACGCTGCCAATAACTACAAGGTGAAACTCTATGCCAACGATGAGCTCGTCGAGACCAAGAAGATGTCCGAGACGCTGGGTGCCTACGACTTCACCGACGTGGTCTTCGATTTCCAGAGCAATAAACTCGACCAAAACGAGTCTGTGGAACTGAAGGCCGAGGTGGAATACGCCTACGACCTCAATGAGGACGACAATGTCGTCTCCACCAACGTCAAGTACCTCACGAGCGAGAAACCGAAGCCCGAGAGCGCCGAGGCCGTCCTCACCGAGGAGGGCGTGAGCCTCACATGGACGCCTGTCAGCACGGACACAGAGACCAAGACTGAGAGCTTCGAGAACGCTACGTCATGGAGTCAGGACAACTTTGGCGACTTCACCTCTGAGGCTGTCAATGCCGGCACGACGGGTGGCGTCTTCGAGAAGTATAAGTTCCCGAACCAGGGTTCCAACTACGGCTTCATGCTCTTCGACCCAGCCAACGGCTGGCTCACGGAGAAACAACTCGAGCAGGTGCCCGACTTCAAGGCCCACAACGGCGACAAGTACCTGGCCGCTCTCTACCGTGTGAACGGGGAAGGCTATGACGTATCACAGAACAACTGGCTCTACAGCCCCGCACTCTCCGGCGACGAGCAGGAAATCACGTTCTGGGTGAAGAACTACAATGATGGTCAAACCATTCATGAGGAGAACTTCAGTGTGCTTTACTCCACCACCGACAACAAGCGCGAGTCGTTCGTCAAGTTGGGCGAGACCTATAGCATCACCAGTGGCGCATGGGAGCAGATCAAGGTTGAGTTGCCAGCAGGCACCAAGTATTTTGCCATCAATCACAACACGCCGACGTGGAACAACCCGTTCTTCTTCATGATTGACGACATCACCTACAGCTGTGGCGCAGGCGAGGTGAAGGGCTACAATATCTATCGCGATGGCCAGTTGATCGGCAACGTTGAGGCCAACGTGCGCAGCTTCATCGACAAGCAGATCCTGCAGGATGCCGACAAGCACCTCTACGGTGTGACCGCCGTCTATGCCGCTGAGGAATCGGAGGCCACCCTTACCCATACAGTGACCGGTATCAACGGCCTCACACTCAGCGGATCTACCTTTGATGTCTATTCTCCTGACGGCATCCGCGTGGCCAAGGGCGTGAAGAACCTCAAGTCGCTGAAGAAGGGTGTCTATATCGTCAACGGTCAGAAGGTCGTCGTGAAGTAAGACTCAAGTTTTCTATCATTCATTTCATCACGAGAGGGGTCCTGCGAACTGCTGCCCAGCAAGCGACAGACGTTTGCAGGACCCCACCTCAAAACTTAAAGAAAAATCGATTATGCGCAATAAGAGAATCCTCTGGACTTGTTCCCTCCTGTGCCTGGCCTCGATTCTGCCAAGCACGATTCTCGCCAAACCCCGCAGTCAGCAGCAGAAGATGCAAGCTGCCGCCACCGCCCTGGAGAAAGGCGCCCTCCCGGGCAAAATGAAAGCCCCAGGCGCACCCATGAAGCAACTCGTGGCCAACGAGGAGTACACCATCTACGGCTACGACCATGGCGGATTTGCCGTGATCGCCAACGACGATTTGCTGCCCGCCGTACTCGGCTATTCCGACACCTGCTACGACGAGAAGACGCAGAACGAGAATTTCCGCTGGTGGCTCTCCGCCATCAGTGAGGTCGCCCAGGCCAAGGTGAAGGCAGGCAAGGCCGCCTTCACCTTGGCCCGCCCCAGCGCTGCCAACTTCCCCGATGCCGTGCCCATGCTCCTCACCACCAAGTGGGGACAGGAAGCGCCGTTCAACAACCTCTGCCCCATTGCCACCGACGGCACGGGCCGATGTCTCACGGGTTGTGCCGCCACCTCTACCGCCCAGGTGCTCTACCATCACAAGGGCCCCAAGCATGGCATGGGCAGCAGCACCATCTACTACCCCTACGGGATGACCTCGGGTGTAGCCATCAGCGTAGATTTTGAAAAGAGTATCTATGATTGGAGCAACATGATCGACGTTTACGACGCAGGCTACACTCCCGAGGAGGGCGATGCCGTGGCCATGCTGATGAGAGACCTCGGTGTGGCTGCCGACATGGATTACGGTTCTACGGCCCAGGGAGGAAGTGGTGCACTCCACGAGAACCTCGCCCGCGGTCTCCAGCGCTACTACGGCCTGACCGACGTGCAGTACCTGGAACGTGAGGACTACACCACGCAGGGCTGGATGAATATCATCTACGAGCAACTGAGCAAAGACCAGCCCATCGTCTATGGCGGCTTCACCCTTCAGCGCGAAGGCCACTCCTTCGTCATCGATGGCTACGACGCCGAGGGGCTCGTCCACGTCAACTGGGGATGGTGTGGCGACCAGGACGGCTACTACGAGATAGGTATCCTCGACCCGCTGGGCTATAAGTTCTCCGAGATGCAGGAGGCCGTCATCAATATCACACCCGAGCCCGCCATTAGCCGCGTCTCCGGCGAGGTGAAAGTCTCCACTCCGGGCCAGCTCCGATCCTTGGTCAGCGAGGAGTCATTCTTCAGCTACGACACGCTACGAGTACAGGGCCGTATCAATGCCACCGACCTCCGCACACTCCGCGAGATGGCGGGCATTGACGAAAATGGCAACCGCACCCACGGACAGATGCGTATGCTCGACCTGAGCGACGCCCAGATTGTGGCCGGCGACGACTACTATCTCATCGACAAGGGACAGAAGCTCACCATCACTCAGGACAATAGCCTGCCCGACAAGCTGTTCTACGGTTGCTCCATGGAGGAGATCCACTTCCCCGCCACGGGCATCCGCCACTTCGGCAAGGGCGTCTGGGCCTATTGCAACAAGCTTTCCACTGTCCACCTCACCCCTACCGCCGATGCCGACTTCACTGTCGAGGGCAGCATGGTCTATGACAAGGACAAGACCACACTTTTGGCCGTTATCCCGCTGACGCGCGAGGACCTCCAGGTCTCCGAAGGCGTGACCACCATCGCCAACTACACCTTTGCTGGCTGCAGCATGGTGCGCAAGATCGCCCTCGGCCACGACGTGAAGCAGATCGGCAAGGAAGCCTTCGGCTATTGCTGGTCGATGGAGGAACTCAAGGTCCGCCCCAAGGAGATTCCGCAGTTGGGCATGGATGTCTTCGCTGGCGCCAACACCGAGACTTGTCGCCTCGCCGTGCGAGCAGGTAGCAAGACGCGCTACAGCTCCTTGGCACAGTGGAAGGACTTCTCCAGCATCGTGGAGTTTGGCACCACCATCAAAGCCCGCAACCTTTCCCGCCTCTATGGTGAGGAGAATCCCGAATTGACTTTCACCATCAACGGCACGAAGGTGGATGGTACACCTCAGCTGACCTGCGAGGCCGACCACACCTCCAGCGTGGGCCGCTACAAGATCAAGATCAGCCGCGGCACCATCACCGACGAGGACACGGAGTTTGAGGATGGCTACCTCATCATCAAGCCTGCTCCCCTGGAGGTCATTGCTGAGGACGCCACGCGCTGTGAGGGTGAGGCCAACCCCGTCTTTACCATCCGCTACGAGGGTTTCAGAAACGACGACAACGAGAGCGCGATCAGCGAGAAGCCGCAGGCCACCTGCTCCGCCGACCTCTCCTCACCCGAGGGTGTCTATGAGATCGTGGTGGAAGGTGGCGACGCCGACAACTACGAGTTCTCCTACACCAACGGAAAGCTGACCATCACGCCCTCCACGGCAATCAAGGGCGTCTCCACCAAGACCCTCTTCGGTGGCAAGGCCACCGACATCTTCTCCCTCACGGGACACCTGGTGCGCAAAAACGCCCAGAGCCTCAAGGGCCTTCCCACCGGCATCTATGTCGTCGGTGGCAAGAAGGTCGTGGTGAGATAAGATCGCCACAGACTTAGAGCCGCTGGAGTCTCACACCAAGACTTCCACTTCGACAATCCGCCAGTCAGTTTCCCATCGGGGAGGCCCACTGGTGGATTTTCTTTTCTCCCTTGCCTCCACGTATCCACCACGCTTTCATCTCCCATCGTCCTCGCTTCATCCTCCCTCCCCCCAAGTATCATTTCCGTATCGTTTCCGTATTGTTTCCGCTTCCGGAAGCGAGAATGATAGGAGGACGATAGGAGAACGATACGGGAACGATACGAGAACGATACGGGATCAATACGGGATTGATACGAGATCGATACGAGACCGATATGCTTCTGTTTCCAAGCAAAGAGATTAATAAAAAGTTTAATTTTTCCATCAATATTTATATGTGTTATTTTTTACATTTTACCAACTCACAGCACCTAGTTTCTCGTCCAAAGACAAAGAACACTCGATTTGCCAAGACGAGGCATCTATACAAAGATAACCTCTCGCCCAACCGAATGCAAGCCGATTAGCATGAATTAACAACCCATTAACTTCTTGTCCGTATCCATTTAACAAAGCCCGCACCAAGCAAAAAGCCTTGATTACTGCATTTTCCCACTTTCTTACCGCTATTCCAACCGCATTCAAGTCGCTGCAGCCTGCAGCCACAACTCGTATTTTCAGACGATTGAAAATAATAAAAAAAACACAACAATTAGGACTAAACTCCCATTACGAGAAATCCAGCCCTTACTATCGTCTTTACTTAGCCCAAGTTTAACACCCAATACATTTTTTTATCAATTTTTAGGATATCCACCGTTGCTAACAAGTTGATTTTCAACAACCGCCTCCTTTGTTTTTGATTTGTAGTACACAGGAGTTCGTAAAAAAGTAGTATTTTACACCCGCAATGCACTTTATGTCCCAGCCCCGATACAACCAGAGGAATCAGCGCGATGCCTGGTACTATCGCATCAAGGAGTCTTTCCGCGACCTAACAGGCCGCGTTCGTAGCCGTATCATGTTGAACGTGGAGTTCATTGATGAGCCACCCCGCAGTCATATCGTGAAGTACTACGACACGAAGGACATTGGCGATGTTTCCCAGACGTCTTGCCCCGTTGTCACGCCGTCCGAGTCTTACCGACCTGGACAGTGCCATCTATTTCAGCGAATCAGAAATTTTTGAGCATATAAGCCATCAACAAACAACAAAGTATTAAAAAAAACAACATGAGACCGAGAAAGAAATTAGATTTTAAAACACCACATGAATGCTTTTACGAATAAATTAAGTAATTTTGCACTTGCTTGTTGAATTCACGTTAAACGTAGATGTAGCAAGATTGTTAAATTCGGAAGTGGCCAATGAATAAGAATGATAATAGTGCAGGATATGTCTATATTTTGACTAATCCAAGTTTCCGTGAAGATTGGGTGAAAATCGGTAAGAGTTCACGCCCTGTGGATGTCCGCTCTAAAGAGTTGGACAATACAGCTGTACCTTTGCCGTTTGAGATTTTTGCAACAATGAAAACGGTCAAATTCAACGAGGTGGAGAAACTGGTTCATAAGACGATTGACCGCCTTACAGATTTGCGAATTAGGCAAAATCGTGAATTCTTTAATGTTCCGCCTCAAATAGCACTTGACATTTTCAATGATATTGCGCTTACAATTGATGATGCAGAAGTGGTTGAATATGAGGACAACAAGCCAATAACAAAGAAGAAAGAGGTTAAACCTACAGATCATCCCCCACGGAAAAACAGACGACCGCCATTCAAATTCAGTATGGTTGGCATTAAAATTGGCGACTATGTTGTTTTCGACCCACTTGACATCAAGGTTAAAGTGGCTACTGACGATGCTGTTGAGTACAACAATCGAATATACAAGCTATCGCCTTTTGTCGGCACTTTCTTGCCAGAGGATAAGCAAACTCCCTCTAAAGCGTATCAAGGACCTAAGTTCTTTTCTTATAACGGAAAGGTCTTGAATGATTTGAGAAAGGAGATGGAGCAAAATTTCAATACCAATACTTCTGATAATATTGTATTGTCGGAAGATGAAAACTTAAACCTATGACACCAGAAGAAAAAGCAAGAGTTAAAATAGATAGACTGTTTGCCGAAGCAGGCTGGACAGTTGTCAATCGTGACGAGTATGAGCCTACAATGAATGCTGTAGCCGTTAGGGAAGCTCTGCTGAAAGGTAATCTTGAAGCTGATTATTTCTTGATGATCAACGGAAAGGCATGTGGCGTACTTGAAGCCAAACGAGAAGAAATAGATGTGTCTTCGAATATGGTGAGTGAGCAAGTGGCTACATATGCCAAGATGGTGCCAGATTATTACCAAGCATGGCAAAATCCACTACCTCTTCTTTATAAGTCGAATGCCAAGGTAGTAGATTTTCAAGATTATCGCAAGTCAAATGTTGAATGGGAAGAAATCAATCGCATACATACGCCTAAGGAAATTGTAGATATGCTCGGCATTGATGATCCTTTTGCAGGGTTGCCAGTGCTGAATAGCAAAGGTCTTCGCACCTGTCAGTTTGAGGCTATCACGGAACTTGAAAAGAGTTTCCGCACAGGGCAAAGTCGTGCGCTAATGGTGCTTGCCACTGGCGCAGGAAAGACTTATACGGCTTGTCTTGCTGCCTATCGTATGCTTGCTTACACACCTATGCGTCGTATTCTTTTCTTGGTTGACAGAAACAATCTCGGCAAGCAGGCAGAGGGAGAGTTCGGCACTTTCCGTCTGACGGAGAATGGCGAGGCGTTTAATACAATATACACTGTAAATCGCCTGAAATCGTCCACAATCCCTAAGGATAGCAATGTGGTTATTTCTACCATACAGCGATTGTTCTCACTGCTCAAAGGTGAGGAAATTGTAGATAGTGATGACGATGATGCGGATGAGACCACAGGTGAAGTCACTTTGCCAGAGAATCCCAACTTGCCTCACGACTATTTCGACATGATTGTCATTGACGAGTGTCATCGCAGCATCTATGGCAACTGGCGCAGGGTGCTTGAATATTTTGACACGGCTCGCCTTATCGGCCTTACGGCTACACCTATCCCGGAGACTATGGCTTTCTTCAACAACAACCGCATAGTGAATTATACGCTTGAGAAAAGTATTGTGGATGGCGTGAATGTGGACAATCGTGTGTATCGCATAAAGACGGAAGCTACAGAAAATGGCGGTGCCATTATGCAGGGTGAGCACGTCAAGGTGGAGACCCGTTACACTGGCAAAACGGAGGAGGTGAGCAGCAAGGAGACTAAGAACTACTCCAAGACGGAGCTAAACCGTAGTGTCATCAATCCTTCGCAGATAAAGCTTATTCTCACTACTTATCGTGATGCCGTTTATACGGAAATGTTCAACGACCCACAGCGTGAACCGCAGTTTGAATATCTGCCCAAAACACTTATCTTTGCACTCAACGAGGCTCATGCTACGAATATTGTCAATATTGCCAAGGATGTGTTCGGTGAGGTCTGTCCTAATGCAGACATGGATAGATATGTGCAGAAAATCACTTACTCGTCGGGCGATAGCAATGAGCTGATTCGTCAGTTTCGCAACGACCGTGACTTCCGCATAGCAGTCACTTGTACGCTTGTGGCTACAGGCACTGATGTGAAACCGCTTGAAGTGGTGATGTTCATGCGTGATGTGGAGTCTGAGCCACTTTACATTCAGATGAAGGGACGTGGTGTGCGCACTATTGGCGATGAGCAGCTTCGCAATGTCACACCTAATGCCGTTAGCAAGGATTGTTTCTTCTTGGTGGATGCGGTGGGCGTTACCGAACATACAATGTCTATCCCAGAGCAGGGCGAGGGTCCAGACACGGAGGTTATTACATTAAAGGTACTTTTGGAGCGCATCGCCCACGGCAATCTTCCAGATATGTATATCAAGCGTCTTGCTTCCACGCTTGCCCGACTGCATAACAAGGCGGATGGCGAACAGCGTGCGGAATTTGAGCGTCTTGCCCACGACTCTATGGATGCTATCGCATCACGCATATATAATGCCTTGGAGAGTGGCGAACTGCCGCCTTTCAATGACATCAACGAGCCTAACAATGAGCGCAAAGGACTTGTCGCTCCTGTGGCTAACCATGCAGATGCTCGCAAGTATATCCTTATTCTTGCTGCTGGCTTCGTGGCTACGCTGATGCCTGGCGAGGACACGCTGATTTCAAAGGGCTTTTCCGTGGAGGAGGCAAAGGAAACGACAAGTGCCTTTGAGCAATATTGCCATGACCACCAGGACGAGATAGAGGCTCTGCGCATATTGTACAATCAGAACGGTGAACCTATAACATACTCTATGTTGAAGGACTTGGAGAACAAACTGAAGATGGAGAACAATAAGTTTTCTGCCAAGCAGCTTTGGAACTCGTATGCCATTGTCTGTCCCGACCATGTGCGCCGTGCCGCTAAGAAAGAAGAGAGTGATGCACTTACAAACATCATCCAACTTGTGCGCTATGCCTTCCGGCAGATTGAGCGGCTCGACAGTGTATGTACCACGGCACGACAGTATTTCAATCTTTGGTGCGGACAGTGGCATCGTGATATTTCTGACCGTCAGAAGCAGCTTATGAGCGAGGTGGTTGATTATATCGCAGCCAACGGAGCTTGCACCGTGCGCGATATTCGTGATGATGACAAGACACAGGCAGCACAGATGATTCGGGCTTTCGGCTCGATGCAGAAAGCTGACGAGGCACTTCTCTCATTGTTTAATTTTGTAGTATTAAGAAAAACAGCTTAAATATGGCAAACAATATATCTACCGAGCAGACGCTCACAAAGAAAGTTTGGAATCTTGCCACTACTCTCGCAGGACAGGGCATTGGCTTCACCGATTATATCACGCAACTCACTTATCTGCTTTTCCTCAAAATGGATGCAGAGAACGTAGAGATGTTCGGCGAGGAGTCGGCTATCCCCGCAGGCTATCAGTGGCATGAGCTTACTGAGCTTGACGGTCTTGAACTCGTGAAGCAGTATGAGGACACATTGCGTGTTCTTAGCAGCCAAGACAATCTCATTGGTACTATCTACACCAAGGCGCAGAATAAGATTGACAAACCAGTGTATCTTAAAAAGGTCATTACGATGATTGACGAGGAACAGTGGCTTATCATGGATGGCGACGTGAAAGGTGCTATTTATGAGAGCATCTTGGAGAAGAACGGACAGGATAAAAAGAGTGGCGCAGGACAGTATTTTACCCCACGTCCTCTCATTCAGGCTATGGTGGATTGCATCCGTCCGCAGATTGGAGAGACGGTATGCGACCCTGCCTGTGGCACAGGCGGTTTCCTCCTTGCTGCCTACGACTATATGAAGCATCAGACGCAGGACAAGGCAAAGCGTGATTTCCTCCGCAACCAAGCCTTGCATGGTGTTGACAACACACCACTTGTGGTCACACTCGCTTCCATGAACCTTTACTTGCATGGTGTGGGCACAGACCGCAGTCCAATCGTTTGCGATGACTCCTTGGAGAAAGAGCCAGCTACTTTAGTCGATGTCATCCTTGCCAACCCTCCTTTCGGCACTCGTCCCGCGGGGTCGGTGGACATCAATCGCCCGGACTTCTATGTGGAGACGAAGAACAATCAGCTCAACTTCCTTCAGCACATGATGCTGATGCTCAAAACTGGTGGTCGTGCTGCCGTGGTGCTGCCCGACAACGTGTTGTTTGAGGGTGGTGCTGGCGAGACTATCCGCAAGCGTCTGCTCTCGGCGTTTAATCTTCACACCATTCTTCGCCTGCCTACTGGCATCTTCTATGCGCAGGGTGTCAAGGCCAACGTGTTATTCTTCACCAAGGGGCAACCTACTAAAGAGGTGTGGTTCTACGACTACCGTACTGATATCAAGCATACGCTTGCCACTAACAAACTGGAGCGTCATCATCTCGATGACTTCGTGAAGTGCTACAACCCAGAGAACATCAACGCTCGCACCGAGACTTACGATGCCGAGAAGAATCCTTCTGGTCGTTGGCGCAAATATCCTGTTGAGGAGCTTACCGCTCGCGACAAGACTTCGCTCGACATCACTTGGATGAAACAAGGTGGCGAAGAGGAAGAGCATACGCTTGCCGAACTGATGGCTACAATCAAGGAGCAGAGCCAGAACATCAGCAGTGCAGTGAGCGAGTTGGAGAAGTTGTTGAGGAATATTAAAGAGGACTAAAAATGAACGGAAATATAGTAAAAATAGAAAGTGAGGAAACACTATTCAAAATGGTTTCTTCACTTATCGAGAATAGTCGCAAACATATAGCAAAGACTATAAGTGCGACTACAGTAAGTACCTATTATGAAATAGGGCATTATGTAGTGGAATATGAGCAACAAGGTTGTCTAAGAGCTTCCTATGGAAAACAAGTTGTCAAGAACTTGTCTGATAGATTAACCAGGCAATATGGTCGAGGATGGTCTGTAGCCACTCTTACAAATTGCAGAAAGTTTTATGTGGCATATAAAAAATCGGATGCAATGCATACGATTTCTGCTTCTGCCAATTCCGTATGCAATGCACCCGAAATTCAAAAGTTCTCTCTTTCGTGGAATCACTACCAAGTATTGATGCGAATAGATGATTTGGCGGAAAGAAACTTCTATGAGATTGAAGCACAAAAACAAAATTGGGACTACCGATGGCTAAAAAGACAAGTGGCAAGCAGTCTATACGAGCGCATTGCCTTAAGCCGTGACAAGAGTGAAGTCTTCAGATTAGCATTGGAAGGTCAAACTGTAGAAAAAACTTCGGATATCATCAAGAGTCCTATTTCTTTAGAATTTGTTGGACTGAAACCTGATGAAAGTTATAATGAGTCAAAACTGGAGAATGCCATCATCAGCAAGATACAGAAATTTCTCCTTGAAATGGGGAAAGGCTTCTTGTTCGAAGCCCGACAGAAGCGATTTACTTTCGATGAAGACAACTACTATATAGATTTGGTGCTCTACAACCGCTTGTTACAGTGTTATGTTCTTATCGACTTAAAAATCGACAAACTCACTCACCAAGACCTCGGACAGATGCAGATGTATGTCAACTACTTTGACCGATATGTAAAGCAGGACTTCGAGAAACCTACCATCGGTATCTTGCTCTGCAAGGAGAAAAACGATGCGTTGGTAGAACTCACTCTTCCTAAAGACGCAAACGTCTATGCAGCGGCTTACCAGCTCTATCTGCCCGACAAAGCCTTGCTGCAAGCCAAGGTGAAGGAATGGATTGAGGAGTTTGAGGAGAATGAGGAGATAAAGAAATTAGAGGAAGATTAAACAAAACTCAGAATGAATACAAAAGCGTTACGCCAAAAGATACTCGACCTTGCGATACATGGAAAACTTGTACCGCAAGACCCTAATGATGAACCTGCATCGGTGCTGCTTGAACGCATCCGTGCAGAGAAAGAACGTCTTATAAAAGAGGGAAAAATCAAGAAGCCAAAGAAATCTAAGGCTGCTTGTGATAAGCCGCATTATCCCTACGAACTGCCGAAGGGGTGGGTGTGGACGACGGTTGGAGAAGTATGTTCTAAAATAGGCTCAGGAAGTACACCAAAAGGAAGTAACTATTCTAATACAGGAATACCTTTCTTTCGTTCGCAAAATGTATATAACACTGGTATTGTTCTTTCTGACATCAAATACATTTCGGATGAAGTACATCAATCAATGATAGGAACAGAAGTCGTAGCAAATGATTTATTGCTTAATATTACTGGAGGTTCATTAGGTAGATGCGCAATCGTTCCCGATAATTTTAGTAAAGGGAATGTAAGTCAGCATGTTTGTATTTTACGTTCCATACAAGTTAGACCAAAATATTTACACGCATTCATCTTGTCATCTTTCTTTGTTAAAAGCATGAAGATAACAGGAAGTGGAAGAGAAGGGCTTCCAAAATATAATTTGGAAAAGATGTTTTTGCCACTACCACCATTAAATGAACAAGATAAAATTATTGACGAAGTTGATAATTATTTTGAGTTTATCAATATGCTTGAATCGGGTGAGGATAATCTTATAAAGCTTATAACGAATATAAAAAACAAAATCCTCGACCTCGCCATTCACGGCAAACTTGTACCGCAAGACCCGAACGACGAGCCTGCCAGCGAACTGCTCAAACGCATCAATCCAAAGGCAGTAATCACTTGTGATAACCCCCATTATCAGAACTTGCCATTTTCTCTACCGAATAGTTGGATTTGGTGTTGTCATAATCAGATATTTGATATTTCGGGCGGTTCTCAACCTCCGAAAAGTCAATTCAGTATTCGACCTAAATCAGGTTATATTCGGCTCTATCAAATAAGAGATTATGGAGAAAATCCTGTACCTGTATATATACCAATAGAATCTGCAACAAAACGAACTGCAAAAGGAGATATTTTGTTAGCGCGATATGGTGGTTCCCTTGGTAAAGTTTTTATAGCTGAAGATGGTGCATATAATGTAGCAATGGCAAAAGTTATAATCAAAAGTAAAGGCTTGATTTTCAAAAATTATGCCTACTATTATTATCTGTCGAATCTTTATCAAAGAAAACTAACTGAAATATCAAGGACTGCACAAGCAGGTTTTAACGCGGGCGATTTTGAAGATTTATTCTTTCCTTTACCACCATACAATGAACAAAAAAGGATTGTAGATGCTATTAATAAAGCATTTACAACCCTTGATAGAATTATGGTGAATTTATAAACTTTCCATGATATTGTTGAACGATGCGAATATTTCTTCTATCTTATCAGTGATTCTTTTTTGTTCTGATAAAGGTGGAAGGAATATTGGCATTGCCAAATACTTTTCCAAAATGAGATTATGCAACCCTGTAGTCTGTGTTTGCATTTGTCTCATGACACCTTGCTTATACTTTGCAAGTATGGTATAATACAGAAACTTGCTTGTTATCAAATCCTTATGTACGATGCGCAGTACCATTGTAAAATTGCTGAAAGAGAACACTGCATCTTTACCTTCATATAATATGGCTCTGCCTACAGGATTGTTGTCGCTACCACCAGATTTCTCAACAACCAAATCACCATTTTTGAGATGGCGTTGATTGAAAGCACGTTGTTCAACATCAATGTACTCAATCTTTGAATAGTCAAGTTGAAAGTCTTTAGTAAAGTTGGCATTGCGTATAACACCCACATTTACAAAAGGTTCTTTCTTTCCTTTCCAAAGTCCATTAATATTTTCACATAGTTCTTTTATTGTCGTTATAGCCCACCCACTGGGCAAGTTCTGATAATGGGGGTTATCACAAGTGATTACTGCCTTTGGATTGATGCGTTTGAGCAGTTCGCTGGCAGGCTCGTCATTGGGATCTTGCGGTACAAGTTTGCCGTGAATGGCGAGGTCGAGGATTTTGGATTTAGCCAGGCAAATTGTTAACTGTAAATCTGATTTTTCTTTTTCAACTATATCCACAAATGATAGCCAACGTTCAATCTCTTCCACTATTCTTTCTTGTTCTTTCAATGGCGGTAATGGCATATTTGTAGAAATTATTTTTTCTTTAGATATATTTGGTTGTGCCCCACCGCCTCCCATTGCAATAAAATTCTCACGATTGGCAAGTAAGAAATAAAATAAGAACATTTGGTTTATACTGTACTCATAACAAGCACAACAAGCTTGATTTGTTGTTGCTGGGAATGACAATATTCCTATTTTTCCAATGGTCGCACCATACATAGCAATAAGTACACTTCCTTTAGGGTTTAGTCGTACAGATGTTTCTTCTAAAGCCCTTTGAGTAATGTATTCTGGTATGTATATTATTGTTCCGTCATTCAAATCACCAGTTTTCAGCCAAGGAATATTGCCCCCATAATAGTCTTTATTCATACGGCTTGGTGTTGCTCCTGATTGCCAAGAACCAATTTCTCCTAAAGTCGTCCACACCCACCCCTTCGGCAGTTCAAAGGGATAATGCGGCTTATCACAAGCAAAAACGGGGCACTTGCAAAAACCTTGGTGAAACTTTTTATCTTCACCAAGACTTTGAGTAGTTATCCACGGTCATATGCCTTATATGAAGTTTCTGTTCGTTAGGTCAGATGTTTGCCGCCAGCTTCTTTCAGATTCCACCTCGCGGTGGACA
>ERZ779797.355-NODE-355-length-20705-cov-3.775061_pt1 | contig 20705 bp, 16 predicted proteins | sample MGYA00511886_ERZ779797 | MGnify/ENA primary metagenome ERZ779797 (study PRJEB29588, sample SAMEA2155055) | human gut metagenome | biome: human gut; feature: human-associated habitat; material: faeces | place: Denmark | collected 2008/2010 ... | reverse complement strand
TATCCGAGATCCCTGTCCAATAAGGGCTGGGTACTGATCCGCGGACAGAAAGCTCCGATTCTTGGAAGAGTCTGCATGGACCAGATGATGGTGGATGTATCTGCTATTCCGGAAGTGAAAGAAGGAGATCAGGTAACACTGGATGAACTTCTTCATGGTCTGCTGATCTATTCCGGGAATGATGCTGCGGTTGCTATAGCACAGCATATCGGCGGAAGCGTGGAAGGTTTTGCAGATATGATGAATCAGGAGGCACTTGCAATGGGTGCTACAAGATCCCATTTTGTCAATCCAAACGGACTTCCGGATGAAAATCATTATACCTCTGTATATGATCTGTATCTGATTTTCCGTGCGGCATTACAGAATGAAACATTTGTCCAGATCATAAGCACGACTTCCTATGATGTAACCTATCAGGCAGGAGATGGTACAATAGAAGAACATACCTGGGAAAATACAAACCAGTATCTGAGCGGTCACGCAAAATCTCCGGACGGTTTTACCGTAATTGGCGGTAAAGCGGGTACAACCGGTGATGCAGGATACTGTCTGGTGCTTTACTCCATGAATGAACAGTCACAGCCAATTATTTCTATTGTTCTGAAAGCAGACGGAAAATCAAACCTTTATCTGTTAATGAATGAAATGTTATCCGGTTTTGCAAATTAATTGAAAATATTATTGTTTTTTTTGTGTTAATATACTATAATTAATTTATAAAACGAACCGTTTTTATTCATTTTCACGAATATGGACGTTGCATCGAAGGATCAGGAGGGAAATGACCATGATAGAGATTATTTCAGGCGAAAAGGGAAAAGGAAAGACAAAGGAACTGCTTAACAAGGTCAATACATCGATCACATCTGCAACTGGCAATATCGTATATCTGGATAAGAGCCAGAAAGACCTCTGGAATGTGATTCAGAATCTCTGCTGGAATGAAGACCGGTTTATCAGGGGCTTTACAGAAAAAGGAGAAGTGATCGGTAAAAGGACAGATCCGGAGGCAAATATGTGGCTGAATCCACAGAGTTGGGCGGTTATCAGCGGATTTGCATCTAAGGCACAGGCCGAAGCTGCAATGGAGAATGTGTATGCGCAGTTAAATACAGCATTTGGTGCCGTGCTTATGGATCCGCCGTACCATGCGCATGCATTTGATGGCGCTCTGGCGGTTATCTATAATCAGGGGGTAAAGGAAAATGCGGGAATCTTTTCACAGTCACAGGGCTGGCTGATTCTGGCAGAAGCATTACTTGGACATGGAAACCGTGCGTTTGAGTATTATATGGAGAATTCACCGGCAGCTCAGAATGATAAAGCAGAAGTGAGAAAGCTTGAACCTTATTGCTATGGTCAATTTACAGAGGGTAAGGCAAGTCCTCATTTTGGACGATCCCATGTGCACTGGCTGACGGGAACTGCATCAACAGTTATGGTTGGCAGTGTCGAAGGTATTCTGGGCATGCGCCCGGATTTCTATGGATTGCGGATAGCACCATCCATCCCGGCAGAATGGGACGGATTTACAGTGGAGAAGGATTTCCGCGGAAAGCATCTCCATATTGAGGTGAAAAATCCGGGACATGCAGAGTCTGGATTTAAGTGCATGGAAATCAATGGTCAGACTATCTTCAATAATTATGTGAAAGACGAGTGGCTTATGTCAAACGGGGATAATATAATCACATTATATATGTCATAGATTTTACCGGTCAGGCAGACCGGAGGCGTTCAGATTTAGGGACTGGTACCGTTTAGGTGTCAGTCCTGTCTGTTTTTTGAAGACCTCTGAGAAGTAGCTTTGATCTGAAAATGCAAGGATCGAAGCAATTTCAGCCGCGGAATAGGAAGAGTGAAGCAGCATATTTTTGGCAGTTTCAATCTTTGTCTGCTGGATATAGTCGCTGACAGTCATACCGGTTTCCTTGTGGAAAAGACGGGAAAGATAGGATGAATTTAATCCTGTCAGTTCTGAAAGATTTGTAAGTGTGATTTTTGTATGTAGGTGGTCATAAATATAATCAATACATCTGGCTACTGGTTTTGATGTAATCTTTTTCTTTCGCAGATTTTTCATGCGGCCGGTGTAGTCCAGGCATGCGGTTGTGTGCAGTTCATCGAGTTCATCCATCGAATTTGCGCGGTCTGCTGTGTGGATATAAAAATCGCTCAGGCTGTAGGAAGTGGACAAATCCAGACCACCTTCGATACAGTAGCGGGCAAGCATAGCCATTGTGATTGCAAAATGATATTTCAGGCTTTGCAGAGGGGTGTCGGATAGTTCGCCCAATCCTTTTTTGTGGCTGATCTTTGCCTGACAAAGCTCATTTACCTTCTCAATGTTTCCGGATTTGATGGTTGTATAAAATTCTAATTCCGGATCGTACTGTGCACGTAGTACAGCTTCGTCCTTATATACGTAATCACGGTATATTTTATTGCTTATTTTCATGGTAACACCCCATTGATATATGTTCGTTATTTTTTTTAGTGATTTCGGAAAATATTTAATGTAATTATAGCAGAGAATCTGATTTAGAACAATCGAACAAAATGCAACAAATAATTGCTTTACTTTGCATTATGTATAGGGTACAATTTTTACAGCGCATTGTTTCAAATACATTTAGAAAATAAAAATGAACAAATGTTCGAATTCCTTGTTGACTTTTCGAACAGAAGTGTAGTATAGTAGAAGAAACAAAAACGAACATATGTTTTGATAACATAGATGGAAGATAATGGAGGTTTATGGTATGGCAAGTGAAGAAAAGATGAAAGCATTAGATGCAGCGCTGGCGCAGATCGAGAAGCAGTATGGTAAGGGTTCTGTGATGAAGCTCGGAGATCAGTCTGCAAATATGGGAATTGATGTAGTTCCGACCGGCTCTCTGAGTCTGGATCTGGCACTCGGACTTGGCGGTATGCCAAGAGGTCGTATTATTGAGATTTATGGTCCAGAATCAAGTGGTAAGACAACCGTTGCACTGCATGTGGTTGCTGAAGTACAGAAGATGGGTGGTATTGCAGGCTTTATTGATGCAGAGCATGCACTCGACCCAACGTATGCAGCGCATATAGGTGTCGATATTGATAACCTGTATATTTCACAGCCGGATAATGGCGAGCAGGCACTGGAGATTACAGAGACGATGGTTCGTTCCGGTGCGGTTGATGTAATTATTGTGGACTCTGTAGCGGCCCTTGTACCGAAGGCAGAGATTGACGGCGAGATGGGAGATTCTCATGTTGGATTACATGCGAGACTGATGTCTCAGGCACTCCGAAAACTGACTGGTATTATCAGCAAGTCTAATTGTGTGGTTATCTTTATCAACCAGCTTCGTGAGAAAGTAGGTGTGATGTTTGGTAACCCGGAGACGACAACCGGTGGTCGTGCATTGAAGTTCTACGCATCTGTCCGTCTGGATGTGCGCCGGATTGAGACATTGAAGGTTGGCGGAGAAGTTGTTGGTAACCGTACAAGAGTCAAGGTTGTAAAGAATAAGGTTGCACCTCCATTCAAGGAAGCAGAGTTTGATATTATGTTTGGTAAGGGTATCTCCAAGGAAGGCGATATTCTGGATCTGGCTGTTTTGCACGATATCATCAACAAAGCAGGTGCATGGTACTCTTACAATGGTGAGAAGATCGGACAGGGACGTGAGAATACGAAGCTTTATCTTGCAAATAATCCAGAAGTGATGGAAGAGATTGAGCAGCAGGTACGGAATAAGTGTGGGATTGGCGTAGATGCAGAACAGACAGAGAGCGAAGAGTCATAAGCAACCAACTACATACAGTGCATTTGATACAGCAATTTATTATCTTACCTTCCGGGATCGTTCCCGGAAGGAGCTTTGTGACAAGCTGGCAGAAAAAGGATATGAGGAAGCAGAGATTGCAGAGGCAGTCGAGAAACTGATGTCCTATGGATACATTGATGATGAACGATATGCCTCATCGTATATTCGGAATCAGATGCGTGCAAAAGGCAGACGAAGAATCACAATGGAGCTTTCCGGTAAAGGTGTAGATTCAGAGATGACACGTGAATTATGCATGGAACTGGTGCCTGATGAAGCGGAAACCATCTATGATTTACTGGAAAGACGTTATGGTAACTTAGATTTTTCGGATGAAGGACAGATGCGGCGTATGTATTCCTTTTTTGCACGTCGTGGATTTAAGTATGAGGATATTCGCAGAGCGGTGTCAGAATATAGAAAAAATATTGAAAAAATATAGAAAAGTAATCTATTTTTTCTTACAATTTGCATAAAAAAAGTAAAGTATTCCTTGACACTAGTATAAAAAAAGTATAATATTTAAGTGTTGTAGTTATGCAATAAAACTAAATAAGGAGGTGCTCCTGAGTTGTCAGACGAAGCAATCAAGTATGTGATTTTCGCTGTAATACTCGTGGTTGCAATTCTCGTTACCTGGTTTTTAGCTATTGCGTATCGTAAGAATGTGGCAGAGGCAAAGCTTGGTAAGGCAGAGGATAAGGCTAGAGAGATTATAGATGAAGCACTGAAAGCTGCGGAGGCAAAGAAACGTGAGACACTTCTTGAGGCGAAGGAAGAAGCCATGAAGACGAAGAATGAGATTGACAAAGAAGTCAAGGATCGTCGGAATGAGCTTCAGCGCATGGAAAAGCGTGTTCTTTCCAGAGAGGAAAATCTCGACCGGAAGACCGAAGCCGTAGAGAAGAAAGAAGCTTCATTATCACGTAAAGAGGCAGAACTCACGAAGCTGAAGCAGGAAGTTTCAGATTTGGAAGCAAAAAGAACTCAGGAACTGGAAAGAATTTCCGGATTAACCTCTGAACAAGCAAAGGAATACTTATTAAAGACTGTTGAAGACGAAGTAAAGCATGAAACAGCAGTCATGATCAAAGAATTAGAAACACGAGCAAAAGAAGAAGCAGATAAGAAGGCAAAGGATTACGTTGTGACAGCTATTCAGAAGTGTGCTGTTGATCATGTATCAGAGACAACGATTTCCTTAGTACAGTTGCCTAACGATGAGATGAAGGGAAGAATCATTGGTCGTGAAGGACGAAACATTCGTACTTTAGAGACTATGACAGGTGTTGATTTAATTATTGATGATACACCGGAAGCAGTTTTGCTTTCAAGTTTTGATCCGGTTCGTAGAGAAGTAGCTAGAATCGCGCTTGAAAAGCTGATTGTGGATGGAAGAATCCATCCGGCACGTATTGAAGAGATGGTCGAGAAGGCTCAGAAAGAGGTCGAGACTATGATGCGTGAAGAGGGAGAGGCTGCAACCCTGGAAGTCGGTGTACATGGCTTACATCCTGAGCTGATACGTCTTCTTGGTAAGATGAAGTTCAGAACAAGTTATGGACAGAATGCATTGAAGCATTCTATTGAGGTAGCTCATTTGTCCGGTTTGCTTGCCGGAGAGCTTGGGCTTGATGTTCGTGTAGCAAAGCGTGCAGGTTTGTTACATGATATCGGAAAATCTATTGATCATGATGCAGGTATGGAAGGTTCTCACGTATCCATTGGTGTTGATCTTTGTAGAAAGTACAAGGAGTCGGCAACGATTATCAACGCTGTTGAGGCACACCACGGGGATGTAGAACCACAGAGTTTGATCGCATGTATTGTACAGGCTGCAGATGCTATATCTGCTGCACGTCCAGGTGCAAGACGCGAGACGTTGGAGACATATACAACACGTCTGAAGTCCTTGGAAGACATTGCCAATGGATTTAAGGGTGTTGATAAGACTTTTGCTATTCAGGCGGGACGAGAAATTCGAGTAATGGTAGTTCCAGAGCAGGTAACAGATGCAGATATGGTATTACTCGCACGGGATATCTCAAAGAAGATTGAATCAGAACTTGAGTATCCGGGCACGATCAAGGTAAACTTGATCCGAGAGTCGAGAGTAACCGATTACGCAAAGTAATTATTTGTTATCAATGAATTTATGGAAAGTATTGAGAATACAAGTTTTCAATACTTTCCTTTTTTGTTTATTTCCTGTATTATATATAGAGATATAAAGCAATCGCGTGCGAAACAAATTATGAATGATGAAATGTATTTATTATGATTATATGGACGATGCGGAATAAAGTGGATAGAAAGGGACATAAATATGGTTGAATTTAAAAGAAAAAGCTTGGAATTATTATATGATGCGAAGATTGTAGCGCTGTATAAGGATGTGTTGGAGACACCGGATGGTGGAGAGGTTGTATATGATCTGATTAAACATAAATCCGGCGGTGGAGCAGGTATTCTGCTTGTAGACGAGGAAGAGTACACATATCTGGTGCGTCAGTACCGTAATTCCTTAGATGCAGTGGATCTGGAAATCCCGGCAGGGGGATATAGCTTCCATGGAGAATCCGGTGAGACATGTGCGTTACGGGAAGCAGAGGAGGAGACTGGATGGATTCCGCAGGATATCTATCATGTGAGCAATATGATTTCTTCGGTTGGAACCTTTGATGAGAAGACGGATGTCTATATTGGACGCAATTTGAAGAAAGGCAAGCGGCATTTAGATCCGACGGAATTTATCGAGATTGTTCGAGTACCTATGGAAGAAGCACGCGAGATGATTTATTCGGGTAAGATTGTAGATAGTAAGACGATTGTCGCGATTCTTGCTTATTATGATAAGAAGAGTCGAGGAATATTTAAGTAGACAGGCACATATGCTTTAGGGAGTGAGCAATCATTCCCTAATTTTTATGCAGTAGGAGTATAAGGCAATGCCATATGAAAGTGAAAAACTGAAAAGCCGCGTGTTTTATTATCTGTGCATGGTGCTGGCAGGTTGTATATTAGCCAATATCGTGCTGCGATGCGATCGGAATCTGCAGGTGTTTATACTGCCATTTACGGACAGCAGTCGGTTAGCCGGGGTATCCGTGCAGCAGACGTTGTTTTATGTGTTGTTACAGCGGACGAAACAGGTGGCTGTTGTGTACCTGCTGTATAAGGTGTTTCCGCCCAAGGCAGTCTTCTCGATCGGGATGAGTGCGTTGTTATTTTTATTTGGATTTGTAATCAGTTGTCAGATGTTTTATCTGGGACTTTCGGGTGTATGGTTTCTGCTGTTATGCCTGTTTCCGCATTATCTGATCTATCTTGGAATGTTGTATTATCTGGCGGCAGAGGCACGCAAGGTTGGAGAGGATAAGAATAAAAAGAGGATGGCGGCGATGATTCTAATTCTGACGTTTTTTGTCGGAATTCTATCCGAGAGTATTCTTTCAAAAATTTTTTTAAAAAATTTTCTCCAATATATAGGTATGTAAAAACGTGCATTTCAACATATTGTAGAAATGTTACAAAATGTTACAAATATTGAAAAAATGTGAAAAAATTATGTTTGATTTTAGCTGAAATAGTAATTATAATGTAATAGATAAAGGCGAAAAGCAGTCGGAAAAGGTTGCATTTTGTCGAGGGAATGGAAGGACTTTGGGTATGGAAACACAGATTGAGAATTACATTGATTACTTGAATAGCGTGAAGCATGCAAGTGCGAATACAATTGCATCCTATCGGAGAGATTTGAAGAAGATGAGCCGCTTTTTTGCGGACAGACAGTGTACGGATGTGCGTGACCTTCGGGGAACGGATTTGAATTCGTATGTATTGGATATGGAAAGTCAAGGCATGTCCACAGCGACGATATCCAGAAGCATAGCAAGTATGAAATCGTTTTTTCTATATCTGTTGAAGCAGGGGGAGATCACAGAAGATTATGCGGATGCATTGAAGCCGCCAAAGATCGAGAAGAAAGCACCTGAGACGCTTTCCATTGAGGAAATCAATCTGCTCTTAGATCAGCCATCACGCCTGACACCAAAGGAAATCCGGGACAAGGCAATGCTGGAGCTTCTGTATGCGACTGGCATGCGTGTATCAGAACTTATAAATTTAAAGATCACAGATGTAAATCTGACGATGAATTATATTTTATGCCGGGATGTATCGAAGGAGCGTGTCATTCCAATCGAGAATGTAGCGAAGATGGCACTGGAGAACTATATCAAGTCGGTACGGGAATCCATCAGTCATGGAAGTATGTTCCTCTTTACGAATATGAAGGGACAGCCGATGACGAGACAGGGCTTTTGGAAACTGATCAAGGCATATGCAGCAAAGGCTGGTATCGACAAGGATATCACACCGCATATGATCCGTCATTCCTTTGCATCACATCTGGTATCAAATGGTGCCGATTTGAAGGCGGTACAGGAGATGCTTGGACATTCGGATATTTCGACCACGCAGATTTATCTGCGCAGCAGACAGAGCAAGTTGAAGGAAGAATATGAGAAAGCACATCCACGTGCAAAGATGGCGTGAAAGCCATATAAAAATGAAATCAAAATAGAAAGATAAAATTTCATAGATGAAATAAAAAGAGAAAACCTCATTATCAGAGAAGAAATATCTGGTAATGAGGTTTTCTTGCGGTGTTGCATCTGACAATACAGCATTTAGAATCTAAAATGAGTTACTACTTGTTTTGCAGGTTTGTAAATACGCTGTCACTGACACCATGTTTCAACAGGTATGCCTCCCACAGGGAATAGTATTGTGCCTGTAGATGGATACCATCGTTGGAATAATCGGCTTTAACACCCATTGGAACATCGCCGTCCATGTCACAGACACAGGTGTTCATATCGAGGTAGAAGATGCGCTGTCCATCTGCATATTCTGCAACCAGAGCATTTCTGCAATCCACATTGTCGTTGTTGTACACATCTGAGTTATCTGCGTAGCTCTGTGTAACATGCATCATACCCATGACAAAGATTACAGCGTCTGGCTGTAATTCCTGAATCTGATCTAATACTTTCTTGTACTGCGCCTGATAATCCTTGGCGTAGCCGCTTCCGAGCTCGTTGACACCACACATGAGGAAGATTTTTTTGTACTGTTTTGTGGCAAGCACATTTGGAATTGTTTCGCCGTTTGCCATTGTTTTATCCATCAGATCCCAGATGGAAACACCATCTTTGTAGTAGAAATCAGCCGTTGTTTTGGTGCGGAGCGTACCATAGTCATGTAGTCCCTCAATACGGGAATCCCCGATAAAGGCTGCATCGTTAAAGTAGTCAGTATTTACAGTGATATAATCGTAGTTGGTTGTCTGTGCCACACGGTCATTATCGTCGTAATAAGCAGAGCGTGCCTTACGCATTGGAACTGTGATATAGGTCGTTGGAATCGGTTCGCTTCCATCGGTGCTGACTGCATCCGAAGAGGTCGCCGGTGCATCGGTTGATGTCGCGGCAGGAATAGGATTGGAATCTGCGTCTGTACCGGTTGCCGTCGTGTCATCGGAAGGTTTCTTTGTGTCATCTTTTTTCACAAATGGATCTTCTTTAATCATGGCAGACATAAAGAGCGTATGATCCTTGGAAATCCGCAGCTTGTATTCGCCACCCATAGCACCGACAAGGGCATATAAAGTATAGCCGATGACGGAAAGCAGGATCAGGGATACAAGCGGACATTCCCGCAGGAAATCCCAAATTGTTTTCGGTTGTCTTCGCTTTTTGTTATTATTCATAATCATCATCCTTATTTCATCTATAGTCCGGTTCCTGTATATATGATTTTGGGAAAATCAGATTCCAAAGTCGTCAGAACCGGAAATACAGGAATGGGTTATTTGCACCGGAGGCAATCTGATAAACCGAAAGCCAGAAGAGTGCCAGCATAAGAATCTTACATACCCATGTCTTGTAAAACCGCTTTAACAGGCGGATTGGAATCGGCGTACAGCAGATGGCGCAGATTGCGAGCAGCCACCAGTAGGTGCCGAACAATTCCAGAAACTTCGGGAAGGTATCGATTTTGACCGATCCCTTGACTGGAAGGAAAAATAACCGCTTGATATAATTTCCGAGCGTTGGCAGATCGGAAATGTTGAAGATTGTCCAGGAAACCGGAATCACGATCAGCCTATAAATATGGGATAAGATCGCATGCCGTTCCAGCTTGTCCAATAAAAATAACTTCTCGACGGTCAGCAGCACGAAGAAGAACATGCCCCATATAATAAAGTTCCAGTCCGCGCCATGCCACAGGCCGGTGAGTAACCACACGATAAATGTATTGAGAATCATACGTTTCTGCCCTTTGCGGTTTCCACCCAGTGGGATATAGACATATTCCCGGAACCATCTGCTGAGTGTGATATGCCATCTGCGCCAGAAATCCGTGGAGGAAGTGGCACAGTATGGGTTCTTGAAGTTTGTCGGGAATTTGAATCCAAGGATACGTCCAAGTCCAATCGCCATCAGGGAATATCCGAAGAAGTCGAAGAAGAGCTGCATCGAAAATCCCCATGAACCAAGCCATGCGGTCAGTGGATGAATCCCCATAACGCCAGCCGTCATAACCGTATTCCAGAGGGAAGCTATCTTGTTCGCCAGCAGTACCTTGTAAGCAAGTCCAAGTACAAAGATCGTCGTGCCCCATTCAATCTTTGGCAGACTGATCTTGCGCTGCTTGTGCAGATCATCTTTGACTTCTGAGAAGCTGACGATTGGCCCCGCAATTAACTGAGGGAACATGCAAAGATACGTTGCAAAATCCAGTAGTCCGTTTGCAATCTCATATTTCCTGCGGTAGATGTCAATCACATAGGAAGCAGCCTGAAAAGTGTAGAAGCTGATTCCAAGCGGTAGGGTAAGTGACACAAGCTTTAATACGGTTGTACCTGCAATTCCATTGATGATGCCGATAAAAAAGTTCAGGTACTTAAATACAAATAACATTCCGAAATTAAAGACCATGGCAGCAATAAGCCAGACCTTTCGGTTTGTCTCTGTGGATGCCTGCGTGTCATCCTCGCGTTTCCATGCGGTGTAGATGTTGACGGCTGCAAAATGATTGACGAGGATGGAGAGAATCATCAGGATAATATACGAAGGCTCTCCAACGCCGTAGAAGATTAAGCTGCCGATCAGCAATATTATATTTCTGTATTTCGGTGCCGCTGCAAAATACACAATCAGAAAGATTGGTAAAAAGCGGAACATAAATTCAATACTTGAAAAAACCATTCTACTAAATCCTTTTCCTATATATTATGAACGATAAATCCTTTTCAGATTGTCCAGCTTTGCGGTTGCATTCTGCATCAGCAGATCCAATACGGTAATCGCACACATGGATTCAACGACAACGACTGCACGTGGACCGATGATCGGATCGTGACGTCCCTTGATCTCCATTACAATTTCTTCGTGTGCCCGTGTGACAGTATCCTGCGCCTGAAAGATCGAAGGTGTTGGCTTGAAAGAAGCACGAATGAGAATCGGACTGCCGTCACTCATGCCACCTAGTGTGCCGCCAGAGTGGTTGGTGCGCTTTTTGACAGTGTCGCCATCCATATAGAAGTTGTCGTTGTTATCAGAGCCGATGGATGAGACAACAGCAGTACCATCTCCGATTTCGATTGCCTTGACAGCGCCGATCGACATGACTGCCTGTGCCAGCTTCGCATCAAGCTTGTCAAATACTGGTTCGCCAACACCGACAGGAACACCGGTTATGATACATTCCACTATAGAGCCAACCGAATCCTTTTTCTCCATCATTTCATTGAGATAAGCAGCTGCATCTGCTGCACAGGTGTTGTTTGGCATATAGAGCGGATTCTGATTGACCATATTAAGATCGATCGCATCGTCTGCAACCTTGATCGTTCCGATCGCACGTGTGTATGCAGTAAGGGTAATACCGAGCTCTTTTAAGACCTTGGCAGCGACCGCGCCTGCGGCAACTCTGCCGATTGTCTCCCGGCCGGAAGAACGACCGCCGCCCCGGTAGTCGCGGAATCCATACTTCTCATCAAAGCAGTAGTCCGCATGCCCCGGACGATAGCTTTCTGCAATCGAACCGTAATCTTTTGATTTCTGATCTTCATTCATGACAACGAGGGAGATCGGTGTTCCGGTTGTTTTTCCTTCAAAGACGCCGGACAGGATAGAAACCTTGTCGCCTTCGTTTCGTTTGGTCGTAAATTCGTTCTGACCTGGCTTTCTGCGATCGAGATAGATCTGGATATCCTCCTCAGAAAGCGCAATCCCAGCCGGACAGCCGTCGATGACAACGCCGAGTCCTTTGCCGTGTGATTCACCCCATGTAGTGACTGTAAATAATTTTCCGTATATTGAACCAGCCATGGTAATATAATCCTTTCATATTGTATATACATTTGAAGGGATTATACATCTTTTTGTGAAAAATAGGAAGAGCCTGTTGATTTTTTCCTATACATGTGCGATAATGTTACAAAATTGTTACAAAACAAAGAAGAGGAATAGCAGATGAAAAAGATTTTAGCGAGAATACTGATATGTGTGATGGTGCTTGGACTGGTACAGATAGGAAATACAGCGGGCACAGCGAAAGCGGCAAGTACAGATGCAGATATTTATTATGCAGTACATTGTCAGACGTATGGCTGGGGACTTGGCGTTGCTAAAAACGGCGAGGTAACCGGTACATCTGGACAGGCGAAACGTCTGGAGTCTATCAAGATCTGGGTGAAGTCCGAGCTTTCCGGTAGCGTGGAATACGAGACACATGTGCAGACCTATGGTTGGAGCATCGGAACAAAGAAGGACAGCGAGGAATGTGGAACGACCGGAGAGGCAAAACGTCTCGAAGCAATCAAGATCCGTCTGACCGGACAGCTTGCTGAGGTGTATGACGTTGTATATCGTGTACACAGACAGACTTACGGCTGGACAGACTGGGTAAAGAATGGTACTGAGTGTGGAACGACCGGACAGGCGAAGCGTCTTGAAGCGATCAAGATCAAGCTGACTGGAGAGATGGCAGAGAAGTTCGATGTGTATTACCGTGTACATAGTCAGACGTATGGATGGCTTGACTGGGCATGTAATGGAGAGGCTTCCGGAACGTCGGGGCTTGCAAAGCGTCTGGAGGCGATCGAGATCGTGCTCGTAGAAAAGGGCGAGACTGCACCGGGCGAGACGAGATATCCGTATGTCGATGCTGCGATTGCAAAGCAGATCGAGAAGGAAAAGGAAGAAGAAAGAAAACGGCAGGAAGAAGCTGAGAAGGAAGCAAACGACAAGGCGACCAGCGAGAATCTGCGCAAGGTTCTGAGCGAGGCTGTGCTGGTTCCAACCATAACCAGAGATACGGCAATTGATACAAAAGTGCAGGAAGTATTGGCACAGGTCGTAAAGCCTGAAATGGATAATTATGACAAGCTTCTGGCATGTTATAAGTGGATTATAGATAATTCATTTTATAAGTATGATGGCTTCACAGGATCATGGAACAACACTAATGTTTCGTATTCTAATAATCGGGATCGACAGGTTGTCAGCTTTGCAAAGACAATTATTTGCGGCGTGAATGGGCAACGTTACGGAACCTGTATCAATTATGGTTCGGCGATGGTTGTATTTGCAAGAGCACTCGGCTTTGAGGCGTATCGTGTCGGAGGCGAGACATTACGTGCAGATAACTCGTATGGTGAGCATTACTGGTGTGTCATCAAGATCAACGGAATCTGGTACAACTTCGATCCACAGAATGCAGATAACAATTGGACAGATCCACTTCGATATTTTGGTAAAACCAACAGTGAATGGTTAGGAATCGGCTACAAATTCACACATGGAAGCGAGAAAGCCGAGGGCTATATCAAGGGTGGAACTTATAAGTAAAATAGTGCTTTACAAGATGAAGGTCTTGTGGTAAGATATCAAATGCCGTCACTTGGTTATAGGATCACTCCGACCATAACTCAGCGACTGGACAAAATAAGAAAATGGAGGAAAAAAGCATGATTACAGCAGATCAGAAGAAAGAGATCATTGAGAAGTATGCTCGTACAGCAGGTGATACAGGTTCACCAGAAGTGCAGGTTGCACTCCTTACAGCAAGAATCAACGACCTGAATGAGCACTTCAAGGTACATCCAAAGGATCACCACTCAAGAAGAGGTCTTCTTAAGATGGTTGGTCAGAGAAGAAACCTTCTCGCATACCTTAAGAGCAAGGATATCGAGCGTTACAGAACACTTATCGAGCAGCTTGGTCTTAGAAAGTAATAACAACAAATTAGTAAATAAACTTAAAATCACACACACTACAAAAGGGATTGCATATGCAATCCCTTTTTCATGATTATAATCTGCCATATAGCTGTGAGCCTGTTTCGGATTTTTGTATGATTGTCTGTCATTTCTCTGTCTGACTGTTGTCTGTTGGTTCCAGTGTGCCAATAAATGGGTTATAGATGCTGCCATCAATCGCATTGATAATTGCATAACTGGATTTGTAAAGGATACCGGCTTCATCCGGTTTAAGCATGTAAAACCATGCAGGAACGAGCGAGTAGGATTTGTGCTTGGAATCAGAAATCCGGATCAGACCATACTCGATACTCGTTACCGTGTATTCGCAATCAGCTATGGAAAGGGGATCGAAAGGACTGCTGTTCCATATGCTCATGAAATCAATCTGTGCCTTTGCAATGGCATCAATCTGATCAAATGACAGGGTTGGAGAAGTTTTTGCTTCTATGGTGTCTACCTGCATTGGATTGTTCCAGATCAGGTAGGAAAGCCCGTTGCTGTCTATGCTGGCGGTCAGAGATTCAAAACCGTAAAATGTATTGGATTCGTCCGCGGAGAATATAAAACCACCATTGGCGTCATATTCGGCATTGGAATAATCCGTCAGGGTTGTTGAAAATGTTTCAGATGTATATAAGGTAGAAAGATTATTCAGGCTTCGGCTGGCATAGAACAGATAGGAGTCTGTGGCAGGTTCTGTTTCTTCTGCCGGAGGTTCTACGGCAAAGGAGGCATTGATCGTATAATGTTGGGGATGTCGTATAGCATCCAGTGTTTGCACAATTGTATAATCAGTAATCTTCAGTGTCTGCATATATTTTTCAGTAATCTGCTTCGCTTCTGTGAGGGAGAGGGAACAGCTGTTTCCCCCATTTTGCTCAACGTAAGCGGAAGAAATTGGATACGCCTTATAGGTGTTACTGGTAGAAAAATCGATAGCATCAGTACAGTACTGTTTGTATAATACCATACGACAGAATAGGTTGGATTTAAAAAATGCCAGATAATAGTGCTCTTTGGAAATGGTTCCGTCGATAATACAGAATTGGTTCGGTATAAATTGCCCGATATCATCCCTTTCGCTATAGGGATTGATATACCATTTCATTTCACCGTTGGTTTCTACGACACGCTTTGCTGCATCGGCATCTTGTTTTTTCGTCGCAAGGACATTTGTAGCGTCGTAGTATTCTGCAATCATATATTCCGGGATCGTAGAGAAATTCTCATAGCTTTTGAATGTATCTTCCCATGCGCCGCAGGCGGAGGTTAAGTCCTCAATCGAACGAAAATCATATGGCATAAATAGTGAATAACTTCCCTCGTCGAAGATCAGGTCTGCATACGTCTGGATGCCTTCGTCCGTGAAGTCAGCGCGGGATAAAGACGCAACCGGTGCTGATTTCTCGGCAAGTGAGGTATCCACCTGTGCTTGTACAGTCAGGGTTCCTTTGTCCCCCGGAACGGTGTAGTCAAGATTTCGGATAGGGTCATCTGTGGCATCGGATGTAGATGCGGTATCTCCCTGATAGATGACAGTCTCTTTTTTGCCGCAGGCAGAGAGACAGGATGCGAGAAGTGTAATAATTAAAATCCAGGATAGTTTCTTCATATGCGTTCTCCTTTCGCTTTAGTTGATGTTTCCGTTATAATCATGATAGATGCTTCCGTCGATGGCACTGATTATGACGTATGGGGAAAATGTACAAAATGGGGAAGAAAGAGATTCCCCATCGATCATGTAATACCACGCAGGAATATACATATAGGAATCAGATTCTTCGTCAAATAACCGGATTAATCCATATTGAATCTCCTTGATTTTGTAGGTGTTATCCGCAGAAAATGGTAAAGTCGTCCCATCGAACTTCGAGATGTAATCTTTGGCGATTGCGTCAATCTGATCAAAAGAGAGCAGTTGTGCATTTGTTTCTAAGACTTCCTCTACTTTCATCGGATTCTGGATAACCAGATAGTTGATACCATCATTTCCGACATTCGCGAAGATGGCTTCGTATCCATATCTGGCATTCGTGTAAGAATCGTTGGAGCTGCTGTTTTCACCGATTGTCCCAGAGACCAGTTCGCGGGAAAAATTGAAATCCGTATGAACAGGAGCGATACCGTCCACATTTCTGCCGCCATAGAGCAGATAGGAATCATAGGAATACCCATCGTTTGAAGAATCGCTGGCTATGATTTCACCATCTTTCGTTATCTCGTAATCGGGTTTTATGGTCTGAGCCTTCTGTACATCTGTGATCGTGTAATCGGAGATTCCCATAGTCCGAAGCGTATCAAGCACCATTGCTTTTGATTCTTCCTTAGAATACTGACATTCGTCGGAGTACGATTCATTCTCATAAAGAGGGTTTGCATAGGTGTCGTAGTATTGCGGATACTGGATATATGGTTCGTAGATCGTGTGGAGCAGCATCGTACAGTACGCATCCGTCTGTATAAACGACAGATAGTAAGGCTTCTGGCTGACCGTCCCTTTGATGACGCAGAAATTTGTATAAATATCCGCATTCTCGGTGGAGGTGAAACGATACCATTTCAGGGAACCATCCGTATGAATCGGGGTGACCACGTTGTCATTCTCCATACATTGCTGGGCGATATAGTATTCCTGTAGCAAAGAGTATGGAATGTCTGCGCTGTCACTGTACTGTGCGATTTCTTCCTGTATATCGGCGCACGCACTTTTGACCTCCTCATCCGGGCGCAGGACATAGGGCAGGAATAAGGCGTAGCTTCCTTCATCAAAGATGGCATCTGCAATCCGCTTCATATCTGCCTCGGTGTAGTCGCTTCGGGAGACCTTTACCACAGGGGAACTCTGTGCCGATAAACAGGTATCGACATCGGCATCCACCGTAAATGTCAGGAGTCCGTCTGTGACCTCATAATTCCGGTGCAGAACCGAAGCGGTGGCAGCATCGCTTGTCGTTGCCGGTTCATCCACGTATGAGAAATCTTTATCCTTTCCACACCCAGACAAGGTAGATAGTAAAAGGATAGATATGAGAATGCCTGCAATTCGTTTCTTCATAAGATCGTCCTCCTGTTAATCTGATTTATTTCGATGCTGATAGATGTAGCCAAGTTCGTTGTTGTAGATACTTCCGTCGATGGCGTTGATGACGACATAGGCAGATGGGAAATAATAGGGTTTGCTTTCTTCGTTTCCTTCTGCTACGTAATACCATGCCGGGAGCAACTTGTAGGAATCATCGGCTTCGTTGGATAACCGGATCAGTCCATACCGGATATCGGTTATGTCATACACCGTCTCATCGAAGGTGTGTTTGTTGATGTAGTCCTGTGCAATTGCATCGACCTGGGAGAAATCCAGCGTGTTTGCCATATCGACGTCGATGGTTTCAATCTTCATAGGATTGGAGACAATCAGATAATTCAAGCCGTCATTTCCGACATTGGCGGTGATGGATTCGTAGCCATAGAAGGTATAATCCTCATAATTGGAGATTGTTCCGTTTTCGTCCTGATCCATGCTTTCATAATCAGTCAGCTCTGGTTGAAAGTTTGCAGTGGTGTAGACAGGGGTAAGCGCATCTAAGCTGCGCCCACCGTAGACCAGATAGGAATCATAAGAGATGACTGGTTCCTTGTCGTAGTTTGCGGTTACCTGATATGTGCTGCTGATGTCGTAGACGGTCCGGATGGTCTGCGTCGGAAATACGTCGGTAACTACATAATCATCGATTCCCATTCTGGAGAGCGTATCGGTGACAAGCGTTGAGGCACCTTCCGTGGAATACGAGCAGATGTTGTCGCTGCCGGCAAGCGTTTCGAGCATATCCGGACGGATCGGGGATAATTGGTTAAACAAGCCATAGGTAAGCTCTTCGTTATAATCTTTGTGCAACACAAGCATGCAGTGCTTGCGCGTCTGGACGAAGGAAAGCTGACAGTCCTTTCCGTCTATCGTGCCACGGATATTACAGAAGTTGCAAAATTCCTCGCTGTCTGCACTTGGCTTGATGGTTGGATAGTATTGAATCGTTCCATTTGTCTCGATAGGATCAAAGACGCCGCCGTCTTTTGCATTTTGTGCATAGGAGCATTCTGCCAACAGATTATACGGAATCTCGGATTTATCTGCGTAGGTAGCAAAAGTCTCTGCAAATGCATCGCAGGCAGCAGTGATATTTTCCTTTGACTGACGGCTGTATGGAAGGAATAATTTATAGCTTCCCTCATCGAAGATTGCAGCCGCAATGCGTGTGATATCTTCATTTGTATAGTCGCACCGGACGGCAGTCGCAACCGGAGCAGACTGCGTGGACAGACTGGTGTTCACATCGGCGTCGACATTGACGGTCGTGCGTCCGTTTGATACGGAATAGTTCAGATGTAAGTCGGATGCGGAAACGGCATCCTGTCTGGAATCGTTCTCCTGAATATAATCGACGCCCGCTTTCTTTCCACATCCGGATAAGATGGAAAGCAGGAGTGCACCGATCACCATTTTATAGAATATGGTTTTGCGTCTCATATGAAATTCCCCCTCGTAGTTTTTCGTGTAGCATCCCTGTTGATTGTCGGGCCTGCGTGTAAGAACTGTTTATATTATAGGATACAAATGTATCAGAAATGTATCTAAATGGTTGCAGGTTTTCACTTTTATGGTATTATATTTGAAGAAAATATCTGATTTTAGACAATTATAGACGAAACAGGGGAAAATAGCGATGGAAATCATGAAATATGCGATACCGGGTTACGAGGATGTCACCGCAGAGTATCTGCTTGGAATCTTCGGAAATCCGATCAAACATACATTGTCACCGGTCATCCATGACACGCTCAGCGATGCACTCGGACTGTCAGAGCGGTATGTGCCATTCTGCGTGGAGGACGAGGAGCTTTCTCATTGTGTGAAGCTTGCGTATGACGAAGGCGTGCTTGGACTGAATATTACCGTGCCACACAAGCAGCATGTGATGGAGACTCTCGTGGATGTCGATATCGCCGCGAAGACGATCGGCGCGGTTAATACACTTGTCCGTGTGGAGGGCGGCTATAAGGGTTACAACACGGATATGCCGGGACTGGCGAAAGCGTTAGAGACAGAAGGAATTGCATTAAAGGATGAGACAGTTATCATGCTTGGCGCAGGTGGTGCCGCACGTGCGGTCGCGTATATGTGTGTCAGCTATGGCGCAAAGCAGGTGTATATCGTAAACCGGACATATGCACATGCACAGGCAATCGCGGACGATATGAATGCATTTGCAGGGAAGGCGGTCGTACAGGCGGTCGCTTCCGAGGATTATAAGAGTATTCCGGAAGGAAAATATCTGATGATCCAGTGTACTTCGGTTGGACTGCATGAGGGCGATGGAATGCCGTTTGATTTCGGCGATACGTTCTATGCGATGGCGAAGGCAGGCGTGGATCTGATCTACAATCCGGCACAGACGCCATTCTTAAAGGAGATGGCGAAGCTTGGCGTGCCGGCGGTAAATGGCTTGAAAATGTTACTCTATCAGGGCATTCTTGCATATGAATTGTGGAATGATCTGACGGTGTCTGAGACACTGACCGATAAAGTGTATCTGGCATTGCAGGATGCAATCTATGGGAAGAAACGCGGCGATAACATTGTCCTGATCGGTTATATGGGTGCCGGTAAGACAACGGTTGGAAAGGCACTTGCCAAGAAGCTTGGATATGAGTTTATTGATACCGACCTTTATATAGAGGCACAGGAGGGAATGACGATTCCGGACATCTTCGAGAAGAAGGGAGAGGCATATTTCCGCGCTTTGGAGACGGATGTCATCCGGAAACTTCGGGAGAAGACACATTGCGTGATCGCGACGGGCGGTGGACTGCCGCTTCGCAAGGAGAACAGTGATCTATTGAAAGAAGTCGGAACAGTATATTACCTGATGGCAGATGCAGATACGACCTATGCGCGGGTAAAGCATTGCACGAACCGTCCGCTGTTGCAGTGCGACGATCCGTATGCGAAGATCCAGGCGATGATGAAAGAGCGGGGCCCCGTCTATGCGCGTGCCTGCCATATCCGTGTGCGGACAGACCACGGAACTTTAGAAGAAGTGATGGATGAGATAAAATGAGTGGAGCAGAAAATATAAATCGAAAGAATTACTGCGATGGAATGCGGGATGCAATTCCAATCGCACTTGGATACCTTGCGGTCGCATTTACACTTGGGATTGCGGCTAGAAATGCGGGGGTGAATGCACTTCCGGCGACAATTATGAGTCTGACGAATACGACATCGGCGGGAGAATTTGCGGCGATCACAGCGATTGCCGGCGGCGTAGGGTATGCAGAGCTTGCACTGATGCAGCTCGTCATAAACTTACGTTATATGTTGATGTCGTGTGCACTGACACAGAAGCTTGATCCGAAGTTTTCAATCATACACCGCTTTTTTATTGGATTTGGTGTGACCGATGAGATCTTCGGCATCTCGGTTGCGAGAAAGGGTAAATTGAACCCATGCTATATGTATGGCGCGATGTCAATCGCGATTCCCGCATGGACGCTTCGCCACT
>ERZ779797.341-NODE-341-length-21035-cov-5.894423_pt1 | contig 21035 bp, 18 predicted proteins | sample MGYA00511886_ERZ779797 | MGnify/ENA primary metagenome ERZ779797 (study PRJEB29588, sample SAMEA2155055) | human gut metagenome | biome: human gut; feature: human-associated habitat; material: faeces | place: Denmark | collected 2008/2010 ... | reverse complement strand
GACTTTACCAATGCTTGCCAACAGGCTATCAAAAGGCATTGCCAAGAATGTTGCTCACTGATACGCAGATTAACAGCGTAGCCAAAGCATACATTCACGATGATAACTTTGGCAGCTTTGGAAGTGAGCTTAATATGTGGAAGTTCTATAACTTGCTTACAGGAGCTAACAAGTCAAGCTATATTGATTCGTTCTTAGACCGTTCTTTGAATGCCACTGAAATGGCAGTTGGAATCAATGCGGCTTTACATGGGGATGAGCGTTACAAATGGTTCATTGATTAAATGGGCTTTATTGATTGAGAGAGGAAAGGGCAGCCATTCAGTTAGTTGTCCTTTCTTTATGTTTAATAATTAACTATTTATATTTGCAAGTACGCAAATAAGTACATACCTTTGCGTTATAGAAAGGAGAACTTATGAGAACAGCCAATTACACAGATTTAAGAGCCAACCTTAAAGGTTATATTGACTCAGTTATTGACGATTGCGACACAGTGGTTATCAATCGTGGCAATGGCACAGGAGTAGTAATGATTTCTTTGGAAGAATACAATTCTTTAAAGGAAACTGAATATATTATGTCCTCTGAACAGACCATGAATGATATTCGTAAAGGAGAAGAAGACTTAAAGGCAGGCAGAGGAATAGAAGTAAATTTGGATGAACTATGAAACTGATATTTACTCCTGTTGCACAAGAGCATTGGAACTATTGGAAGAAGAATGACCCCAATATAGCTAAGCGCATAAAGAAACTGCTTGCTGATATATTGGAACATCCTTACAGTGGAATAGGCAAGCCCGAACCTCTCAAATATGAATTGGCAGGTAAATGGTCAAGACGAATTAATTCAGAGCATAGACTTATTTATTCTGTGCATAATGATATGATAGAGGTTTATATATTCTCCATGAAATATCACTATTCCAAGAAGTAACTACATTATCATATACCATTAATTAAAAGGACATCTATTAAGTTAGGTGTCCTTTCTTTATTTCTACCAACCTATTAAATATCATACATTATGGATAAATCTAAAATTGAAAATGCTATCAATCATATCACTTCTTTACAAGAGAAATTATGTTACTGTGAGAATAATCTGCAATATATCAAACGCTTGCAAGCACTTAAATATTGGCTGCACAAGTTTGATTCATTTTTGGATAGGAACAACAGGCTGCATGGTGAATATGCAGCAGTTTATGAAAGCTACTTCCATACTTGTTGCGGATTCTCATTCTATGATAGGGTATGCAATTCAATTCTTGTTTATGAATATGGCGACAGACCATTTTAACTGTCCAATTTTTCTTCCACCACCACATTAATATTGATAGAATGAATAGTAAAATATTAGACATGGATTATACTATTGGAGAAGTGGAACTCACTTACAAATCCACATCAAAAAGCCGGAATAAAATATATAGTTCGGAGGATGCTTATGAAGTCTTACTTTCAACATATAGAGAGGGAACTATCTGTTACAAAGAATACTTCAAAGTCCTGTTCTTAAACCAAGCCAACCAAGTCTTAGGTTACACGCTCATTTCAGAGGGTGGAATTACTGAAACTTGTGCTGATATAAGAGTGATTCTACAAGCCGCATTGCTCACCAATTCAGTAGCCATTATCCTTGCGCATAATCATCCAAGTGGTAATCTGAAACCAAGTAGGCAGGATATGGAGATTACTAAGCAGGTCAAAGAAGCTGCAAGACTAATGAGAATTACAGTTTTAGACCACCTCATACTTACTGATGCAGGATATTACAGCTTTGCTGACGAGGGAGAATTATGATAAGGTAAAGGGCACTCAATTTTTAAGTTGGGTGTTCTTACTTACATAAGCTGAATGTTCGTTCAGCATTTGTAACCAACCATTAATAAATGTGAATTATGAAGACATATATAGCATATCTAAGACAATCCACCATGAAACAACAAATATCGGGTCTTGGTGTAGAAGCACAACGGGAGATTATACACAACCATGTAAAGAATAAACCCATACTTGCTGAATATATTGAAACGGAGAGTGGGAAGAAATCTAACAGACCTCAACTCCTTGCAGCTTTAGCGATGTGCAGGAAAACAAATTCTATTCTGATTGTAGCCAAATTGGATAGGTTGTCAAGAAATGTAGCGTTTACTTCCAAGCTGTTGGAGAGTGATGTTGAGATTGTGTTCTGCGACTTCCCACAAGCTAACAGACTAATTCTGCATATCATCAGTAGCATAGCCGAATATGAGGCAGGGCTGATTAGTCAGAGAACCAAACAATCACTTCAAGCTAAAAAAGCAAGGGGTGTGCAGCTTGGTAAATCGGAGAACTTGATGAATAAACTTGAACAAGCAGTCCAACATAGTATCACTACCAACAAGGCTAAAGCTGATAACAATCCGAATAACATGAGAGCGATAGCACTGTTACGGTCATTATCTATGCAAGGCAAATCATTATCTGAAATGACTTGTCTGTTAAATGAACAAGGCTTCGTTACATCTAAGGGATGCAAGTTTCAGATTACACAAGTCAAGAGATTGCTTGTCAGAGCAGGGTTGATGTCGTGAGGTCACTTTGAAAGGCGGACAAATTTAGAGCAAGGTTAGTCTTATATACCCCAATCCGAGTTTGTCCTACCTTTAATTTTAGCCGGAGAAGTGACTTCGGTCTTATAAAGGCAAGTCAATTCATCAACCACTTACCAAACATAGGCGAGTTTATAATATTGATATTTGGAATTAATGAAAAAGGAGAATATTTTACAGATTTCTCATTAATACAACAAAAACTTGCTCTATAGAATATTATGCTTGTAATATAACGAATGGTATTTTAAAAATAGTTTATTTTGCTTGTGTAATTCATCCAAAGCCGTTAGCGGACAATTCATGTTGATTTTATAAGGAATATCTTCAGCTTTTATAAGAACGACTCATAGCGACTAGTTATACACACTCTAGCGAATCTCCTTGATGTTTGTCGCATTGTCTTTCATTCCGATTCTGCTGGAGAAATATCAATTGATAAAGCAAGAATCCCCGACTTTCACAAGCCAGGGATTGCAATTATAAATTTAAAGTTTTTCTATATAAGGACTTCTCTCACTAGAGAAACCACTTGTCATTGTTACTTCAAGACAACAGGAACGTCAACAGTCTTAGTCTTGCCCCATGCGTCAAGAACGCTTACGCGAACATAGCAAGTAACTGATTTACCATCAGCAGGAATAGTCACGTCTGCTTTCGGAGTAATAGTAATGTCTTGAGTGAAATTGTTGGCAACTGCTTCCAGATATTGCTTAGCGTTATCACCTTCCAAAGCAACACTAACGCTTACAACATGAGCTTTCTCCAAATTCTCCGTACCGAAATATATAATACCAGTCTTAGTGACACCACGGATTTCGGTAGCTTTCAATACAGCTTTTGCACCAACTTCTGCAACCTTAATGGTCTTAGGATCACCTGTAGTATAAGTAGTATTACCCTTGTTATCTTTTACAGCTTTTACATAATCCAATGAGCCTTCGAATACGGCTGACTTAACAGTCAAAGTAAAGTCATATTCAGTAGCTGTTAGGTTCTTGTTATTATACGGAGCATAAGTTGCTTTTAAAGCACGAGCTTCATAAGCACCACCGAAGTTACCTGTCTTAGCGTCTGTATCCTTAGAAGCTACTTTGTCTACAACGATATCACCCAACTTAGCATTTTCACCACTCTGCAACCATTTGTTTGCACTCCATTTTATGCCATCGGCATCTTCATAAGCTTCTGGTACAGTTTCTGTAAATGTAACGTTGCTCCAGTCTGTAACACCAAACAATCCAGTCAGATTGTAAGTAATATTATTTTCATTTGGAGTTCCGTAAGCGGTAGCGTTGTTACCTGCGAAATACAAATCCAATGGCTTGAAGTTATATGAAGCAACATTTTCCTTCACAATCAAAGTCAATTTAACAGTATTAACAGGACTTGTTCCATAAGTCAATTCAGCTTCATAAGTTCCAGGAATTACAGTTGTGTTATTTACTGTGTAAGTCAAAGTATGCTTGTAATAACCGTTCGGAGTAGTAGAAGCATTTGCAGTAGCAACAGCAGTCGGTGTAGTGATACCTACAGCAACATCTCCCTTAGCTTTGTTTGTATCGCTGTTCTTGTCCTTAGCAGCAGCAGTAAACTTAGCATCACCGATGTTGGTGAAGAACTTAGAAGCATTTGATGTAGTATTACCAATCAAGCTGGTTACATCGAATGTCAATACATTCTTAGAAGCGTCTGCATTCAATACCAATGTTTGAGTAAAGGCATTTTCTGTAGCAGGATTGATGAACTTAACAGTGATAGTTTTAGTTGCGTCTTTAACCTCACCGTCGTAAGTCAGATATTTAACACTTACAACGACAGTCTTATTTGCAACTTCACCTTTAATCTTAGTACCTGTAATCGTAGCCTTAGCAGCATCAACAGCAGCTGTCTGGTTTGTTGCAAAATAATATTGCACATCGATTACATTTTCCATATCTACACAGTCATTCAAGTCGAGTTCTTTGTTGATTTCAACTTCTTGTGTAGTAGTTGCAGTTACATCAAGAGTGGTAGTTGTTGCTTCTTTCACACCAACCGTTACATCATAACTAGACAACACTTCATTGTCATAAGCATCTTTTGTAGCGATAGCGTAAGCACCCTTAGCAGCCTTAATTTGTGCTTCAGTCACACCACTTACAAAAGTAATACCCATATCATAGATACCCTTATTGGCTGTAGCAACTCTTGTTGTTGTCAAAGGCTCTTCTGTCATATTGGGAGTTGCTTCAGACAAAGTGAAGATGGAGCTTCCTTTAGAGTTGGCCAAGTAGAAATTATAGACCGTAGCATCGGCAATGGTCGGATTAACCTGGGCGCTGATTACATTCTTTGCTTCTTTAGAAGGAAGCAGGATGTCGCCTTTCTTGAAAGCAGTTCCATCAAAATACTTACCATTGTCAGCAGCCTTACCATAAGTCAACTCGATGTCGGCACCTTCCGACAATACAGCAGCTGAACTTACTGTTACAGCCTTGATACTGGAGATGGAAGCAGCTCTCGGCAATACGATGTCTTCGTACTCGCCATCTTTGTTCGGGATGTGGATAGTCAGCTTCACGCCATCTTCTACATAGTAAATACCACCGGTAGAAACGCCCAAATCCGTCTTTTCACCGTCTTCACCATATTGTACGTAGATATGGCCGTCTTCTCCTACAGAGAAAGTCGGAGTTGCAGCAGCGTCACCTGCTTCACCCTTCAAGTCTTCCAGTGAAATAAGATCAGTCCAAGTAGTGCCATTGTCATAGCTTACTTGGATTTTGTCATTGTTCACTGCAATTTTCGGAGTCATACCGTCTTTACCTGCTTCACCTTTTTCACCATTAGTGATAGTGTAGCTGGTTCCATTACCCAAAGTAACAACAATACCATTGGTTGTAGATGTCACGCCGGACACCCATTCACCGCTTTTGATTTGGCTCTCTAAAGCAGCAATAGCGGTTGCATTGTCTGTTATTTGTCCTTGCAAATTCTCGATGTCGTCATCATAATCTTTGCAGGATACAAATACACCCGTGGACGAAACCATTAAGGCCCCGAACAGGATTGCACTTAAAAACTTTTTGTTCATAATAAAAATTTTAAATTTATAAATTTAAAAAAAAACTAAAAATGTTTATATATCTTACTATATAAAAGAACTTAATCGCCTTGTTGTAATCTTGCGAGATATCGTGTCGGCGTGCTTCCCTCCAGTTTGTTGAAAGCTGAATAAAAAGTACTTTTAGAAGCAAAGCCACAAAGTTTTGGAATCTCAACCAATGTGCATGACCTCATGCTTAGCAACTCCTTTGCATATTCTATCCTGTAACTGTTTATCAGTTCCTTCAAATTGCATCCGAAATATCTGTTTACCACATTTGATACATAAGTCTGGTTGGTTTCAATCATGGCACTCAGTTTCTTCAATGATAATGCACTATCAAGGAATATCTGTCTTATCTCCAATAAGTGCAGGATTGAACGGTATATCTCAAAATCTATCTCCCTCCCCTCTATTCCCTTTGACACAAAATCCTTCCTCCATTGCTTCTCCACTGCCTTGAATAGCAAATCTTTCTGTCTTGGAGAAGTAGAAGTTCCTTTTCTGCGTCTTAGAAATAGATATTCCATTTTTTATATCATTAATAATCATAGTTCAACCGTCTGAAAAACAGGCGTGTTAATTGTTGTCTAAAACCCTGTCTTTTCCTATCTTTTAATGAGATAAATCGGTAATTCGGTGCAAATATACATATTTTATTGGAAGTGAATATATTTTTCTTGTAAAAAATACTAGCTTACCATAATTTTAATGAATTTACATACTTGTCAGCTTAGTCTGTACACTGTTTTAGAGAGCATAAATATGGTGAAATTAATGAGAATAAACCTTTCAACATTTATGATAATGTGAAACCATTGTAAATATTGCTTTTAAGAATAACCATTAAAACGGAAATAATAATCTATACTAACTAGAGCAGATTGATAAACAGCATTTGAGGAAACTCTTATGCTGCTTTCTTTTTTATATAAACACTACGAATGTTACATACTAACAACCCAATTCTTTGGAATATAGGAAACTAATATTTAACTTTGTACCGTAGGTTTAGCTGTTGACTAATTGTTGACTGATAAACTTCCAATGAGATTATTAATACGTTGACATATTGCAATTTAATAGGATGAAATTTAGAGCCTCATAATCTGGAGGTCCCTGGTTCAAGCCCAGGCTGGTCCACGAAGCATAAAACAAAGAAAATCAAGCCGTTACAAGCAACCTTGTAGCGGCTTTTTTCTTGCACACTAAAACTCCTTGCACACAATTTGCACACAACCTTTGGAAAGTGGTGATAATCAATGATAAACGTGACACACCGGTAAATGATATTCTTTTTCTTTTAGTTTCTTCTATTGGCAAGAGTGCTCTCCGATTTATGCCCATGATGAGGTTTTCGCATATAATTTGCACAAACGGATATAAGAAAAGAGATAAGCTACACACCGGTAGTCATCCCTTTTCTTCTCAAAATTATTTTTTGATTGGGGAAATGAGCTTGTATTCTGCGGCTATTTCAAATAAGCGGTCACTATTATATCGATACCGTCCAATTATCATAGCGGAATATTCCCTATCAGTTTCATCATAATCATAATTGGGATAAAAACTACTGACCTTATGAAATAAAGCCCTACCTTCCTCACCAAACATATTCTTAATGATATTGCCAATGGCAATCCAATCATCATAATAATAAGTAATATCCACTTGATTTCTGGTTATTTCATTCAATAGCCGCTCAACCTTTTGTTTCTTTGTTAAAGGAGTGGCACTTTCCAAAACAAAATTATTTGGACGAAGAAAGGTTTCTATCGCATTGGGGATAAGAAGCGTTCGGGGTTTAGGTGGTTTCGTTTTATATTTCTGTTTTGGCTTATAAATATATTCCACTGCATTTGATTTTGTTTTTGGCTTAGACGTATAAACTTCCGCATGTTTATTGACATACGGTTGCGTATCATGCGAAAGGAAGCGTAAACGGCATATATCGCCACAACTTTTATCTATAATGATACCCATTTCTTCAAAATCGTTTTTTATGGCTTCAAAGACATTCTTATGATTAGTAGGGTCCGCATAAGGAATGATACAGAACAAGCCATTTCCGCTTGCAGACAATCCACAATACATAATATAAGGTAGTTCACCCAACTTAATCTTAAGGTCTTCTATGTTTGATATTGACGGGTTATCTTTTCCGTCAATATCAATACAAATCAAGTTCGTATACTCGTAAATTTTTTCAGTTCGTCGTTCAGAACAAACACAACTGACAGTTATTGCAGGAAGAAGTTCTTTCAATTCTCGCCGTTTCATCAAATCAGATTCATTTCGAAGTTCTTTGATTAAAACAGTACGATAGTCCTCTAAGAACAACCAGTCCCATAAGTTCACTACTCCGCTTGCATAACGATTTTGCGCACTTTCAAACATTGATACTTTTATGATATTTTCCATATTTCTTACTTTTTTACAGGCCATCAGACAATGAATTTTCTACAAATTGTTTAGCAATATTATTACTTTTCACAAAAATATAATTATTCCCACCACCACCTTTCTCAATCTCAAATTTCAAACTCTTTATGCGAGTTGAAAATTCTTTTCGTCTCACAGGTATCAACTTCTTTATACAACAATACGCATTATATTCTTCTCTAAAATCTTTTAATAAAACTCTATCATTATCTGATACAGAAGGCACGTATTTTTTTGCCTCTATGAATTGTGCCACACTATCAGATTCAAATCTCATTTCCTCAAGAAGTTCTTTTGCCTTTGGCGATTCTGTAAATTGTTGTTGCTTCAACAACCTTCCCAATCCCTCCAGCACCCAATTGAAAATACCGCTTAATTCTTTGGATATTATTTTCTTGGCGAGATGTTTATCTTGTTTTTCATCCGGAATAATCACTTCAAAGTTCAAGATTATAAATCTTCGCAAGTAGGCATGGGTAAATTCAATATTATTAGGAAATTTGTTAGTGTTAAACATAAACTTTCCATAATTCCGAATAATAAACGGATGTCCATAAGGAGAACGCGCATCAATAGGCTCATTGCTGATTAGCTTCTTGAACAAGTCAGGATTGATATTCTTTCCTCCGAGTTCTGACGAATAGTTAAGCAGATAATTACCTAATTGTGCCCTAAAATATCCATTTTCATTACATAAATTACTTATCGTATAGGAACAAGTGTTGTGTTCTCCAAGCAGTGCTTGCACTATTTCAAATATGACGGATTTACCGTTGCTTCCTTCACCTTTCAAAATCAAACACTTTTCTAATTTCAAGTTTTGAGTAAAAATATATCCCAAATATTCTGCAAGAATCATTTGTGATTCTTTTTCAGGTAAAACCTCATTCAAGAAAGCCTTAAAATCATCACAAGTCGCTTTAGAATTGTATTCAAAAGGCAATTGATATTTAAAAAAGTCCCGCTTGTCAAAGTCTCTCAACTCTTGTTTGTCCTTTGAAATGACAAATGTCCCATTCTTTAGATTAATTTTCACCTCATCTTTTTTCTCATTCAAGTCCGGTACAAGAGTGCAAAGAGCGACAAACTGATTATACAATCTCTCAAGATTCCTACTCAGTCTAATATCATAATAATTGAAGTCTGCCTTATTTGCCGCTACGGCAAGAAATTCCTTCAAAAGTGGACGGGTTATGTTTTTCCAGTAACAGCCCGTATAAATATATGGCTGAATACTGTCCGGCTCAATGCCGAGCCCCAATTTAAACTCATCCGCGTTCTTCATTAATTCTTCTATCAATATAATATATTTGACTTCATCATCCGGCTCTAACCCCTTTAATTCTCTTGTTTCATTTTCTGACAATCCCCCATTGTTTTCTTTCCTACGTAGTTCTGCAAGTTTTTCAAGTTTTTTATCATCATCAAGATGATAAATAACCGGATAGTCTATTTTTGAAGATATATCTATTATTTTCTTCAATGTTTCCTCTTGTTGTACTTGCTGCAAAATATCTCTTACATATCGTTTCAAGCCTTTTGCTGTTTTATACGGATGATTTATCATTGGAATATTATTATTGTTGCTATTACTATTCATATTATTTATCTCCTATCTTTGTTGAGCCGATTTTATAATTAATTGTATTGATTGAGTTGAAAGATTTTGGCTCGTTTTGCCTTCCTCCTCAATTTGGTTGTTTAACCATTTATCCAATTCTTCAGCAAAGAAATACAGATTACGTCCTGACCTGTGACAAGGTATATTATCTGTTGCTGATAATTTATAGAGTTTCGATGAACTTAATTTATATCCTTGTTTTTGAATATATTTTAAGGCTTGCTCCTTATTCAGCCACTTTGGTATTTCTTCCCTTTTTTCTATTCTGTTTATCAGAATGTTTTTTATCTCTGATATTTCCTGAATCAGATAATCTATCCGTTCCGGCAACGTGTCATAACTTGTTTTTTGATGTTCCATACCTTTTGTTTTTTGTTTCTGGTGCAAAAATACAAAGGTCCAAAAGCGGCATAAAAAGGCACGTTCAGGCACATTCAGGCACGTTTGTATCAGACTAATTATTAGTTTGTTACATATATTACCGAAAAGAAATTATTGATTTTGGCACGTTCAGGCATGAAATATATTTGATTAGTTGCTTACGTTTTGTATTTTTGTCATAAACATCATGTAGTAATATGGCAAAGAAAAGAATACCGATAGACAAAGAGAGGTTTGAAACTTTAAAAAACGAGTTAGTAAGAGTTTCTAATATAGATTTGAGTTCAGATAATGCATACTCTGACCTATGCGATTATATAAAGAAACAGAGCAATACAAATTTTCCTCTCCCAAAATATGAAGACGGAAGCGTTATCCAGCAATCTGAAACTATCAGCGTTGATACATTACGTCGTTATTGGGGAGATAAAGATGCAGACAAGGAAAGAAAGCCGGATGTTGGAAAATTATCTTTCATGGCTCGTGCTTTAGGATATAAGGATTGGGAAACATTCTGCCACGAATACAAACAGACCAATACGGACTTTGACATAGAGAAAGGATTCAATGGAATGGACTATTTCAAGTTTTCATCATTGCTTGAAGGTGAAATCGTCTGTATCGGCTGGTATCCTCAAAAATATTGCAGATTGAAGTTTTTAGGAGAGTACTCTTTTGAGGTCGTTGAATCTTATAGAATGAAAAGTGAGGTTGGACGCAAATTTGAAACTTCCGGTTTTCGTCTCGCCCAAATATCAGACAAGGCTATTTTTCCAGAAGTCTTAATAGAGCCATTATATGAATATCAAGAAGATTTATGGAATGCCATAGAAAACTTTGATATAAAGAATTGCCCTACAGAAATCCTTTTATAAGAAAAGATAAAAGTGAATAAAGTGAGTAAAGTGAACTATATTTTTATAATAGAGCATATTCTTATTTTATAGACCATATAACGATATAAAACTTTATACTTTTTATAAAATATAGTTCACTTTATTCACTATGTAATATTTTTCTACTTTTATTTATTCTTTCATATTCGAGATATGCTCGTGCTTCTTTATACCGAGTATTAGAGGCAGGAGAAAAGCACAATACAGGAGACGAAAACAGCCTTATTTTTGGTATGGGAAAATAATAATCTTACGTCTATTTGGAAGCGAAAAGGATATGCAGAAAATCGTTTATTCTTGTGAAAAAACTATTGCGTTTCGTGAGTTTCATATCGCCTTCTCCTAAAAGTAGCCACCTTGCATTTATAGACGGAAAGGCAATCAGTATCTTTTGCACAATCCAGACGGTAGGAAGTTCTTTTCTGAATAAAATGTTCATCAGTATAGTAAAAGACAATCCCGTTCTTTGACAAAAATCAGAAACGGAAGGAGATTCTTTTTCGGCAACCTGTTTGATTCTGGCTTGTATGCCACCATTCAGAACATCCCAAAAGGACAAAGGCAAATTGATGTTCTTTATATGAACCGCTTCTTTGAATAACGGTGCAATCTCAAATGGCGAATGTTTGGATATTCCGCATCCTATCTCTGTAACTAAAAAAATATATTCCGGATGTTGTTCCGCATATAGCAGAAAATCATCAATATGTTTTTTAAGATTCTCAATGTGTTTGGAAGGTAGCGCATAGGTCTGCCCCTGTATTCCCACAGCCTGCCCCATAATAGCTCCGAATTTCATCACTGTTGCTGCGGCATTTCCATTATGTACACCGTTTGAGTTTGAACCGAACACGAATATTTCATTTTCTTTCAGCTCCGTAATGTTATAAGGGGTAATTCTGTTATTCATAATTTTAAAATTTTGGGTATAAAAAATCCTCTCATTGCATAAGCAACAAGAGGATATTATTTTGAGTTGATATTAGTTCAACGAAATAAGATTGATGATTTTGTTTCCGTTTTCTGCAACATTATCGATAATAACTTCATCTGTTTCTGTGATAGTTCCTACGACATTTACACCGTCCGAATATCTAAAACCTGTAAATGCGATATTTGGACTTTCCGAACTCGCCGAAAGACTTTGTATTTCATAGTCCAAGATTTGAAACTGAGATTCTTGATAATCTTTCATTGCTATTTTTGAGAAAGTTGTATTGCTACGGTTGTACCATGCTTTATTTGTGCGAATATCTCCAATATTAATCTGCTTATCAAGTTTTGTACATTTTTCTCCGTCAAACTCATAATATTCATTCAGCAACAGTGTTTTGCGCACATGATTAGGAACAGCAAATTCCCCATACCCAGTGAATTGTTCATCAGATATGGTGCATATTGTTTTTTCTTCTAAGTCATTATTTCCAATAGTCTTATGTTGAATAATCGCATTATTGCGAATGGAATATAAATTACCGTTAAAGATGAATGTATAAGTATCTGAAATCGGATAAATTCTGCCACCCGGACATTTCACACGACAATTCTGTTGTTGTTCTTGACTACTCCAATACACAACAAAACCATTATCGGTTACAGTGAAATTATTACATATAACTTCATCAGGTAACATTTTCTGCATTGTGAAATCTGAAACATTCAATTTGTATATTTGTCTATATTCTGGATAATTTGAATTAGAAGAAGCAATATAAATATTTCCTTGATTATCCAATATTGTTTTCAATGAACCGTAATACAAATCAATATGTACATCTTTCGGCCATCTGTATAACTTTTCTGTTTGAACATCTACTATTGAGAGATACCTAATACTTTGATTGCTAACAGATATATAATCATCATCAGGGCCGGGTTTATAAAACAAATCAACAATATCTTGTTCAACAGGATTCACCAGAATAATCTTATCACTCAATTTGACTACCTTACTAATACCAATATTATGGTCTTGCCCGTCCTCTCCCTTGATTGACAACTTTACTTCATTGCCTGATAAATCAAGTTTGTAATAAGAGTCGTCCCCTATTGCTCTTGTTGCAGATGATTTCTGATAAATCATCTTGGCGTCACTCACATTCAAATTCGTAAGGTATTTATAACCTTCTTCATAATTGATATTGCCATTACCGGAACCACCGTCATCACTACATGCAGTAAATAAAGCTACCGCACCTAACATTAATAAAAATTTCTTCATAATTACCAGAATGTCGTTTCTCCCTTAGCCTCAAATCAGAAGAGTTCATAAATGCAGAAAGCGTGAGGCCATTAACTTATTTTATACGACGGGCTCTGGTAAGACCTTGAACTAAAACAAGCAACAGTCCCCACGCCATATATGGATATGACGCGAGAGATGCCAACTTATTCCCGTTCTACAGATAGTTTACCAGACTTCGTCGTAGAGAATCAGTTAAACACTTTCGTGTACCTTAAATTTCTAATATGTCCGCCATGTTGCCATGACGATGCAAAATTAGAAAAAATAAGGCACATCACAAAGTTACATCTCATAAAGAGACTGTTGCAGGTTACAAAATTAGATATTCTTATTCATTCAGCATTTCATCAATGGCGAATTCGTGAAGTTCATGCTCCAGATCCATTTCTTTAAGCCGTTCTTCTTTCTTCCGAAAATAATCATCGCCCAAACCTTTTTCTTCGAGTGTCTTGTCGAATTTATCAAGTATTTCATCTGAAACACATTCTTCATCGTCATCATCGATTGACTCGTCCAATGCGGAAAGCATATCCTCTATTGTGTATTCCTGTTCTTGTGAAGAAGTATTTTCCGTTAATGAAAACTCTGTATCATCCTCACAATCAATATCCGGTCCTAACATATCTATAAGCTCATCGATTGTATAATCTTTTTCTTTAAAAGAATCTTTCGTATTTTCTTCTTTGACAATCGGCTCTTGAACACCGGTTTCCTGTATGCTTTCTTTTTGAGCAGACATTTTAGTCTTTGGTGCTTTCTTTGAAGATTTCTTTTTAGTCTCTACAACTTCGGCAGTCACCGGTTGTTCTTCTTCTACTTTTTTCTTTCGTGCCATAACTTTATTTATTTTTGAATTTAGTAATACTCCGAATAAATGAATCATCGGACATTACATATATCCTCTTTTTTGTCGGAATATAAAAGAAAAAGGTATTTTAACTATATTCTTAACCTGAATTAAGCTCTCGCACCGGTAATTTTGCATAAAGAAAGCCCGGTTTCCTTTATGAATAGAATTACCGGGCAGGAAAGTAAGAAGAGCCCCATATAGGCTATATAGGCTACAAAAACGAGGTCAAAAGGTTAGTGTTCTTAGCACGCTCCTCTTTCTCGAAACTCGCCAGATATGCTTCCGTAGTCCTCAAGTCGGTATGTCCTAAGGATTCACTTATATAAGAGATATTGGCTCCGCTTCGTTTCAATACGGTAGCGTATGAATGTCTTGCGGTGTATGTGGTGATATTGCCGATACCCAATTCTTCACCTATCAACTTCATACGTTTGTTGATTCGCTTGACAACATCGCGTACAATCGCTTTACGCTCTATAGCCGTTTCATGCCCTTTCATATAAGGAAATATGTAATTATCGGGTAACGGCTTGTTTCCCCACTTGTCAATTATTGTCTGTAATTGGGAAGAAACAACCGCACGTATCTCTTTCCTATTCTTTGTCGTGCGCTCTGTTTTCTGTCTCACAAAACATATTTCACCGTCCACAATATCCGAGAACTTCAATTTCAGCATGTCTGTCGGATTGATACCGTTGCACAAGTAAATGAATATCCAGAGGTCTTTATATCTGTTAGTGGTTTCATTTTCACTCTTATAATCGAAAATGGCCTTCAACTGTTTCTTTGTCAATCCTTTCTTTCTTCCAATACCGGTCTTTATCTCGAACAGACCTTTTCCGAATGGGTATTGCGATTCTTTGATAACGCCGGCTCTCTTGGCTTCATTCATCAAAGTACGGATATTTCTCATGTGCATACCGATTGTAGAAATACTTCTCGTTTTCGACCAAAGTCTTTCGCATTTTTGTAACCATTCAACCGTAACAGTACTAAATGGAATATCTTTGCCGCCGACTTCCTCAACCATTACCAATGTAGTTTGATAGAACTGCATTGTCCCGATTCTTTCTTCGTTTTTCAGTTCCTCAATCTTAGCTCGTATGGCACTGTTCAGAGTATCACCGGTAGCTTTTCCCAAACGTAAATTGAGCGTATTGAAAGAGAATGTTCCTTTCTCTGCCAAAGCTTCAACATTCATACGGACTAAAGAAAAACTACTTTCAATGGCTTGTCTGATTTTTTTGCTTTCAGAAGATTTGCTATCCGGGAGTTTGTTCCATTCTTCTTTCGTCATGCAGATACCAATAGAATAATACTTGGGCTTTCTTTGATAATAAACCTTGATTTTAATAGGATATTTGCCTTCTTTGTTGGCAGTACGTGCATCAAGTACCGTAGAGACTACGATACCGTCTTTTGAAAAATTATACATGGTTTTAGTGATTACCCGCAAGCGGAATTGCTTACGATAGTCTATATATCCTCATTTGAATGGAAATATAAACGTTTTGAAGCCTTTTAAATATTGGTTTTGAGTAGTTTAGACGTTAGTTTCAAACGGTTTAAAACGATAATAGCAAAACATAGTATATATATTAGTCTGTAAATAAGAATTATACGCTTCGCTCATTTCAAGAACATTATTGAGAAGTATCACTAAAAGTCGGAAAAATACAGCTATCGATAAATAGATAATAAAAGTTAAACATTCAAAGCCATTGAATCCGATTCTTCTATTTTAAAGAGTTCGCATTGATTTTCAAATTATGTTTGAAGATTCCGAGCACAAAATAAACATAGAAAATAGAATAAAACTGCATACAAATTGAAGTATATAATAATGTAGATACAATCCCGTTTTTAACTAACTGATTAAACTTTTGCTCACTTTTATTGTTAAAATGTTATATAACAGACTATTTATTTCCGATTATCTGCTTGTTAATCCAAAAATTAGTCTTATTTTTGCACTCAATATGACCTCCCACGCTTCCCATTTGAACAGCGCACCCGGGGAGGTCTTCGAGTTTCTATACATTGAGAAATATGCATGATTGAGGATTTTGAAGAGAAAGTACCCTATACAAAGAGGCCTTTATCAATTAAGACACAAGTTGCAAAACTTGAAAAAAGAGGTTTAATCATAGATGATGAAAATTTAGCTGGTGACTATTTGTCTAACATCAGCTACTATCGTTTACGTGCATATACTTATCCTTTTCAAAATAATACGGATTCAGAAGCTGACCACAGCTTTTTACGAACAGACATTCATTTTAAAGACATCATTGATTTATATTGTTTCGACAGGCGTTTGCGTTCTCTGATATTTAATGCAATCGAAAAAATAGAGGTCGCTCTTCGGACTAAAATCGTTCAAACATATAGTGAAGACACCAAGAATAGCCATTGGTACGAAGATGAATCTTTGTTTAAGGACAATAAACGTATAGTTAATGGTGAGGAGATTTTTGCTTACGACACTCTTTTAGACGACATAACACACGAAATAGACAGAAGCAACGAGGATTTCATCAAACACTATAAAAGTAAGTATTCCAATCCTAATACTCCACCTGCATGGATGACTTTGGAAGTTATCTCTTTTGGTACTCTAAGCCGTTTGTATGAATTATTAAATAAAGATGATAACAAAAAGACTGTAGCCAAACTATTAGGTTTAAACAAGGTTGATATATTGGAAAACTGGATGCATGCACTATCTAATTTACGAAATTGTTGCGCACATCATAGTAGAGTTTGGAACAGGCGTTTTATTGTAAATATCTTGCTTCCAACCAATGCAGACCGTCTGTTCTTGGATAGAGATACTATTGCAAGGACTAAAAGAAACAAGTTATTTGCATATCTATGTTGTATCAAATACATTTTGGATATAATCAGTCCTAATAATGACTTTCATAAGAATCTGAAAGGACTAATAGCAGAAGGCGGTAAATTGTTATCATTAAAAGATATGGGATTCCCTGAAAATTGGAACTATCTTGGCGTATGGAGAGGTTAGCACTTGAACTTATTTACAATAACGTAGAATGAATAATTTGATGAACTGTGATAGTTTTACTCGTAGTTCTAGTATAAGTAAAAGAGCCGTTTGCTGTACCCCATTCATTTTTCAAGTGTTCAAAATCCTACAATTCCCTTTATTACAAACTTTACAATATGCGTTAACATTACTACTATGCAGAATCATTAGACAAAAACACTCTGCTTAATAAGATTTTCCTTTTTTAGGAAAACTCTGAACAACCCTTTATAGAATATTGTTTTTAAGCTAGAATTTAATTATAAAATAGTCATTTAGAGACAATAAAAGAGGCGGAAAATTCCACCTAAAAAATAAAATAATGTATATTTGCATGAAAGAAAAGAATAAAATCATGAGAATAATACATATATCAGATTACCATTTAGATAAAAAATCTGCTAATGATTCAGCTACAATCGCAAGTATGCTGTCCGAAACCTTAAAGTCCATAAATAACGAAAAAAAGATTGATCTAATCCTATATTCTGGAGATATGATAAATACCGGAGGTAGCTCTTACGATAGTATAGGCACGGCATTTAAAGGATTTGAACTTATATTTATAGATAAAATACTTAAAACACTCAATCTTCCTAAAAATAACTTTCTATTTACGATAGGAAATCATGATATAGATAGAAATGCAGATAGCAAGTATGTTGAAATGGGGCTATCACAGACTTTAACAACAGAAGAAGAAGTTATTTCTTTTTATGAATCAAAGTCTGAAGAAGGAATAAAAAGAGTATTGCCGTACAAACTGTTCGAAAAAAAATTTTATAATAAAGTATTTTCCGAGAATGATTACTATCAATCTAACTATGAATCCTGCTATAAACTATATATAGATGGCTTAAAGATAGGCGTTGCATGCTTAAATTCAGCTTGGAGGTGTTATGATTCAGAAAAAGATAAAGGAAGAATTCTAATCGGAGAAAGACAAATAACTAACTCTTATAATTTTTTAAAGGACTGCGATGTTAAAATTGCAATATCACACCACCATTACGGTTGGTTAGCTGAATTTGAAAATACAATAATTGATAAATTACTAAACATACACTTCGACATATATTTTTGTGGTCATACTCATAGCAACCAAGCGGAATATTGTATAAAGCCAGACGGAAAGCTATTCACATTTGTAGCTCCAGGTGTACTTTCTAAAAATAAGCTCACAGCTTTAAATGATTATAAAAATGGATTTTCTTTAATTGATTACAACTTAGAAGAAGCTAAAGCAACTTCTACATTTTATATTCAAGAATATTCGTCCAATTTTCGAATCAATAAAGAAATAGGGAAAAATGGAGTATGGGAAATTAATATACCAGTAGGTGAAGAAGCACAGAAAAAAATGCAAATGCAGTGCGTTATATTAGATATAAAAGAAGAATTATCTCTCCTTAACGAACATTTATTAAGTTATAACACTGCTTCCCAAGCACCTAAGTCACTTTCTGAAATTTTTGTGATGCCTAATATTGTAAAGAGAAAAGATGATATAGAAAGTGATGAAAAAGAAGATGCTAAAGAAACTCCAATTAAAAATTTAGCTGAGATAATTTCATCCAAAAACAATTTTGTAATTTTTGGTACTAAAGAAGCTGGTAAAACAGTCTTATTAGACAAAATTCTATATGACATTCTGAATGTAGTAACTGGGGCTAATCTAATACCTGTATTATTAGACTTCAACTCGATTGAAAATGATATAACAATCAATATTCGAAAATACTGGAAGAAAAACACGAATGAGACAAATGATTTATTGCTCAATGATAATATTGTATTACTAATTGATAATATTAACTTCGAAATAGAGAATATTAATCAAATTCAAAACTTAAGTAACTTTTTAAAGAAGTTCCCTAAAACACGTTTTATCGCGACAAGTTTACAATTATATGAAAATAATTTCTCTATTACCCCGGAACAGCAAAGTTTATTGCAATTTGAGCGTTTAGAATTAAAACAGTTTAAGGCAAAACAAATCAAAACCTTAATACAAAAGTGGTTTCCCAATAGTCCACAATATGAGACACCTAAAAAAATGAATACTCTAATTAATGCATTTATGTCCCTAAACTTACCAAGAACCCCATTTGCTGTTTCTATGTTTTTATGGATAATAGAGCGACAACAAACATATAGACCCCAAAATAATGCCACGCTAATAGAAAAATTTATTGAAGAGATTTTAGATAAAAAAAATATTAAAGGTATTCTAAGGGACACTTTTGATTATGAGAACAAAATATGGTTATTAGCAGAAATCGCTCATAAAATGCTCATTTCTGATCAGCCCAATTATTCTTTGCCTTGTTCTGATATTATAAAGATTACGGAAAGACATCTAGCTCTTAGAAAATTCCCCAAATCTTATAGTGCTAGAAAAATAATAAATGGCATTCTTAATTTAGGTGTTTTTGTAGAAGAAGACTCTGTCATAAGATTTAGATTCAATTGCTTCTTTGAATATTTTCTTGTAAAAAAGATGGAAACTGATCCAGAATTTAAAAAAGAAGTACTAGATGAAAATAATTATCTAAAATATTGTAATGAAATAAACTATTATACAGGACTGCATAGAGGAGAAGCCGAGATTTTAAAAAACGTTGTGGATAGGTTAGAATTCGATTATATTACTATAAATGACATAGTTTTCTCGAAAGTTAAATCTATTGATGACTTCTTTCATATAGATAAAAGCATAGTTGAACAGATTAAATCAGAAGAATTATTCGAATTACTACCAGATAAAAAAACAGAGGAAGAAAGCGAGAAAGAATCTGATACAAAGTTAGAACATAGTTCAGATAAAAAAGAAGGTATAATTAAGAAGAAACATACTAATAAGTTTATTGCATTTGGACAATTAATGCTTTTAGCAATGAATGTTTTAAAAAACTCCGAAGAAATACATGAAGAAAATTTAAAAGCTGATAGCTATACAAGAATCTTAAAGAACTCCATTTCTTATGTTGTCCTTTATAAAATGATTTGTGAGGAAATAATAAATCATTTTGAAGAATTTCCAAAAGAAAGAGTAGAAGAATTTAAATTTGTGCTCAGATTTTTACCTGTAATTCATCAAAATTTAATTAGTGACAATCTTGGAACCTATAAACTAGCTGAAGTAATAAAAGAAAAAATAGAAGCTGATAAAGTCAGTGGTAATAAAGCTGTTATTTCTGAATTTGAAAAATTTCTTTCTGTATATCTTTATTGTGATATAAAAGGAGATGGCTATAAAGCTATCATGGGAGATTTCATAAAAAATATAAATAAAACATATATAGCCGACTCTTGCTTTTTCAAATTATTAGCTTATTACTATTCATCGACCACACCATCTGATGATAATTCTATAGTCAATCTACTTGCAGATTTATATATAAAAGTAAATGCAAACAAAAACAGCAATAAAAGAATAAACAAAAGTGCTTTAATACAAAAGTTCAAAAAAGAAAAAGCAGAACTAGAATAATAGATATTTTGCACACAATTTGCACGCATCTCAAGAAAATAGAAGAAAACAAGAGATATTATTTGAAAAGAAAATATTATCTTTGGACTTGGAAATCAAGAGGTATGGATATGAAAAGACATAAAATACAAATCACTGAAAACCAAATATTTGCGACTCATAATCTGGAGGTCCCTGGTTCAAGCCCAGGCTGGTCCACAAGCTAAAAGGCTGATTCCTAACGGGATACAGCCTTTTTTGTTTGCAGACCCTCCAGATATAACTCTGTTGCTCTTGGTTGATTTACTCCTAATATATAGCTGTTGTTTCACTATTGTTTCTCTATCTGATACCATGCCACTTCCATTTTCTCTGTTTTAGAGGTACGCCAT
>ERZ779797.323-NODE-323-length-21905-cov-3.421373_pt1 | contig 21905 bp, 20 predicted proteins | sample MGYA00511886_ERZ779797 | MGnify/ENA primary metagenome ERZ779797 (study PRJEB29588, sample SAMEA2155055) | human gut metagenome | biome: human gut; feature: human-associated habitat; material: faeces | place: Denmark | collected 2008/2010 ... | reverse complement strand
GCTATAATCATGGATGATGATTTTTATAATTTCACCATTGCACACAGCAAGCTCACAAACGGAATACGTCATGCCGATTCCACGGCTTTGATAGCATTAAAGGCAAAAGCGTACATGAACCTCATTGCGGACAAACAAGCCGGGAAACATGTCAATAGTAAAGATATTCGAAAACACCGCTCCGACGTATTAAAGAACGTCGTAATCTTGGAAGAAACCAAAATAGAAGCACCTGATTCTATCGTTACTTGTGTGAATGAATTTGTTGATACAATCAAAGAAAATTGGACTGAATTATCTGATTCTCTGGCTGCATCTTTGGGGCAAGACAAAGAATTTGTGACAGCGTTACTGGACCAACTTAAAGAGTTATTCGTTGTAAAATCATGAAAATACAATATGCGTCCGACCTTCATTTAGAGTTTGCTGAAAACGGAAGTTTTATCAAGCATAACCCCTTGCCAGTGACAGGAGACATTCTTGTGCTGGCAGGAGACATCGGTTATCTTGGTGACGAGAGTTACATCAAACACCCGTTTTGGGATTGGGTCTCCGAGAATTACAGACAGGTAATTATCTGTATGGGAAATCATGAATTTTACAAATATTACGACATCGCTACACTTGCAAACGGGTATTGTCTGGAAATACGTCATAATGTACATAGCTATTATAACGACACCATACATTTGGATGATACTGACATCATCGTTTCCACATTGTGGGGCCACATTCCTTTGCAAGAAGCCTATTTTACAGAAAGCGTCATCTCGGATTTTCGCAGAATCCTATATAAGGGAGAGAAATTGACATTTGCCGAGTTTAACAAAGAATGTGAAAGGTGCGTTGAGTTTATCCAGAACGCTGTTATCGCAAGTCGAGCAAAGCATAAAATCGTTATGACACATCATGTTCCTTCGTTTCGTATGCAGCATCCCAAATTTGCAAATAGCAAGGCAAATGGGGCTTTTACCGTGGAATTAGAAGGCTACATACAAAGCTGCGACATCGAGTATTGGATTTACGGACACTCACACTATAATGTGGATATGAAAATTGGCAATACTCAATGTGTCACAAATCAATTGGGTTATGTCTTTCACAATGAGCATCTGACATTTAATCCAGGAAAATTCATTGAATTGGACTAAAATTAAACAAGAGGGCCGATTCATCACGGACAGACTCTCTTTTTACAAATTAACTTTCAACTAATCAATTTGAACAAAAAGAATCTTACACTTTACTATTTCATATATAGCATGACTTTGGTATGTCTGTTAGCTTCAGTGGGTACATAATTGGAAATACCTCCTTGACAGACCTTTGTTATATTTTCAACAGTCACTCCGCGCCTGCGCAACTCCGTGGCAATATAATCGGCTCTCGATGCGCTCAACTTATTGTTTATATCGGCAGTTCCAGTGGCAGCGTCAGCCGCACCTGCAACAGTCACGGATAATCCGTATTTCTTTGTCACACGCGCCAGTTCATCCAGATTGACCAACTGGGATTTATCAGTCAGTTGAGCCGTGCCGAGTTCAAAGAAGAAATAGACAGGTGAACCGATGCACTCGTTGCCGGAACCTATAAAGGAGAGATAATCCGAATGGCTATAAATGGAAATGCTGTCATTATTCGTATCTGGAGACAGCAGGGAATCGGCACCTGTGACATAGAAGTCGTTTACAACGCTACCATCATTGTTGGGTATGGCATTGGCAAATTCAGGCTTACTGAACAAACTGTCATTGGATAATGGAGACTTGCCGTCCCAATGCCTGTTTTTCAATCTTGCCCGGAGCGAGTTCAGTCCGCTGTAATCGTTTATCGGATAGACATTGCCCAAACTCTCCCGGTCATCAAACATCCTGCCATATTTATCAAGCAAACCCTCAATTTCCAGAATCTTCTTCAATTCGTTTATCGTTCTCATCGCCCTGTCATGTTGCCCGGCGTATCTGCGATTACTCTCCGATAGCTGTGTGGTGTAACCAATCAGCCACTCGGTCTGCCGGATGTATGGAGTCGCATCAACGGCACGTTTCCAGCCGGCCTTTCCAATCGTAAACGACAAGCCGGCTGACACGGAGAGCATATTATCTCCGAAACGATTGGATTTGCCATAGCCGTCAAAGTCCTGGAATGTGGAAATATTGCCAATTTCCAACAATGCAGACAGCCGTTTACAGATACGGTATTGTCCCTGTACTCCGTATGAAACAGCAAACGGATTATGTCCGTTCTGCGGATTGTGCATCAGTCCAAATCCTATGTATGGAATGATTCCCCAACGAGGATTCTCCACCTTGCCATACTGACATCCAAGCACATTCCACATCAAGTCAGCATGAAAGTGATGGTAGTCATTTGTGACCAGTTCGCAATCTTTGAACTGCCAACCTCCATAACCGATTCTTGCTCCGATCTGCGGAGTGAACCACTTGCCGAGCGATGCGGAAACAGTAGGCTTTATCCTGTCAAATAAGTCGGCACAACCAACAGGTTTGCCAATGAACGCACTTGCACCACCTTGAAGACTGACAAACCAGTTGCCGTTCCAAGGCGATGTCACGAATACACCCTTATGGTAAGTCGGCTCCAAAGGCCGGAGCATCTGTTCGATATCAGTGTACGACTCCAGCTGTACAGTGTCCTTTGTCACAGGTGGTACAGCCGCTTTCATTTGCAGTGAACAGCCAATACCTGCCACTGCCAGAATTAAAAATATTTTCTTTGTCATATTCAACGCATTATTTTGTTTTGTTATCCATTGCAGAAAAACATATTCTGCCGATTACCTCTTTTGCTTCTTGCCGGAAGCCGGTCGCATCATTCTGCTTGCCATCATCATGCAACGCCTTGCCCACGCACGGTTATCCTCGTCATCATCCTTTCCCCATTTAAGGTTGCTTTTACTTCCTCCACCGCCATGCGTTTCGGCAAATGTAGTGGCATCGTTGACCATACCAAGGAAGAGGAGCGTGGCGCAGTGCATCACTTCCGCCCCTTGCTCGGTCAGGCTCTGCAACAAAGAACCGTCAAAGACGGATTGCTCCGCAGCTCCCATTTCAGCCACTCTTGCCGAATGCTCTCCAACCAATGTTTCCAGCATTACATCTTTGAGCAGCACATCCACGTTGGAATGAATTTCACGACTGTACTTATAGGCTTCGCCTTTCAGTTCCTCCGTGCGCTCGCCAATGGCATCCATGTCCTTTTTAAGGGCTTCAAGCTGTTGGTCAGCCGTCCGTAGCTTATCCTGCTTATCTTCCAGTTTCGTTTGGATAGAAGCCAGTTCTTTTTCCAACCGTTCCCTCTCGGCTATAATGGTAGCCGTATCTCCTTGATGGGATTGAAGAGTGCGTTCCAATGCCGATAGTTGGGATTCCTTTTCCGCTTTCGCCTTTCTGAGGTTGTCCACCATTGAGGTCAAGCCTTTCACCCTGCGCTCTGCCAGACTTATTTCCACTTTAAGGTCGGACAGTGCTTTTTTGTGTTGGACAACCTGTTCCTCTATATTGGTACATTCTTCCGAAAGGTATCGGCGGTATTCTTCGGTGGTGCGATGCCTGGCACCGGTCTCGGAAACATTACGTCCCCGTTCCAATTGCCATTTTTCGTTCACTTGCGAGAGTTCATCGTGTAACATTTTCATTCTTGCAGAAAACTCATATTTGTCCTTTCCTGCAAACATCTTTTTGAACGCAAACTTACCGTCTTGGATTGGCAATAAGGTAAGATGCATATGCGGGGTCGTTTCATCAAGATGTACATAACACCCGACAATGTTCTCCTCACCGAATCTTTCACTCATGAACCGGTACATATCCTTTGCCCATTCTTCTATTTCCGGCTTTCGTTGAAGCGAAGCATTGGCGGTATTGTTACCGGAACCATACACGACCGTTTGCTCCCCAAATGCAAGTTGCCGCATTTGAAACTTCGATCCTCCCAGTATAAAATCCACAACTGTGCGAAATTTCGGTTCTGCCAAATCCGAATTGGGATCTTTTATCCCACGCCCGGCAAGGTTTTCAGCCATGCGTTCAGGAATAGACTTGTCCTTGTTTACAGGTCGCACCTTACCGCCCTTTACAATCTCGAAATTCAACCGTTCCCTCTGGCGGTCATAAGTACCCTTGTCTATGGCGTGTTTCCAGCCGCTTTCCGTCCAGTTACGCTGGTGTTCGTTGCTTTGCGCGGCGGTTATGCCTTTCATCACGTTCATGTGCATCACCTGCCATGATTTTTCAGCCATATCATCCGTTTTTATCGGACAACCGATTTGCCCCAGCTTGCTGCTTGTCCGGCAACCACTCCCACCGACCGTAGTCGTGTGGGGTATTGAGTTACCCATGCTTCCCTTTGTTTGGTCAACGTGCAAGCACCGCTGCACGCTTAAAATGGCAAGCCTACAAATGTAGGGCATCACGGCTCGTCCGTGGTTATACAATTGACTTACAACACCGGTTGTGGAGTCTATAAAAGGGTTGAATCACGCTCCTGGTACTTTGCCCACAACGCCCTGAACGGCTGTCGGAGCGTGGCGAGCATATCCGTTTCGCTCGAACTATTGGCCGCACCGTCATTTCCAGCGTCCAGAATCATCTTAGCGATTATCTTGGATGCCTCCAAAAGTGAAGTCCAGTCACCTTCCAGTTCCTTGTGAAAGAACTCCAGGAAATCGGTCGGGTCATCGAAGCGCGAATTTCGTATGACACGTTTCAGTCCGGCTACGGCTACACGCTCGACAATCTCTTGGGCAAACTCCGTTTCTGCACCTGCCTTTATTGCCGGCTTGTCGCCCGAATGATCTTTGCCGGATTCATCGGCAAGCCGTTTCCGTCCGGCTTCATGATACTGTCCACAAATCTCTCCCATATCTTCGTCAGACAGATTGCCATTTATCCATTCGGACAAAGCCTTGTCCAAATCATCGGCAAGTCCGGCCCCTGTATGACCGGTATAAGAGGTAGGAGTTTCACCACTGGAGAATGGCGCAAAAGTCACGGTAATGACCACACTCTTTGCGAACCTTGTCCGACGAACATATCCCATCTCCTCCAGTTTGTCAAGGAACGCCCTGACGGTAGCCCTGTGCCAGTGCCATTCCACCGCAAGGTCTGAAATGGTCACATGACACTGGTCAGCCTGCAACACATACTCGTGGTTCTTCAAAAAGGGAGCGATAAAACCTGCCGTTGCTTTCTCCAACAGGTCGTAGTAGGCACCAGTCTTTGTCTTCCGTTCACCGACTTTCTCTTTGAGGTAGTCGAAAAACATCATATCTGCCAATACCTGATTGGCGGCTCTATTCTTGTCTTTCATCATTTCATTTGATTTTTATTTGACTATATGTGGATTCTATTAACCTGCCACTATCCACTTATTCGTGGCAGGTTCGCGTGATGATGTCAGCAGTAATGTTCGGACATTGTTTTTGGATTTTCTTTCAAATGCTTGCGCGTGTCGTCATCCTGCCATTCGGCTAACACACGGCAAGAGGGATAGAACATGGAGGCCAAAAGAAGAAAGGCAAGCGTGAACGCCGTGGTGTGCAGATGTGGTACAGCGCAGATGACCAATGTGATCAAGGCTGCCATAACGAACCTTTTCTTATCCTCGTGGAGTCTGTGCATCCACCTGTCGGCACGTCTGAACGAAAACAGAACGGCACAAGGTATGGTGGATATCAGAACTCCCCACTCTCCGAAGTGTCCGCCTGCATAGACATAGTGATATAGCAGGAGGAAGATAAGCATACACTGCACATAGAGTTTCCTTGCACTCTCGCTACCCGCCATTCTAAGGTAAAACTTTGCCATAAAAAGCCGGTTGCTCCTGTACAATGACATGGGTAGTATAATGAGCAATGCCGGAAATAACATTTCGATGACAATCCAAATCATAATCGTAATCCTTTGTGTAATCAGTATTGTTTGAATAATGGCAGTTCGGTCAGTTCCAGTTTGACCAGCCCATAGGTGGCAATCTCTATAATGGCTTCCACATCCTTGGCTTCGAGATATGACGCTCCTTTTTTAAGCCGTGCCTTTAGCTCGTGATTCTTTTGACGATACCTGGCCAATGCTTTGTCCAGCTCGTATTCGGATATGCTCCATTTCGTGCCACGCTCATAGCCATTGTGCTTATAAGTGGAACGGAGCCGGAGCATACGGCACACGCAGGAAACCGGCCTGCCCCGTCTGAACACGACACTTTGCCTGTATCCATATCCGTCATCCACGACTATCCAACTCCTGTACATATTGATAATGTATAGCATTTGCAGGTAAATCGTCCGTCTCATATAAATTCGGCAAGCAACTCCTCCTTGGTCTTGCGGTACTTGAAATGACCGGTCTTTTCGTGAAGTTTCAAGTCAAGACAGATGTCGGAACACATGAACTCCAGGGATTCATAGATGGTCACGTCAATGCGGTCAACCTTGTCGGTATCAGAAACTCTCGCGTTCATCTTGAACATCTGTCCGAAAGCCGGATTGGAATAGGCACAGGTGCTGCTGCCGAATGTCGTTGCGCTTGAAGGAATATGATGATAAAGGGTTATCAGCTCCATGTCGTCCTCGAAGATGTCCATTACTTCTTCCAGATCGTATGGGTCTGCAAGCGGAAACGAAAGGAGGACGTAATCGTCATAGAACTGCGGCTGTTCCATTGTGGTTACATCCAGCAACTGCGGAAGCTGGAGCGGCACAAAGGAGAGAAAGTCATCGTAAAAAAGTTGTAGCATAACTGTTGTGTTTATTTGTTTCTGGTTCGTCAAATGGATGTGAGCATTATCTTGATCAGTACTCCGGGCAATACCTGCCATTGGTCATTGTCCGTTCCGGCAGTCTTGTTGAGTTTGGCTATCATCTGAGGTGTCCGGTCAGCGACTGCATGAAGTGTTGTCCTTTCCATATCGGACAGAACAGCCACGCTGAAACCATCCAAGGCAACATACGGCTGCAACAACATCCAAACGTAAGCCCTTGCCTGCGCTTCTGTCTTTACATTGCCTTGGTTGATGTCATCACGGCAAGCCAAAGCGTTGAGTATGATTCTCCGGTTGGTTCGTCTGGCTGTATATACCAAGGCATCCCGGTAAGAGAGCCTGCCATTCTCCGCAGACTGGAATATCGACAGGCAGCATTTCTCCGTGTCGCGCGTAATGGCAGAAAGGTCGGCATCGGCAAGTTCAGGAAGATGGCTCAGAAAAGAACGGAACAGCCTGTCCTCTTCTTTTATGAAAGCAAGCATTTCACTCTTGCCGCTTATTCCGGATTTCAATGTCTTGGAAAGGAACATCCGGTATTTTTCAACGACAGCATCGGCGCTGCCTTTATATGTCTGGACGGAATCCAATGGTTTGAAAAACGGCTCCGCTTCCGCTGCCGACTGCATCAGCTCCGTGTCTTGCCGGTATTGGGAAGTCTGTTCTCTGATGAGCAACACATCCGCAAAAGTTCTCGGCTTCTCCAGAGCCAGACGGGTAAATTCAATGCACAACGAATCGTGCAATCCACGAATTTCGCTTTCGTAATTGGCGTGAATACGGTTTGCCGTGTCTTTGGCAACGCAGGCAGATACCGAATCCCAAAGCGACTGCCAGTCGTTGACTTTTTCAATCAGACGGTCTGTTGGCAGGTTTGCTTCCTTTCGCACCTCGGACAGGTATGACCTGTAAGCATCGGCAGCATTTTTAACGGTCTGAAACATACTGTTGCCGGTCTTTTCTCCGCATGATGCCAATGTGACAATGGCAAAACATACGGCAAAAGATTTGGCATACGAAGCACGTTTCTTTGAGTATGATTTCAAGTTTCCTCTCTTCGGTTTTTGCATTGATTCTACTTTAAACAAGCCTTTATACATGATATTTTTATTGGTTTATGGCGGCAAAGTTAAGTATAAAAGTTTGTATAATAATACTCTAAAATAAAACTTTAATATCTTTTCTTTTTCATACTTACGAGTATAATCCGCGAAATAAGCAAGAGCGTAACAAGTGAAAATACAAAGTATAATAATTGAAAAATATTTTATTGAGTATGATTTTAACCGAATTAAACTTTGTATCTTTGCACTTGGTATCATTTAGCATTGAACAGCACTATGGCAAAAGTAGGTTACATATTCAAGGCAGCCGGCTATGACGGCTTCGACACTGATGTGGAGTGGATGAAGCAATACGGTTGTGTACAAGTGATTGAGGAGGAAAACGGACACGAGAAACTGCGTCCCCAATGGAAACAGCTTATGGCAAGTATGGAACGGGGAGACGAAATCGTACTCGCTAAATTCAGCAACGCCCTGCGTGGTTCTCGTGAACTGGCGGCATTCATCGAGTTCTGCCGTGTAAAGGTGGTGCGGATTATCTCCATTCACGACAAGGTTGACAGTCGTGGCGACCTGTTCCCTGAAACCAAGGCTGCGGATGTGTTGGAGATATTTGGTGCGCTTCCGGAAGAGTGTGCCGCATTGCGAAAGGCTTCAGAGCATATCATCCAACTAAAGCAGAACATAAACCAGCCGTCCAAAGAGAATAACATCAGCAAGGCGGAAAGGGAGAAAACCATCGTGGCGATGTACAACAACGGGCATTCAATAGATGACATCTGGAAAGTAAGCGGATTCAACAGCCGCAGCTCCGTATTCCGCATATTAAACAAATACGGGGTTTCGCTCAATCGGGGTAAGTTCAGCGGGCCGCTTGGGAAACGTAAACCGAAATAAGAATAAAGTAAACTATAAAACATACTGCATATTTGAGAAAAAGCAGTATCTTTGCAAGGTAAATATGTTCGACCTATGTATATTATAGACAAACTCAAAGAAGAAGGCTTCGTCTCAACTAAGAATTTGAGCGACTGGCAAGGACAACAGTTGCAGGATGCTGTCCGTAAAGGTGAAGCGGTAAGGCTCAAAAACGGCATATATGCAGACATTGATGCCTTGGCAAATACCATGGTGGATATACGGATGATAGTCCCCGGTGGCATACTATGCCTTTGGTCGGCATGGTCTGTTTATAGTTTGACGACACAGGTACCCAATGCTTACTATATAGCCATTGAACGAACACGAAAGATCGTTCTGCCTGATTATCCGGAATTTCAACTGGTTTATCAATCCGACAATCTGCTCTCTATCGGGGCAACCCGAAAAAATGTGCAAGGATACGATATTCCTATCTTTGATATGGAACGTTCTGTATGCGATGCAATCAAATACAGAAACAAAGTCGGCATTGATGTAATGGCAGAAATCCTCCAAACTTATCTAAGACGTCCGGACAACGATATCTCACGACTGATGGATTACGCGTCAAAGCTAAGAATACGTAAGACACTGAATCAATATCTTGAAGTATGGCAATAAAAGAAATACATAATTTCGGCTGTTCGGTAAAAGCCAAATTGTTGAATATCTCACGGAATGAGAAACTTGGGTACCAGATGTTGGTAACAAGATACCTTCAGGAGCGTTTGCTCTATCGTTTGTCGATAAGCCAGTATCACGACCATTTCTTCCTGAAAGGTGGAGCCTTGTTGTACGCGCACGAACGTTTTATGGCAAGGCCTACATTGGATATTGATTTTATGGGGCATCATATTGACAATGACAAGGAGAATGTAAAAAAAGCGTTTGCCGAGATTTGTGCGATTCCATACCAACAAGACGGAGTGACATTTTATACAGAAACTCTGAGAACCGATGACATTGCAGTTGAAAAGAAATATCCTGGTGTAAGGCTCACGCTGAGTGCCTCCATTGATACCATTCGCCAAGATGTATCAATGGATATCGGATTTGGAGACGTGATAACTCCTTGTCCTTCCGAACTGGATTATCCAAATTTAATTGACGGATTCCCTGCAACTAATATTTTGGCATATTCATTAGAAACCGTCATCGCCGAAAAGTTTCAAACTGTGATTGTAAGAGCGGAAGCCAACAGCAGGATGAAAGATTTTTACGACCTATACACTATTTTACACGGAGGGAAATATGACAGTGAGATATTAAGTGAGGCCATTAACGCCACTTTTGAAAATCGCCAGACTGTCTATACGGACAATCATATTGTATTCAGCAATGATTTTGCCAACAATACGGACTTAAACACACGATGGAACTCGTTTGTCAAGAAACTTAAACTCCAACAAGAACTGACCTTTCCTGAAGTTGTAGGTTTCCTGCAAACCAAGCTCGAACCTTATTGGAAGAAACTGAAATAGCCACATATTGCATTGATATTTAACATTATATATTCGTCTATGTCGTGATTTTTTCGTATCTTTACAAGTAGTAATCAGAAATAAATCAGTGATATGGGAGACGTAATCATTACAGTATTGGGATTGTGGGTGTTCATCAAAATCGTGAAAGTGATATTCGGAGGCTGGAGCAAAAGCGACTACCAGCGGGACAGGTAAGATTCAACCAACAGAATGCAGCCTATGACAGTCGTTCATGTCTGGCATAGCGAGGGACTAAAAATCAGTATTTAATTCTCCCTCTTGTCGAAAATATCAACCCAAGCAAAGGGCGGGCAGTAAACGAGTTTCTTCTGTAAGCCAGATAAATAACAAAATGTTTTGACTGCCGGGATAAAACGAAGTCTTGGAGCGGTTGGCAAATCTTTTTGTATCGGGCGATTTCGGCAGAGTGTCTTGCGAAAGAGGAGCAACGTGCAACATTGCGCAGCCGAGCAAGTCTCTCGAAGAAAAATAGAAGAAGCCGTTTACGGGATGGGTGAAAACTTATAATGGGCAACCCATAGATGTATAACAGGTAAACATACGAGCAAAAACAAAAGCGACCGAAGCCGCTTTGTTTGTCGGAACGAGGCAGGAGTTATTTCTTGCCTTTTTTCGTTTTCTTTTCCGGCTCCGCAGGAGTTTCCTCCTTGTCGGGTGTCTGGTAGAACTTGTTAGCGACCATGACGATGCGGTTGTGCTTCACGCCGTCCTTGTCAATCCATTCTTCGGGTTTGAAGTAGCCCTCCACTGTGAGCAGGGTGCCCTTGGTGATTTGGGCAAGCGAATCAGTGTTGGCGTTGTTGCGCCAGGCTTCCACGTTGATGAAAGCGGACACGCGTTTTGTTTCCTCGCCACTCTTCTCCTGACGGCTTACTGCCAATGAGAAGCGTGCCACGCTTGCGTTTGCGAACTGACGGATTTCTGCGTCCTTACCTACGAATCCTGATACTGCGAAATTGTTCTCAATCTGTTTCATGTTACAATGCTTTAAGTTGTTAATTAAATTATTTTTACGCTGCCAATATAAGTGAGTGCAGTTACAGGGGTGCGACAAGGTTAGCAATCAAATACTCTTTATTTTTGTCAGCGTAAGCCGTCAAAACCTCCGGCCCGATAAAGGAAGATTTGTGAAGCTACACCATTGACCAAGGCTTTCAGCCGTACCCGGCTGCATACTAACTTTGCAACGGAAAAATGAGGAATAACACGGCCAAAAGCTGTAACGATATGGATTGGTGAATAAACAAGTGAGCGAGGTTCGCAGACAAAGGACAGCATCCGTCCGCAGACACAAAGTTTCAGGTACGCTTCGGCTGTAAATCCAAAAGGAGCAGAGGGATGAAGCGAGGAATCAAGTACGTCCTCTCAATGTGGATGCCGTAATACAGAATCCGTTATGACGCTGCACAGCCAAAGGTATTTTGCTATGGAAGGGATACCCAAAGAACAGAATGGCACACGACGATCGCGGAAACCAGCATCAGAATAGCCGCGTTCTACCTTACCGACAGAACCGGAGAAATCAAGGCAAAGAAAACAAAGGCAAGAAGGACGGTGCTCGTTGAACAAAGCAGCCCGGTCGCCATTGCGAAATATGAAATGCCATATATACAAAAGGAGACTTGACAGTCAAAGATGAGTATATAAGAGGAAGAACGGCTTGCAAGGCAAGCCCAAATTATAAAAGTTGGTGCCATTGGATATGTATTTCCCAATGGCGTGGACACAACAATGTGGAGCATTGCCCCACATTGCCGTTCTGCCAGATGTCGGTCAGTTCAGGTATGACCATTCTTTTATCTCCAGTTCCTCGCCACAAGGGAAATCAATGATAGGGTCACAAATGAATGTACCACAGAAATTGACCACTACACAGCCGTTTTTCAGAGAGGCTGGTTCACTCCAATCATCGTCCGTATGTCGGATATGATACCACAGTTTACCCTTGGGCAAGGTTTCGGTGGCAATCCGCAAATCAATAAATTCGCCCTCAATGGTCTTGCCATTCGCCAAAGTCAGAAGCATAGGCGATTTGCTTTCTTTTCTGTAATCGTACAGCATAATCTTTCTTTTAATCTGTTATCTCAATTATTTCATCAATCCGACCGCAAAGGAATGTCCGTAAAGCGGTCTTGTCCACAGCATAGTATTCGGCTATATGTCCGTATTGCTTGACAAAGTAGCGTTTCAGTATGTCAGAGATGGAAAAACCGGGGCGGCGTGACCCCCGAGGCCGAAGGCCGCTTGACCACGGAAAATTTTTTAATTTTGACCCCCAAGGTATCCTGGCCGACGGGGTCATTTTTATTTCAGCGTATTACTTCTTGGAGGCCTTGATCTTACGGACGCTTTCACCTGTAAGTTCAATCTGATGTGCTCCGTGCACAAGGCGGTCGAGGATGGCATCTGCTACTGTCGGATCACCGATTGCCTCATACCAGTCATCGGACGATAGCTGGGATGTCACGACAGTTGACTTTCGGTCATGCCGGTCTTCGACAATTTCAACCAGCAGCCCGCGCTCCTTGACGTCGAGGGCCACAAGAAAGAGGTCATCGAGGATGAGTAGCGGGCAACGCTCGATTTTCTTCAATTCGGTCTCCACAGTACCTTTCGCTTTGGCGACCTTGAGAGAGCCGAGGAGTTTGGAGGCACTTGCATAGCAGGTGCGGACTCCCTTCTTGCAGGCCTCATAGCCCAATGCGGTCGCGAGATAGCTCTTGCCGGTTCCCGCCGGGCCGGTAATGAACAGGTTCTTGCCCTTTTCGATGAACTCAAGCGAGGCGAGCCGTTCCATCTGATTACGGTCGAGCCCGCGGTTGAGGCTATAGTCCACCTGCTCGAGGTAAGCGTTGTAACGGAAGTTGGCGCTTTTGATCAGGCGCTGGATGGCGGCATCGGAACGATAGTCCCATTCACGGGCGAGAAGCATCGCGAGGAAGGCATCCGGAGTGAGGGCTTCCGGGGTCGTTGATGTCAGGCTTTCGCGGAAGGCCTGGGCCATGCCATGAAGTCTCATTCTATTCATGAGGTCGAGGGAGACGGTATTTCGGTCTTTCTCGGGTACGGCGGGTGCCGTAGAATTATTTGTCTGCATTGTTGTCTGATTTTTTGTTTGATGATTTTTTGAAGTAGTCGCTGCCCCGTATGTTTTTATGGCGCGGAAGGGCTGGCGGTTCTTCATTGTCTGAACCGGGAAGGAAAGCGGCATCTTCGCCATGATTGAGGATGTTCAGCACTTCCTGATAGCCGTACACCCTTTTCTGGGTGGCGCAGGCACAGGCTGCCACCAGACGGTCTTGACCGAACTTCTTTTCTAGCGACAGGATGCCACGGCAGGACTTGAAGGCTGCCGGAGGATACTTCCTGGTTGCCGCCACTTCCTTAAGATAGAGAAGCACGATGTTGTCGATCTGTGCGGCACGCTCGTAGACTTCCTCGAGGTTCTTCTCGTAGTCATGCCTGCTGCCTGGAAGATTGTGCGCCTCCTTAGTGCTGTGGGTGTAAGGTGTGTCGTCACGCTGATGCACCGTAACGAGACGGTAATCGTGGTATATCTCCACGGTATCGGCATCGTAGACTATCTCGACACGCTTGCCGATATACTCTACCGGTACGCTGTAGTGATGCAACATGAGAGTCACATAACTGTTTCGCATCACTGTCACGGATTTGCGTTCCTTCATAACGAAGCGGTTGGCCGGTAATGCCCGGAGATAATCCTTTTCGACCTCGTTGAAGAGTTGCAGGCGGGACTGTCTGCGCCCGGTAAGCTTGCGGTTGTTGAACACTTCAAGCGACTTCAGGATTGCTTCGTTCAGATCCTCGAGATTATTGAAGACCAGACCCTCGATATCGGAGTAGACCGACTTGTACATCAGCTTCACGGCGTTCTCCACCAGGGCCTTGTCCTTCGGATGTCGGACGCGGGCCGGATATACCGCACAACCGTAATGCTCGGCAAAGGCCTCGAAGTCATCGTTGATTATCGGCTCGTTGCGGTCACTGCGGCTTACGGCGGATCTCAGATTGTCGGGGACGATTGCCATAGGCGCACCGCCATAGAATATCAAGGCGTTCTCGCAAGCCTTGATCAAATCTTCCTTGCGCTGCGACCATACAGCCTCGCAATAGGTGTAATGGCTGCATGGCAAGATGGCCACAAACACTTCCACCTTACGTGCCTCGCCGCTCTGCTCGTCCATAATCTCAAGCCTGTCGCCGGCATAGTCGATATACATCTGGTCGCCGGCATAATGCTCCACATGGCCTACAGCGGTGACCTGCAGCCTGTGGCGGCGGAACAAATCGCGGAACTGCGCATGCTGATAGCCGTTGGGATGCAGGGATTTATACTCCTTGTAAAGCGACTCGACGGTGACTCCTTTACGCTTGAGACGGTTGGTATACTCGGGAAGCAGTGCGTCCAGTTCCAAGCGTCGCTGGGACGGCTTGACCTCGCGTTCCTTGCCGCCCGCGAACATCTCCTGCAGGCGGCTTTCACTCAGCTCCATCAGTTTTGCCATGGGTATGCCGCTCTCCTGAAACAAGCGCACATACTTGCGCACCGTGTTGCGAGAGAGATGAAAGGCGCTGCTGATGCCTTTTATTCCCATGCCCATTGCGTAACAATGGAGCAAATTTTTTAATTTTGTCATTGTAAATTTGATTTTAACCCATCGGCCAGGACGGGAATCAAATTTACATAAAAATCCCCTGCCGGCAACTATTCCGACAGGGGTCATTTTTATTTTGTTTATTGGGGGTCTGTCTTATTTCGGCGCCCGTGGTCAAGCGGCCTCGGCCTCGGGGGGCACGCCGCCCCGGTTTTTCCAATTGGGAAAGTCCTGCGCGATTTTCCCTCTTTGGCAAAAGTTTACCCTCAGGTTGATTATAAAAAGAAAAAAGTTCTCCTAATGACCGTACATAAAGCAATGTACGGCATAGACCCTATTCTTGGTGAAAAAATCAGCCTTCATGACATTACAGAAAAAGAAAAGAAAACCCTGATTCTACTAGATGAATCAGACCAAGCCGCAATTGCAATGCGCAATGCTATCATTGATCAAGCTATAGAAAGTTCTAGAGGAAAAAATAGATTTTCAAAGGGCTACAATGGTTATCTTCAGTATAAGCAACTGATAGATATGGCAGAACATGTGTCAGACGAATATTATGGCAGCTTACTCGATGATTCTCTGAATAAAGCTAATAACATCATCTCAACAAATTGGGAGAAGACTCTAGGAAAGACAGAGCCATACAAGAACATTTTCTTGGGTGACATAGAAGAACTTGAGGACTATCGTCGAGGTGTATTTTTCTCTGGACCTGCTCTAAAACTCAATGTCTCTAAATCCAACGACAAATCACATTCCTTCATATGCTACAACAAAGGCGAGAAGCAGTTTAAGTTGCATCACGCAGAGGATAATATTGAATTAAAACAAAGATTTGACTACGTCGTGCCAATGAACAAATTCCTTTCGTTGATTGTAGGCAATACCACAGCCATTAAAGCTCAATTAAGCAAGGTAGTCAATGAGGCATTTCAAAAGAGTGTGGAAAAGTTCGAAAAAACAGAAGATGAACTTTCTGCGAACAAATTACCAAAGAACCACTATTTAGGTTATCCAACCCGAGAAAGAGAAATCCATACACTCTTCTCTCGTTTTGAGACAAACTCGGAATACCAATTTGAGCAACAGCTCTTTGAATTTATGACAAACAGAAAGAATCTGATTATCAATAAAAGAGAAGAGAAGTTAAAGCTGCCCGATTACTCCGTTTATTCACAAGGAGTTCAATTGTATCAGGAAGAAGTTGACGAACGAGACAACCAGCATCGAGTTCGTCTTTCCTGTAGAGAAATTTCCACTACACCTGAGAAGATCATTTTCGATCTATTGAGGACTGAGGGAACTTCCGTCGTGCTGTGCTCTGCAACAGCATCAAGCTCGTCCGTGATTAGTAACTGCGACATAGAATATCTTAAAGAGAGTATTGGAAATAATGTTCATGTCTTGTCTGAACATGATAAAGAGACATTTGATAATCTCGTTTCTCACACTTATCCAATTGGTCATCAAATAGAAATAAAACCACTGGAGCACTATACTTTCGAAGATAACAGGGATGAGAAAACATTCCTGCCAGAAAAGTATAAAATGATGTTTTCTAAAGAGGCTCGCGAGGAAGGTCTTGACGAGCTCTGGTTCAAATGTACTCGGAGAGAACTCATGAAATCCAAAAAGGAAGGAGAAAGTATTTCCTTCCCTCTTTATCGCCTGTTCCAGTTTATTGAAGCCTATCATTGGTTTATTAACCATGAAGACATAAGAAGCATGATATTCTTTCAAAATCGAAATGGTGACCCTATCCAAACAAATGTATTAAGCTGTCTGATAGATGGGACATATAAGTACCAAAATACTCCATTTGAAGATGAACTCCCGAGCGACTGGTCTAATGACCATATTAGAATTTCAAAAGATTGGGAAGAGGTTGAAGGGTCAATTCTCAAAGAACTCAGCGAAAGCAAGGATTCTAAAATCATGTTGGTATCTGCATATGCAAGTTTCAAAGCTGGCGCCAACATGCAGTATGAAATTCCCGATAGTCTTGATTTTGTCAAAGGTGACAATTGGGAAACAAACGGTGTAAGACTAAAGAAAGACTGGGATGCCGTTTATGTTCAATGTCCAAGTGCATATCTGATGATGAGTGAGGACGGCAATGAGTTTACTTTTGAGAAAAGCCTTTATAATGCCATGCTCTCCCTGATGATGCTGTACGAGCGAGGTTGTCTCTCAAAGAACGAGGTAGCTTCATGGCTATGCAGAGCTCTTTCTAACAATTTCTGGTTTGGCGACAAGAACAATCCTGGCATAGGTAAAGACAAGGCTGCATGGGCCCAGACTGTTGTTGAACAAGCTGTTGGTCGTTTGTGTCGTACAAGAAACAAACCACATACGACATACATTCTGTTTGATATGGATATGGCTAAGTATTTTGACAAAGACAACCTTGAAAAGTCTCTTACCAAGGAGTTCCGTACACTTGCAGAGTACATCCTTACAATGCCGAAAGAACCTTCAACCGCAGCAAATCCTGAAGAAATTGTTAGATGCAACAATGCCAACTACGTTAAAAGGCAACTCGACAGAATGCGCAGTATTGCCCTTAGGTATACTCCACATCCAGTTCGAGAGGATGATTTTGAAGACGATGTTGAAGAAGGCACATCTGTACCTCATAATGTGCAGATAAACCAGTTAATGAATCAGAGTTATAAGCAAACAATCATCAAGAAACCTGTCATTGATGATTATAACGAATTAGTTGAAGAAGATAAACAATTGACCTTCATCTGCAAATGCTATGGTGACTGGCAAAGGAATGAGAACAACGAATACTTCTTCTCCTTTGATCCTAATCGCAGGAACGACATTTGTCCACAAGGAAAAGGAAAGTTATATCCTCAACCAATCTCCCCTTCCACAGTAAGGTTGGATGTATTGATAAAGAATGATGTTATTCGTAAACACTTTATAACAAATGGTTATGCTACTGATTGGAAGTCAGGTAACTTAATTCTTCATCCAGAGATATTAAAGACAGATTATGCAGGTGAAATAGGTGAAGAAGCTTTCAAGGCAATAGTCTTAGAGTACACTAATTGTAAAGAGGAAGACTTCAAGCACCTTGAAGGTCGCGACTATGAGTTGGCAGACTTTGTCATCTGTAATCCAGACGGAACATATAAGATTGCATTTGATGTTAAGAACATGAATCCTCTCGTGGAGCATAATGATAAACAGGGTGAACTGGCGACTAAAGACAAACGCAAGATTAAGCGCGAAAGATTAGGATGTCAACTTATTACTGTTAGTATGTTGCAACTTACTGGAGAGTCCATGGATGCTGTAACAGAGATTCATGGAATCATTGACAATGATGGCAATATCATCCCAAGTGCAATCGACAGACTCAAAAGAATCATTGGATAATGGGAAAGATAATATTAGATGACAATTATATAAAGAGCCTTCCTATCACGACAAATAGAATAGAAGTCTCTTGGGATAAAGACAAGTTCTTTGCAAAATACTCGATAGTATCTTATTATAGTACGGATCCAGAACGGAAGAATTTGGCTTATGAACAACTCGGAAATGTTCCTTTCATATCTGTTACTGGAATAAAAAACAGATGGGGTGCTCAGCATTTCCCTTCTGTTCAATTCTTCATATTAACCACCAAAGGGAAAGAGCAAGAAGTTCTTAATAGTCTTAGAGCATACAACGATGTTAAAGCTTGGAATAATACTCTCGAAAAGTATAAAGATAAATTACAGCAAAGAATCATTGCATCATTAGCTATAAATTCTCTTGGAAAGAAAAAGAATAGCAACATGATGTATAACGATGGCTCGTTACTTGTTTGTGACGACAAGAATTTTGGGGCTCGCAAGAGTCGCAAAGAACTTGTATGTCTTAAAATAGAGGTTAATGAATACATGAATCTTACAGCTCGAACAACATCGTTTTCTAATCCTTTTAATGAAAAAGATCTATTAAGGCACAGAACATGCGTATTCCAGATTTCCAAAGATTTAGATGGAGAGTTTTGGTCTGGGCAATCTGTAAAACCAATAATCATTAAAAGCGTGAAAAGTGGTGAGTACGACTTGAAAAAACTTTTCATTCAGAAGAAGAACTTCAAAGATAATAAAAACCTTGTCCCTTATTGGCCATATAATGTCGAAGATTATGCTCACGGAAAATTGTATGTTATCTGGCAGGTCGTAGAATCTGTTAATGATGCGTTTAAAGGAATATTAGATATAAAATTCACAGATTCCCAGATTATACATTACGATGAATGCAAAACCAAAGATGGAATCTTGGCACTTGCACAAGAGTATCTTGCAGGAAGAAGCATTTCATTTGAAGACCCGTTTCAAACAAATGGATCCAAGTCGGTTATTTCGAATTTCAAGAATGAAGCCCAAGAAATTATGAGTGGGTTTCTTGTTTTTCCCAAAAAACCAACGCCGGACGATATTATAATCAAACTATGCGAGCCTAAAGAAGAAGGATGTGAGGTAACTCAGTATTCACAATCCATGGTAAGATTGTCAAACAACGGAAATGCCCTCCAGCATATCACTTATTATGGCGACGAGAAACTTGACTTGCTTGACACCCCAAGTGTGAGAAGAATACTCATTGAACTAATTGTAAAGGATAGTTTAGCTAAAAGAATAATGCCAAAGCCTTTGGCAAATATGCTTGAGGGGTGGAATGCTATCAGATACAAAATCAATCAAGGTAATGTTCATGGAGCGTCTTTGAAAATTGACAATCAAGGAAGTATAGATGTTGAACAATATGGACTATCACAAGATAATCAAGGTGAAGATTTCGAGGATTTTATATCTCAAAAACTAAAATATTTTGACTACGACAAAATTCGAGGAGCAAGAGATTATATGGCATTAGTTAAAGACGGCAATGTCTATTTTATCGTCGATACAGATGAAATACCAATTTTAGATGTGAATCTGATTGATGAAGCTTATAGTAAGGTTGCTAATAATGGTGAAACTGTAGCTATGTTCAAACGAAAAAAAGTTGCTCATAAATATCTTCGTGGTTATATAGGTTTCCATCTATGGAAAACAGATGGTATTGACGGAAATCCAGAAGGTTCGTATTCTTATATATCAGGAACTAATAGCGAATCTATGAAGATTACTCCGAAAACCAAGATGGACAAAATGCCTCGTGCTCGACGTATATTTATACTTCATAAAGAAAATCCAGAACTCATTGACCAGCAAATTTTGGAAATATGCAAGATGTTAAAGTTTGGCTTTGGACGTTGGAATGAGCTTATGACATATCCTTTCCCATTCAAGTTTTTGCAAGAATATCTTGACGATGCAGCAGAAACAGCGTACTCATTACACTGGAAGGATATTACTCTTAGAAAAGACTTGTAGTATCGTTTATATAATCAAATATTTAGTATATGACAAAAAATATAATTAATTAGGGATATTCAGTAAATGCCCCTAAAAACTAAGATAGCATATGAAGATGATGGACCATAATCACTTCATATGGGAGACGTAAAATAAACTGTGTCATGCGGCGTTTTCTTCCAAGCTCATCGGTCGGGGATCGGCCAGCGCCAAGGGGGTGCACCAGCACTCCCGACGAGCGTAAAGTTACAACAATTTAAATCTGTCTCCAAACTTTATCGCTAATTGTTGTGCGATGGCCGCCCAGTTGGCTATGGGCATGGTCCATTTCTTGCGTATGTTGCGGTAAGCGAGATAAACCAACTTTTCAAGGGCGGTGTCGTTAGGGAACACGCCCTTGTTTTTTGTCACTTTCCGCACTTGGCGGTGATAGCCCTCGACTGTATTCGTGGTATAAATCATACGTCGTATATCCGACGTAAACTGGAAGTATTCAGTAAGCCTTTCCCAGTTATCCTGCCAAGACTTGATAACGATAGGGTATTTCTCACCCCATTTTTCTTCCAGATTAAAAAGTCCTGTCTCAGCGGATTCCTTATTTACCGCACCATAGACATGTTTCAGATCCCTCATGAACTCTTTTTGGTGCTTGCTGCCGACATACTTGATGGAGTTACGTATCTGATGGACAATACAGAGCTGGACAATAGTATCAGGAAACACACTTTGGATAGCGTCTGGGAAGCCTTTCAATCCGTCAACACAAGCTATGAGTATGTCACAGACACCACGGGTCTGCAAGTCTGTCAATACATTCAGCCAGAAGTTCGCGCCCTCATTCTTAGAGATATACATCCCTAACAGATCCTTATGTCCCTCGCTGTCCAGAGCCAGTACATTGTAAATCGCACGGGTTACGGCACAGCCTCTCTCGTCCATTACCTTATAATGGATGGCATCCATCCAGACTATCAGATAAACGCTGTCCAGGCTACGGGAACGCCATGCCTTTATTTCCGGAAGTACACGATCGGTGATGGCGCTAATTGTCTCAGCAGACACACGATTACCCAAGTTCTCCTCCATCCAGTCACTTATCTCACGTGTGCTGTTTCCCAAAGCATAAAGTCCGATGATGCGCTCTGCAACACCTTCCGCAAGAATGGTTTCACGCTTCTTTTCCAGAACCTTTCCTTTTGCCGCACTCCAGAATTCCGGAAGAATTGTTTTCTTCACTGAAGCATCAACCCGCACTCCATTCACTGTAATTCTCATCATTATCGGAGCCTCACCGTTCCGATTCAATTTCGTCCTACGAATGTAGAACAATAGACAAAATGTTGTTCTTTCCATCTTACTTGTTTTTTAATCACAAAACTAAATTTCCAAGAGCAACAAGTAAAGACACAAAACACTGATAAACAATCAATTATTTACTTAACAGGTGTACCTAACATTGAAGGTAATCAAGTACACCGAATAGTACACCGAAAGAATGCTTTGATATGCTTGTTTTTGCCATGCACCAAAAACAAAAAATCCCCGTAAAGTATTAATTTACAGGGATTTTCTTTGTTTTGCAATTCTTTCCAGCGGAGAGACAGGGATTCGAACCCCGGGTACCTCGCGGTACAACGGTTTTCAAGA
>ERZ779797.311-NODE-311-length-22227-cov-5.210491_pt1 | contig 22227 bp, 14 predicted proteins | sample MGYA00511886_ERZ779797 | MGnify/ENA primary metagenome ERZ779797 (study PRJEB29588, sample SAMEA2155055) | human gut metagenome | biome: human gut; feature: human-associated habitat; material: faeces | place: Denmark | collected 2008/2010 ... | reverse complement strand
TTTCGGTCCATTCCTGCTGCACTGCATACGAATCCGGTGTAGAACTGTGAGACTCCTGCCGCTTCTGCCATGAGTGAAGCATTCTGGTAGGCAAGGTTGCAGTCCTGACATCCGAAACGTTCTTTTTTGTCGGTATAGAAAAAGATGGCAGCCGTGGCACCTCTCAAAATACCGTCGTTACCTCGTTCAAATTCCTCATGCAGTCTTTTGAACACCGGCACGTAGCGATAGCCTGAAGGCATAAGCGGCTTCAGTATCAATTTTAGTAACGGATTTTCCACCAAGTTTACTATCGACATAAAAGTGCCGATGGTGATACGGCTGACCTCCTTCAAAGTTTCCGGGCGGGTGACCAATACCATTTTGACTTCTTGTGCATTGGTTGCCGTCGGGGCCCGATGGGCAGCCTCTATGATGCGCTGTAACAGCTCTTCCGAAACTTTTTCTTTGGAAAACGCACGGTTCGAGCGGCGGGAACGGATGAGCAGTTCCACCTGGTCGGCAGTGGGAAGTTGGCTGCGGTCGATGGTATGAACCTTTTCAGGTGGAAAATCAGCATGCTCAATGGAGTTGGTGGGGCAGACGGCCACGCAGTGTCCGCAACTGATGCAGTCGTCGGCATTCACTTCGATACCTTTATCTTCCTGAAGGGTAAACAGAGCAGAGGGGCATATTCTGACGCATTTCTTACAGCGTATGCATGTATTCTGATTGATATGTATTTGAGCCATAGTGTGGAATAAATTTAGATACATTATTTACAAAGGTACGATTTTTATTTGTTTTTCCTCTTGTGTTTTCTTTGTTTCTCCAAAGAGGATTCTCTGTTTCACAGTGTGAAATACAAAAACCACAGTGTGGAATATATATTTCACAGTGTGGGATACAAATCCCGCTGTGTGAAACAGAGAATAGATAAGGGTATTTGAAAGAATATTTCAGGAGAAAAAGAAGAACAGACTACATGCCCTGTGGATTCTCCATCTTAAGAACAAAAAAGAGGGTATATGAACCTTGCAACAGTTCATATACCCCCATTTATAGAGATTGTGAATTACCGTCTGTATTTACCACACGTTCACACGGTTTTCAGGAGCTACATACAACGGATCAGACGGTGTGATGTGGAAGGCATCGTACCAAGCCTGAATGTGAGGCAACGCTCCATTTACACGCCATTTACCCAATGAGTGAGGATCGGACTTAGTGTACACACGAATCTGTTCGTCGCGGATGTTACCAGCCCACAAAGTAGCATAAGCCAGGAAGAAACGCTGTTCCGGAGTGAAACCGTCGACTACGCCAAGCGGAGCATCCTTAGTCGCATTCTGGAAAGCCAGATAAGCTACGTTCAAACCTCCGTGGTCGGCCAGGTTTTCGCCCAGTGTCAGTTCACCGTTAGCCTGCAGGCCCGGCAATACTTCAATCTTGTTGAAGAAATCCACCATCACCTGTGCGCGTTCCTTGAAACGGTCAGCATCACCCGGAGCCCACCAGTCGGTCAGGTTTCCGTCTTTGTCGAACTGACGGCCCTGGTCGTCGAATCCATGCGTCATTTCGTGGCCGATTACTACACCGATGGCACCATAGTTGGCGGCATCGTCAGCTTCCATGTTGAAGAACGGCGGCTGAAGAATAGCAGCAGGGAAACAGATTTCGTTAGTTGACGGATTATAGTAAGCATTGACAGTCTGCGGAGTCATCAGCCATTCATCTTTGTCAACCGGCTTGCCAATACGGCTGTACATATCATTGAATCCCCATTCTGAAGCACGGCATACGTTAGCCCAGTAAGAATCGTTCTTGATTTCCAGTTTAGAATAGTCTTTCCACTTATCAGGATAACCTACTTTTACATGGAAAGTAGCCAACTTTTCGTGTGCTCTGATCTTGGTGCTGTCGCTCATCCATTCCTGTGCATCAATACGTTCACCCAGGGCAGTCTGCAAGTTCTTCACCAACTTCACCATACGTTCTTTGGCAGCAGCCGGGAAGTATTTTTCCACATACATCTCGCCTACCAGCTCACCCAGCATACCGTTCACTGAGTTTACAGCACGTTTCCAGCGCGGCTGATTTACCTGGCGTCCTGACAAGACCTTGCCATAGAAATCGAAACGGGCAGCTACAAAGTCATCGCTCAGACAAGAAGCTGCTGCATCCAGCAGGTTGTATTCCAGATAAGATACATGTTTAGACAACGGAAGTGTATTCATCAGGCGAGCTACTTCCTGAATCGGTTCGACCTGTTCTACGTTCAGTTCTGCCGGAGCCTGAATACCCAAACCTTTCATATAGGCATCCCAGTCAATTCCGGCAATGGTCTTCTTCAATTCATCGAAAGACATTTTGTGGTAGTTAGCTTCTGGGTCACGAAGTTCTGTTGCACTGCGTGAAACTTTAGCAATGGCAGTTTCAATTTCCATCACATCAGCCACTTTCTGCTGTGCATCTGCTTCAGAGAAACCAGCCAGCTGGAACAGCTTGCCGATGTAAAGTTTATACTGTTCACGAATATTCTGAGTGATGCTGTCAGTATCCAGATAATATTCCTTTTCACCCAAGTTGATACCACCCTGTCCCATCTGGAAGATGTTGAGTGAGCTGTTCTTCGGGTCAGCATATACATAGCTGTGGAAATAGGTACCGATACCGATATGAGCCATTTCAGTCATCATCGGCACGATTTCACTCTTGTCTTTCAGGCCGGCAATCTTGTCGAGCATCGCTTTCACCGGTTCTGCACCCTGCTTGTTCAAGGTTACGCTGTCCATGGCCATGTTATACAAGTCACCGATTTTCTGTGCGGCAGAACCAGCCTGATTATTTTTCTGCGCAGCCAGTCCTTCAATCAGTTCGCGCAACTGCTTCTGGCTGTTTTCAAACAGTTCATCAAACGTGCCGTAACGAGAATATTCGGCAGTCAGCGGATGTGCATCGTTCCATCCTCCACATGCGTAACGGAAAAAGTCCGTACCGGCAGACACGGTAGTATCCATGTTTGCCAAATCAATGCCAGAAGTGCTTTTTGCTTCCTTCTGTCCGGCGCAGCTTGTCAGCATGGCAAATGCTAACGTAGCTACGGCTACATAATTTTTCTTGTTCATAAATGCGTTATTTTAATCAAGTCTCTCTTATATTTATTTCATTTCTTCCAGTTCCGACAGCAGCAGTGTCCATTCCTCTTCTGCCTCCGCAATCTGTTTTTTCAGCTGCTGGTGCTGCTCGTACAGCTTCATATCGGAAGCACCTTCAGGAGTAGCCATCTGTTCCTCCAGTTGTGCCACCTGCTCTTCCAGTTTCTCAATCTTTGCCTCGCAGTCGGCCACCTGCTTCTCCAGCTTGCGGATTTTCTTGTTCAGCTCCTTCTGCGCTTCATACGAAAGTTTGCTTTCACTCTCTGCAGCCTCTTCTTTCTTGGGCGAAGCAGTCTGCGGAGATTGAGACAACTGAAGTTCATTCAGGTTCTCCATTTTCTTCTTCTGCAGGAAGTCGTAGATTCCGCCGATATGTTCCTTCACCAGTCCGCCACCAAATTCGTACACCTTGGTCACCAGTCCGTCAAGGAACTCACGGTCGTGAGATACTACGATGACCGTACCGTCGAACTCTTTCACGGCTTCCTTCAGCACATCCTTCGAACGCATATCAAGGTGGTTGGTCGGCTCGTCCAGAATCAGGAAGTTCACCGGCTCCAGCAGCAGCTTAATCATGGCCAGACGACTGCGTTCACCTCCTGAAAGCACCTTTACTTTCTTTTCGGAAGCCTCTCCTCCAAACATGAAAGCACCTAAGATGTCTCTAATCTTCAGACGAATGTCTCCTTTTGCCACACGGTCAATGGTGTCGAACACAGTCACGTTTTCATCGAGCAGCTGTGCCTGATTCTGTGCAAAATAGCCAATCTGTACATTGTGTCCGATGGTCAGTTTTCCTTCATAGGGAATCTCGTCCATGATACACTTCACCAGCGTAGACTTACCTTCACCGTTCTTTCCTACAAAGGCCACCTTTTCACCCCGATGGATGGTCAGGTTCACATCGTGGAAGACCACGTGGTCGCCATACGCCTTTTTCACATTCTCACAAATCACCGGATAATTACCGGAACGCATGGAAGGAGGGAACTTCAGACGAAGTGTAGAAGTATCTTCTTCATCTATTTCAATAGGTACGATTTTCTCCAGCTGCTTGATGCGGCTCTGCACCTGTACAGCCTTCGTAGCCTTGTAACGGAAACGTTCGATAAAATCTTCCGTGTCTTTTATTTCTTTCTGCTGATTCTCGTAAGCACGCAACTGCTGTTCGCGGCGTTCCTTACGCAGCACGACAAACTCATCGTAAGCTACCTTATAATCGTATATCCGTCCGCAGGAAATTTCAATGGTACGGTTGGTCACATTGTTAATGAATGCCCGGTCATGACTTACCAGTACTACTGCGCCGGAACTCATCTTCAGGAAATTCTCCAGCCACTGGATACTCTCAATATCCAGGTGGTTGGTCGGCTCGTCGAGCAACAGCACATCGGGACGACGCAACAGAAGCTTCGCTAACTCAATACGCATACGCCATCCCCCGCTGAATTCAGAAGTAGGACGGTCAAAGTCTGTACGGTTGAATCCCAATCCTGTAAGCGTACGTTCTATCTCTGCACGGTAATTGGTTCCTCCCATCATCAGGAAACGTTCGTTCTCATGGGTAAACCGCTCTATCAGCTCATGATAGCTTTCAGAATCATAATCCGTACGGTCGGCCAGTTCCTGGTTCATTTTCTCCAGTTTTTCCTGCATCTCAAAAATATGCTCAAAGGCCATCTCGGCCTCAGCCATTACCGTACGTGTATCGCTCAGTATCATGACCTGCGGCAAATAACCGATGGTAATGCCTCTTTGTACGGCTACCACTCCCTCTGTAGGCTGCTGCAATCCGGCCAGGATTTTCAGCATAGTCGATTTTCCGGCACCGTTCTTTCCTACCAGTGCAATACGGTCTTTTTTGTTGATAACAAACGATACATCTTCAAACAGCGGAGTAGTTCCGAACTCCACTTTCAGTCCTTCTATTGAAATCATGCGAATTTATTCTTCTACATTACAAAGTGACGGCAAAGTTACAACTTTCCGAGCACAGCAATGACAGACAAGCTGTTAATTTTTCAAAGCGTCGGACTCTCCCTCCGATTTACGCTGCAAATACAACTGATAGGAATTGACTACATTATGCCACACACTGTAGAATCCTGCCGCAACGGCCGTCACAGGAGTGAAGAAAGTGTAGCCCATCCAGATGGCAAATACCGTATTTTTCTGTCCCAAGGCCTGTCCGGAGCTGATGGAATCATCGTAACGACGTCCTATCTTTTTCCCGAAATAGAACTGCAGGGCACAGCAGACCAAAGAAACACCTCCCAATCCTGTCTGGTACCAGAAAGACACGTCACTGTGCACGATACTCTTCACCGTTACTCCAATGGCCAATGTCAACGCCACAGCCCACAGATAAAAAGAAAGTTCATGATACTGTCCTAACTTGGCATGTACTTTCGGAAGCAAAGCCCGCAGTAAAATGGCTGCCAGGAACGGACAAAGCAATAAGGGGAACACCTTTCCCAAAATCAGCGCAAACGAACTGCCAAAATTCAGTTCCGGATGCGGGTGTACCAACGGAAGTACCAGCGGCACCAAAATGGCTGCCAGCAAATTGACTAAAATGGTATAGGTGGTCAGATGAGCTGCATCTCCTCCTAACTTGCGTGTAACCACCGCAGCCGCTGTAGCCGTAGGACAAATCAGGCAAATCATGGCTCCTTCCACCAATATACGGGCCGAGAAATCCGGGAAGATTACCAGGAGCAATCCCAAAAGCAAGAAACTTGCTCCTTGAATCAGCAGCAAACGCCAATGCCAGGCACATAACTTCAAATCGTGTACATTGATTTTACAGAATGTAAGAAAAAGCATCAGGAAAATCAATACCGGCTGTACAATATCGATGGCATGAGCCACAAAGGGCTTGGTAGGTGCAAGAAAAGGGATATTGACATACACAAAGTACAGAATGACTCCCATTGCCATGGCTATGGGCAACGTCCAATTTTTACAAAAACGTAGAATATTCATTGTTAATCCACTATGGTGAAACAAACCTGCCAGCGCAGAGTGAAAGAAAAAGGATTTGCAAATCCGGCCATCGACAGGCTACGGTTTGCAAATCCTTTGTATGGTCTTATGCCTCTCCCATTTTACAGAAAGAAGCATATCAGAGGTGTCAATTACTTACAGTTGCCAGTGCAACGAGGTTTGATTTGTTTGAAGAAATCATTACCCTTGTTGTCTACCAGGATGAATGCCGGGAAGTCTTCTACTTCAATCTTCCAGATAGCTTCCATACCCAGTTCCGGATATTCTACACATTCAATGCTCTTGATATTGTTCTGAGCCAAGATGGCAGCCGGACCACCGATAGAACCCAAATAGAAACCACCGTGTTTCTTGCAGGCATCTGTTACAGCCTGGCTACGGTTACCTTTAGCCAACATAATCATAGAACCACCGTGACTCTGGAACAAGTCTACGTACGGGTCCATACGACCGGCAGTAGTCGGGCCCATAGAACCACAAGCCATACCCTGCGGAGTCTTAGCCGGACCAGCATAATAAATAGGATGATCCTTGATATACTGAGGCAGGTCTTCACCACGATCCAGACGTTCTTTCAGTTTGGCATGTGCAATGTCACGACCTACGATGATAGTACCGTTCAAAGACAGACGAGTAGCTACCGGATATTTATCCAGTTCAGCCAAGATTTCCGGCATCGGACGGTTCAAGTCAATCTTCACTGCATTGCCTTCACCAGCCTGACGCAATTCTTCCGGAATCAGTTCGCCCGGATTTGAATCCAGTTTTTCAATCCAAATACCGTCTTTGTTGATTTTACAACGGATGTTACGGTCAGCAGAGCAAGATACGCCCAAACCTACCGGACAAGAAGCACCGTGACGCGGCAAACGGATGATACGTACGTCGTGTGCATAGTATTTACCACCAAACTGAGCACCCAGACCAATGCGGTGTGCTTCTTCCAGTACCTGTTTTTCCAGTTCTACATCGCGGAATGCGCGTCCGTATTCGTTACCAGTAGTCGGCAGGTTATCGTAGAAACGAGTAGAAGCCAATTTCACAGTCAACAGGTTCTTTTCAGCTGATGTACCACCAATTACAAATGCAATGTGATAAGGAGGACAAGCTGCAGTTCCCAAAGTCTTCATCTTTTCAACCAGGAACGGAACCAGTGTAGCCGGATTCAAGATGGCCTTTGTTTCCTGATACAAGTAAGTCTTGTTAGCAGAACCACCACCCTTTGTTACGCAAAGGAATTCATACTCCATGCCCTGAGTAGCTTCGATGTCAATCTGAGCCGGCAAGTTGCAGCGAGTATTCACTTCTTCGTACATAGTAAGCGGAGCATTCTGAGAGTAACGAAGGTTTTCTTCTGTATAAGTCTTGTACACACCCAGAGAAAGCGCTTCTTCATCACAGTAGCCAGTCCAAACCTGCTGTCCTTTTTCACCGTGGATAATTGCTGTACCGGTATCCTGACAGAAAGGAAGTACGCCTTTGGCAGCTACTTCTGCATTGCGCAGGAAAGTCAAAGCTACATACTTGTCGTTGTCGCTTGCTTCCGGGTCAGTCAGAATCTTTGCCACCTGTTCGTTGTGAGAGCGGCGCAACATGAAAGAAACATCGCGGAAAGCCGCATTGGCCATCGCAGTCAAACCTTCTTTTTCGATTTTCAGGATGGGTTTTCCTTCAAACTCGCTTACAGACACATAGTCTTTTGTAAGCAAATAGTATTCAGTTGTATCCTTGCCATGTTCAAACATTGGCTGATACTTGAATTCGGGTGTTGCCATAATACATTAAATTAATTGTGAGTTATTAGTGGACACAAAGTTACAAAGTATTATTGAAATTTTTCCTTAATTCCTACAAAAAGTTATCTGTAATTCTTCTTACTCTTCTATTGCACGAATCAAGTCCTTTTGCAATACATCTACCCCGGGGAATCCCACATAACGTCCCTGCAGTTTCCCGTCATGACTGATAATCAGATAAGCCGGAATTCCAGTTACTCCATAAGAAGTGCACAAATACTTCCATTGTGAGTCAGTAAGCCGATAGTGCACTCCCGTCATCTTGGACAGATTTGATTTCCAGATATTTTCAGGGGAAGAAGGTCCCGTCAGATAAATATATACGATGTCTTTTGATGACAGATTTTTCTTCAGCGGTACCATAGACTGCATACTTTTTTTACAAGGACCACACCACGTAGCCCAGAAGTCTATCAAGATGGCACGCCCTTTATGAGGAGCAATAATCTTAGGAAGAATATCCGCCCCTTCTACCTGCGCATCCAGCGAAGCAATCACCGCTTCTTTCACCGACTCCATCCGTTCGGCATTCTGCTGAAGTGCTTCTGCCACGGCTTCCACATACATACGAATTTCCGGAAAATTCACCGTTTTCAGCACCTTCCGGTCATCAGAAGACAGAGAAGAGGAAGCAGTAAGCCGACTACAGATGGGCATCACCTGTTCATAGTCAGATTGCAACTTGGAAGCGACCTCCGGACTCTCCATCAAGCCTTTTTCTACGGCACGATAGGCATTCAATGCAGCAGAAGAAGGGGAACCGGCCAGCTCCCGGTTAATAGTCTCAGCAGCCCCGTCAAACCAGGCCTTCTGTTTTTTCTCGTAACGTTTACCCAGCAAACGGGAAGCAGACATGCTCAGGCGAGGAAGATTGATATACACCGTCACCTCTTCGTCGGGCACAAGAAACAACTTCAAAACCGCTTCGTTCAACCGCAATGCCGTCAAAGTTGGTTGCAACAACTCTGCTTCCAGATGAAACGAGCCATCCTGACGGACTTTAATACTTTGCTTCCATTCCTTAGGAAAAAGACCGTCTTCATATTCCAGTTCCGTGAACAATGACATTCTCGGATCATATCCTAAAATATAACCGTTTACTACAGCCTTTCCTGCCGCCAATCCCGGCTCTGGAATTTCATTACTCCGTTCCGGCTTGTCTGTTGTAAGATAATTAGGCACATACACATAAGGTTCTTCCCGACTTAACTGGATGCCAAAGATGTTCCATCCCATCTCCGGCTCAATAAAATCGACTTCATGCACATCCGAAGGAACCGGTGAAAAAGAAAGAGTTACCTCCAAAGTCCCATTCTCTTCGATAACTTCCGGCTCAGTCACTCCATCAATGGAAATACGTTCCGCCTCACGAAGCTGTGCCATTCCTCCATCGGCCCATTTCAATGCTGCTTTTGAAGAAATGACAACCGGAGTTCCCGGCTTACCATACATCACCGCATCGACCTGAGTCTGTTCACTGGTCTGGATAATCCGTTTGAATTCTATCTCCGCCGTATTCGACAAGACGAAACCCGGACATTCCATCACCTTTCTTCTATTGGCCTGCACCTGCAAAGCCATGAAGCAAACGCAAAGCAAACATATATATCTGCATATTCTTTCCATACGCAGTACCTCCCATTTTACAATAAATTCTTTACACGTTCTATCAGTTCGTTTCCAAGCTCCGTTTTTACCTTTATATGTTCAAGCACCGCTGTCACAAACGGATTGCTTTCGAACACGCCACGTACTTCTTCAAAGTCGCGCATCTTTTCCTCACTGCTTCCATCTGCCCCGAATCCGGTCATGGAAGTCAACGAAAATTCCTTCTTGGCATCTTCGTACACCATTTTATCCAGTCTCACTACGGCTTCCTGCCACTGGCGTACGATAGCTGCGATGTCTGCTGCTGTAATCGTATCAGCCTGCAAGCCATAGAAATCAAGCATTTTTTCATACGCCCACGTCCATTCATACGTATAATAATTGGCGTGCATTTCTGCAAAACGGTCGTGTATCTCATCCACACTGTTCAAACGATCGCACTCAATATCTTCCATCAGGCGTTCTATCTCACTCTTCGGGGCAATCAGTCCGGAAATATCCACCCATTCTCCAGTTCCAATCGGCGTATCCGGAATCAGGCGAGCACGGATTTCTTCATCAGAAGCAAAACGAATGGCTTCCAGACGCTTGATAACGGAGTTTCCCAGGAATTTATGGATAGCAGTCTCATAAAACTTGATTCCCTTATTCAGTGCCGAGTTCTTGATTTTCGCACTTTGATAAGAGTAAATCTCAGAAGTTTCCCCCGACACACGAGCCAATTCCTTCAAAATCTGTCGGCCGATCATCATCTTCTGAATAGTGTATGGACTCAACAAGTTATAATTAATCTGGTCCAAACGGTTCGGGTCTTTCCGCTGGTCACGTTTAGGCCACTTCTGTGCATCGCGGATTGTACCTACACTTCGCAAATTGACACCCGGCACCAGATAAGTTGTATTCTTTTCCTCTATCAAATAAGAAAAAGGAAGATTCGAAGTATCCGGATGGGTAACATGGCGTCCCATCACCAGTGAGAAGGCACCAATACGGGCGGGCCACAGGATATAAGAGTCAGAAGTGGTCTTAGCACCTCGTTCCAATGCCCCCTGATGAATAGGCCCCAACTTATACATGTGGTTGCTCTGGTTAGAGCCTGAACCTGCATTCATGAACGAGAACATGCCGGCAATGAGCAACGTAGACTTATGGTGTGTCACGGTAAAAGGTCCGGCAAAAATAGCACAAGCCTCTCCATTTTCCTCCTGACAATTACTGAAAAACAGAGAATCAGAAGCCGAATAGGTATGTCCCAAATGACAAGCCTGCCCCACAAAACAGCGTGTAAGCATCGTACCATCTTCTACGTGTGAACCGCTTGAGATGATAAAATCATCACAAATCACTCCGTAACCGATATGCACCGGTGCATGCTCATTACTATTGATGCTTCCATTCTTCAAACGGCCGGCACCCTCAATCTGGCAATAATCTCCAATCCGTACATTCTTGATGTAACCGGCATTCACTATCATTACATGACTCCCGATAGTACCCGTATCTGACGCATGTGACTCTGCATAAGACTCAATAATCTTCCGCATTTTGTCTATAAGCACCGGACGATGGCGGTAAAGAGCCATGATATAAGCCTGATGAGCAGAAAGACGGTCATGAATAATCACCTCACGCCCTCCAGTCTCATTCAAGACTGAGACTTCTACTCCATTCCCAAAACGGCTATGGCAATCCACCAGGATGATATCTACATTCTCGATAAAGGTATCATGCCCTATTTCATAGTTGGCAATGTAATTCTTTACATTCTCAATGTAACAGTTGTCGCCCACCGTTACATTGTGCAAGGTTGCATAATATACCCCAGAATGTTTGGCCATTCCACCAGCCAAAGTAAACTCTTTTTCAAAAACACCCAGTCGCACTTTTCCCGAAAAACGGGTGTGATGAATATAATCCGTATGAAAATCATCGGTCACTTCTACACCACTCCAATCGGAAGCGATGCAGTGCTGCGCCTCCAGTCGTGCGATTTCTTCTTTTGTCAGTAAACGATAGTGTTGTGTCATATTTTCTTGTAGTTATTCTTCGTCGTATGTCTGATATAGAAAATCATTGTAAGGATACTTCTGCACATGCAGTTCCTTTACCTTTTTATATAATAAATCACGGAACTGATCAATATTGGTCTTCTCACGTGCGGAAATAAAGATACAATTATCATTCAGTTTCGCCATCCAGGTATGCATCAGTTCCTCCAGCGTGATATTTTCTTTCGTCTTCGGAGTCAGGTCATCTTCGGCCTTTTCTACATACGTATAGGCATCTACCTTATTAAATACAATCATACTCGGCTTTCCACCTGCACCCAAATCGGCAATCGTTTTCTCTACCACCTGAATCTGTTCCTCAAAATCCGGATGTGAAATATCTACCACGTGTACCAACAAATCTGCTTCACGTACCTCATCCAGTGTAGATTTAAACGAATCGACCAAGTCAGTCGGCAATTTCCGGATAAACCCTACCGTATCCGAAAGCAAGAAAGGCAAGTTTTCGATAATGACTTTACGCACGGTAGTATCGAGGGTAGCAAACAATTTGTTTTCCGCAAAGACCTCACTCTTGGCCAGCAGGTTCATCAAAGTCGATTTACCCACGTTGGTATATCCCACCAATGCCACACGAATCATGCGTCCACGGTTCTTGCGCTGAGTAGACTTCTGCGTATCAATTTCAGCCAGACGCTGCTTCAGCAAAGCCATACGGTTCAAGATGATACGACGGTCCATTTCCAACTGAGTTTCACCCGGACCACGCAAACCTACAGAGCCTTTACCACCTCCGGCACCGGAACCACCACCCTGACGTTCCAAGTGCGTCCATAAACGCTGCAAACGCGGAAGCATGTACTTATACTGCGCCAGTTCCACCTGCGTCTGGGCATTGGCTGTCTGCGCACGCATCGCAAAAATATCCAGAATCAGTGAGGTACGGTCCAGAATCTTCACTTTCAGTTCATTCTCAATGTTACGGATTTGCTTGGCCGAAAGTTCATCATCGAAAATCACCATTCCGATTTCCGTCTCTTCATTCTCGTTCTGCAACTCCAGGTATTCTTTCACCTCCTGCAACTTACCTTTACCCACGTAAGTCACCGAGTTCGGCGTATCCAGTTTCTGTGTAAAACGTTTTACTACCTCTGCCCCAGCCGTCTCAGCGAGGAAAGCCAGCTCATCCAAATATTCATTGGTCTTACGTTCATTTTGAGTCTGGGTTATCAAACCCACCAGCACAGCTTTTTCTGTCTGTGCTTCTGATATTACAAATTCTTTCATTCAGTATAAATCTAAATTCTATAGAGCGCAAATATAAATAAAAAAAGCGCATCTCATTACAGATACGCTCTTTTTACTTCTTCCTTATTTATTCAAATCCGGATTCATCAATTCTTCGCTTTGTGGAATCGGCCAGACATATCCGCTACTCTGAGGAGTAATCTGTGCTTTCCGTTCAAAGTTAGCCCCGCGACGCAACACATCAATGCCTCGCATCGCCTCACCGATAAACTCCAGACGACGTTCGTTATAAACCGCCATCTTCAAATCCTCACCAGACAAATGATCAATATCCAACTGATTGCTCGTTTCCGGTAATGAACGGAATCTCACTTGTTTCAGACATTCTCTGGCAAGCTTTTCATTTTCAGTTCCACCCAGATTTACATAACACTCGGCCAAGTTCAACAATGTTTCCGCATAACGGAAAATCGGTGCCCAATCCAGTTTCTGTGCAGCATCCGTAAACTTCAGCAACTGATTTTTTTCGTTCTTCATCTGCACACGGGCATCATCTGCTGAATTGTAATTCGGCTTGCTCATGATACCGTTCTCCACGTCTACCCACAAAATCGTATTCTTAGCGTAATAATATTCTGCCAATCCTTGCTGAGTGTTCGGGCGGTTTGTTTCCTTCATCGGCAAAGAGAATATGGTTTCATCCGTATAATAAGGAGCCTTGAACATATCTCCAAACTTCGGAGTCAGTTCGTAGCCTGTCACCAGCTTACCTGCTTTTACCGCCTCTGTCCAGTTATTCATAGACATATACACGCGCATCTTCAACATATTGGCAGCCGCCTGCGTAGCACGAGTTACAGTCGGTTCATCCGCTTTTGTTTTTACCGGCAACGCACTGATATTTTCCAAATCCGAAAGAATCTGTTCGTAAACCTCCTTCACTGTAGCACGTTTCAACGCATTGTGTTCACCGTTCTTTTCCGGAGTCAAACGTAAAGGCACTGATTTCGCATCCGGATTAATTACGTAGGGCGTAGCATACAGATTATTCAAATAGTAATAAGCAAATGCACGCACAAACTTTGCCTCCGCTTTATACTGCTCATACTTTTCTCCAGCAGTAGCTTTAGCACCCTCCAACTCATCCAAGAAAATATTGACACGGTTAATGGCGGCGTATGCCATGCTCCAGGTCACCGTATTTTCTGCGTCTGTTTTGCCCACATTAAACTTATAAGTATTGGCCAGCGTAATCAAGTTCGGGTCAGAATTCACAATATCTTCCCCACGGTTATCAAACACCAGATAGGTTTTTCCTCCCATGAAAGAATCCGACACATCATTTTTTATCGAACCATACAACTGTCCCTACAGTAGTACCTTTTACCAACACCGATACGCCCACAACCGGCAATCCGTCTTCTTCCGACATCACATTACCGGTCACTTGAGAAACTTGGGCGTTTGACAGACCAATCCCCATCAGAAGAATGGCCATGAACAACGTCATTCTTTGTTTCATAAAATCTCTCTTTTAATTTAGTTAAGTTAGTCTAATACATTTATCACAAACGGGGCGCGAATGTAAGAAAATAAAGAGAAATTATAAAACAGCGGGCAATTTTACACTAAAATTTATTCATAAGGAGCAAAACGATATTAAAAGAGATAAACAGATGGTTTTTAAGAACTTGCTTTCACTGCTTCAACCGCATAAAAAGTGAATACAAATAGAATAAAATTGCAATTATTTGGTATTATTAAGAAGTTCATTCTAACAAAAAGACTAGTTTTTAAGTGAATAAGACGAAAAAAAGAGGTACATCCACACGGGATATACCTCTTTTATTATTTCAGCTATAATAACGATTATTCAGCAGAAGCTTTTACGAATTTCACTTCAAATTTAGCTTTATATTGAGTATTACCTTCTACTGGTACAGTATCATCTGCTGTTGAAAGCAGATATTTTTTATCAGCTTTCTCATCAAATGCATAAAGTTCATATGTTACCTGATAAGTCACATTGTCCGTTTTAGCCTCAGCAGTTGCTGCTTCCACGTTAATACCTACCAAGTCCATACAGATAGGATACTCCTTCTCTTCAGCAAATTTCTGAGTCATTCCAGTCTCCAGTTCAGTTTTATTTACTGTCAGAGAAATCTCCTTACTTACCAAGTATCCAGTTGATAAGAATTGAGGATTCTTATGATTCTTATCTACTACAAACTGAATATGGTCTTCCCCAGCTACCTTCGATTTACCAATAGTAGCAAAGAAGCTTGGAATACGTACCAAAGAATTTTTAGTATAGTCTGGTGATGGATTTGTTTTTACTACCTCAAAATCTTTTGCAATTTCTACAGTAGCCAAAGTTCCTTCACCGGTGAATGTATTTGCATACTCATCCTTTACCATAGTAGATGCCAGAGAATCGCTCTTCCAAGTATAATCAATTACAAACGGATACATAGTATCAGTATATCCGGCAGCATACAAATGATCTTTCACACCATCCAATACCTGCAAGCTCAGCGTATCATTCTTTTGAAATACAGCATTGCCAATATTAAAAGAAACCGCAATCGGAGTACTAGATTGTTTTCCAGCTTCAAAAACGAACTGAGTTACAGGTAATTCAAAGAAGTCATTTTTATTTTCCACTACCTTAAAAGGTACATTCACAGCATCACCAGCAGAAGCCCGCTTTAATGTAATATTAAAAGATGTTTTGCCCGGCAACAACTTCACAGGATTAGATTTTTTTTCAAAATAAGCCCCTATCGCATCAGCATTTGCTTCTGGGCTTGCCACTTCCGTATCTTCATAATCGCTGCATCCTACCATCATTACGGCCGGAGTCATCAATAATCCGAAAAAGAATTTATTTAATTTCATAATACTCTTAGTTTTAACTTTAATTTATTATTCATCAGCAACTGGTTTCGGTAATGTCCATGCAGGGCTATCAGCAGGAGTCAATGCCTTGTTGGCCTGAAGTTCTGCTTCCGGTATACGCCATAACAGGATGTCATCAGTCGGTTCAATATCGAAGATACATTCTGCATTCGGGAAACCACATCCACGACGATCCACTCCCTTGTTCAGACGCATTACATCGAACCAGATTACTCCTTCACCCCAAAGTTCAATACGACGCTGTGTGTAAACAGCTTCCTGAGGAGTAGAGGCATAGTCTGTCAAATAAGCTTGCGCTCCGCTTTCCAGACGGTTATTAATCAATTCCTTGAAATATTTTTCACCTTCTGCCTGATTATTAGCTTCAGCGTATGCTTCTGCCGCGATCAGATACATTTCCTCAATACGCATCAATACAATGTCGTTGGCATTGATAGTCTTACCTACCACATCATTATACGGACCGAACTTTATCTGAGTATAAGGCTTATACCCCTGCTTAGCCACAAAAGCAGCCTGTTCATCGGTCAAGAATCCACCTTTAGCTTCAGCTGCTGCATCCAGCCACCATGATTTACGAATATCTTTATCGTTAATAGCATCATATAGCTCCAAGCTAATCTGACGACCACCTGAATAGTTTGCATATCCATAATTCAATGAACCCATGTGAGAAGGCCAGTTACAGATACCTGTATCTACCACGTCATCCGTTTCGCTGATAATGATACCCCACATCCAGTTGGTCTCGTCTACACTCCAGAATGTCGGTTTTGCCACTTCATCACGCGAAGCAATTGCAATACCTTCACTCTTTGCAGCTTTAATAGCATTTGCCGCATCATCGGCAGCTTTAGCATATTCATGCATTGACAGATACATACGTGCACGAAGTCCGTAAGCTACTGACAGACTGATATAACGCTTATCTGCACGTTTTACTTTCCCTTTTTCTGCATTAGTCAGCAAATCAATAGCATTGTTCAAATCTGATTCAATCTGTGTATACACGTCTTTTACAGACGAACGTTTGCAACCATTCACAGAAGCATCTGCCGAATTCTTTTCTGTAATCAGCGGTACACAAGGTTTGTCCTCATTACCTTTATAGTTAAACTGATACAGTTGTGCCATTACCCAATAAGAGAATGCGCGTGCAGCCAGTCCTTGTCCCAGATAGAACTGCTCATTAGCGTCTTCTGTTTTTTCGTCAATGCTTCCTACTACATTGTTGGCTGCAAAAACGATAGAATACAAGTCATTCCATACCATCTGTCCTTCCAAGGAAGTATTTTCACGGTCTTCAAATGTCAAGTCATATCCAGTCCAGTTATAACCGTTGTTATCACTTACTACGTCTTCTGTATTAGAATCCAGACACAACATGACAGTAGGATAACCAATATCGTTATGACGTTCAGCTCCCAATGCACTTGAGTTAGGGAAAGCCTGGTTGAAAGTAGAGAAAATCGCATTAACTTTTGCCACTCCACGTTCAGGATTCAGTGTAGAAACGGTCTCCTTCTGAGAGTCTGTCACGATTCCTCCATCGGGCAATGTATCCATATCCTGGCAAGCAGTCACAGCCAGTGAAGATACAAGCAATGAAGCAAAAATATATTTTGTTTTCATATCTGTTTCTTATTTATATTTTAATTAAAATGTAAGGCTGATACCTCCAGAAATTGTACGGATGGCAGTATAAAGTGATGTAGTAGCACTTGTATAGCTCTGACGCGGGTCAAGACCCTTACGTGCAGAAAGCAATCCTACATTGTCAGCAGTGAAATATACACGCAGTTTTTCCAGCATCATCTTGCGAACCAAGTTAGACGGAAGTGTATAACCAATAGTGATATTGTTTACACTCAGGTAGTTAGAGCTTGCAAGCCAGCGAGTTGAAGTAGAATTTGTATACTTATCCTGCGCATTCAGACGAGGTACATCCGTATATTTATTTTCCGGAGTCCAGGCATTGTAAATATCCTTGTGCCAGTTCTGTCCGTCACCTTTTCCAGCCATCATGAAACGATAACCTGAGTCATAAATCTGACCACCCAACTGATAAGACAACTGGATAGAAGCATCAAAACCGTAAACTTGTACAGAAGTACCCAAACCACCGTATACCTTCGGCATCAAGTTGTCTGTGGCTACCTTGTTTGTAGTCTGAGCTAATGCATAATTGTCTGTTTTATACAACTCACCCTTGTCATTTTTCGCCCAATACTGAGCCAAACCTGTTTCAGGGTCTACACCCGCATAATCAACCAAATACATACGGTACATTGATTCACCTTCTTCGTAAATGTAGTTACCATCAATCAACTGACCATCCAAATCCGGATGCAGCTTGTTGATTTTATTCTTGATGAAAGTGGCATTCAAGTTCACATCCCAAGTAAAGTTCTTCTGATTGAAAATCAAATAAGTCAAATCCAATTCAAAACCAGAGTTAGTCATAGAACCTACGTTCATCGGAATAGAAGTATAACCCACACTTCCGGCAACCGGTTTGTTGTAAAGCATATCGCTTGACTTACGACCAAAGTATTCAGCCGATCCGTTCAAACGGTTATTGAACAAAGCAAAGTCAACACCCACGTTATATGAAGTTGAAGTTTCCCAAGTCAAATCCCGATTACCTTTTGCAATCATCGTACCGTCAGAGAACACACCGTCTGCACCTGTCATGTTATACTGGTCCATCCATGGATAATAGTTCTTGCTTGTACCACCCACGGTATATCCACCAGCGAACAAGATATCATCGTTACCCTGCTGACCGAAAGAAGCCTTCAATTTCAACATGTTAATCCAAGTGATATCCTTCATGAAGTCTTCACGTGTAATCATCCAAGCCACACTTGCAGCCCAGAAGTCACCCCAACGATTTTCAGGAGCAAAACGAGAAGAAGCATCACGACGGTAAGAAACGTTACCAAAATATTTGTCATCATAGGAGTAGTTTACACGACCGAAGAAGCCTTCAGTAGCATAAGTCAACTTCATACCACTGGCAGTCTTCTTATCAATTGTATTGCTGATATAGAAGCTTTCCGGGTCATACAGATTCTGACCAGAACCAGTCAATTCTGTATATTGGTATGAATAACCATCATAACCGGCAGTAATATCAAAATGATGTACATCTTTCACTGCAAACTGATAGTTAGCTACATACTGCTGGTCGAAACCGAAAGTACGCTGAGCAGCCTGGTAAGCATTACCTCCATAAGAAGCACTCTGACCCATATATGCGTTACCCAAATCATTGTAACGTGTATTGTCGATATTCATACCAAAGCGTGCGCTGATAGTCAGACCTTTAATCGGAGTCAATTCAGCAAACCAGTTTGCATTCAGCACGTCAGCCAAATATTCAGTCTTATTATAAATAAGGTCACCTGCCGGATTGGCAATAGACATAAACGCACGTGATGAAGGACTGCTTACGCCATCACCATAATCATACACCTTACGACCATTCAATGTCATAATCTGCTTGTCAGCTCCACGTACATACATCGGATAAACCGGGGCAATGTTATTGGCAATATAGAAAGCATTACCAGAAGATGACGTATTATTCTGATCACCTGGATAGTTACTCTTTGAATTTACATAGTTCATGTTGGCACCCACTTTCAACCAGTCTGTCACCTTGTAGTCACCTTTCAAACGACCGCTGAAGCGAGTCAAGCCAGAACCTTCAATTACACCCTGATCATCCAAATAGCCAAAAGCCATGTAGAAAGTAGACTTATCGTTACCGCCAGATACATTCAAGTTATATTCCTGACGAAGTGAAGTCCTGAAAGTCTCATCCGCCCAGTTATCCGGTATATAATAATAGTCTTTCGCATCAGTATATCCCAGCGTAGCATTCGGATTCAGCAAACCGTTGCTACCAATCAGCAACTGACCTTCAGGCACTGTATAAATCTGGTAACCTACACCACCATTTCCAGCAGAAAGCAAAGTATTGTTTGCAGCTACATTGGCAGCCTGCGGAGTCATTTTATTAGTCAGCACATAACCATTATAAATAGCTTCGTAAGCCTTTTCCAGATAATTCTTTGGACTTGTCAGTACATCGTAATTCTTTACCCCACGAGAGTTAGCACCCCATTTTGCATCGAAGTTTACACGCGCCTTACCAGAAGTACCTTTTTTAGTAGTAATCATAATGATACCGTTTGCACCACGCGCACCATACAACGCTGTAGAGGCCGCATCTTTCAACACTGTCATTGATTCAATATCTGCAGAGTTAATAGAAGACAAGTCGCCATCATAAGGCACACCATCAACTACATACAACGGATCTGTTCCGGCATTGATTGATCCGACACCACGGATACGCACTTTCGCATCTTCACCCGGCTGACCGTTATTACTCAAAATCTGTACACCAGCTACAGCTCCAGCCAACGCATTTGAAACGTTTGACACCTGACGTTTCTCAATCTTATCAGCTTTCATCACTGCTGCAGAACCTGTAAATGACCCTTTGGTAGAAGTACCATACGCAGTTACCACAACTTCATCAAGTACCTCAGCATCAGACTTCAACACCACTTTTACGATAGGCTTAATCTTCACTTCCTGCGACTGCATTCCGATGAAAGAAATGACCAAAGTTCCGGCGGAACTTGGCACATTAGTCAACGTAAAATTACCATCAATGTCGGTAACAGTACCTACAGTAGTACCCTTTACCAATACTGATGCGCCCACTACAGGTAAACCATCCTCTTCAGAAGTAACGTTACCAGTTACCTTTGAGATTTGAGCGTTTACCAGACCAATACCTATCATCAGGCAGGTCATTAACAGCATCAATTTTCTTTTCATAAAAATCTCTCTTAAAGTTTAACTTTACATTAATAAAAATTCATTCACTCTAACAGGGCGCAAAAATAGCAATATCTTTTTAAATATTTATACCATTTTCAATAAAATCCCCTGAAAAGCTTGCTTTTTAACACTTATACGTGCCAGTTTCATGCAAAAGTATGTTTTTATAAAGTAAATGTTATGCATTTCTTGTGTCTGTATTTTATTGTGACGTTAAAATATGAATCCTTTTTGACAGACACTTGTTACTTTTAATTTAGCTAAAATAGATGCTATATAGGTAATAAAATTCTTCTTATTGCATATTATCTGCATATTTTCTTAAAAACAACATGATATGGACAAGATTTATTTCAGATTGGTCTACAACCGCAAAAAGAAGTTAAACAAATCAGGGAAAGCTCTTATACAGGTGGAAGCTTACAGGAAGCGTAAAAAGGTTTACATTTCGACAGGAATATATGTCAATCCGCAAGAATGGGACAGCCGTCATAGTAGAATTATCCAGCATCCGCATTCGGAAGAATTAAACCGAATGTTAGAAGAATTTATTTTGCAATTGCAATGGGAGGAATTGAAATCATGGAAACGTGGCGTCTATATTAATTTGTCTGCTTTTAAAACTTTCAACCACCAAAATGATACTGAAGAAATGACATTCTTACTCTTTGGTAGAAATTGGGTAGAACACTCATTGCGTAAAGATGCTACCAAAAAGAATCTTTTAACTACTTTGGATTTACTCAATCGCTTTCGTCCCTCTATTGAATTTGAAGATATAACCTATACATTTCTTCTTGAATTTGAAGATTTCATGCGGAAAAGAATGTATGAAACAAACACAATCGCCAAGCACATGAGACAATTACGCACTTTTGTTAATGAAGCTATCAAAAGAGGATATATTCAGCCAGACGATTATCCATTTAGAAAATACCAAATAAAAACAACTCAAAGTAAACATAGTTTTTTATTGCCTGAAGAAATAAGGAAACTGGAAAAACTGGAGCTTTCATCGTGTCCAAAATCATTAATGCATAGCTTAAAAGCGTTTTTATTTTGTTGTTACACGGGAATTCGATATTCAGACTTTGTACTTCTTAATGAAAGCAATATTGTCACGATAAAAGGAGAGAAATGGCTTATATTTAAAACCGTCAAGACAGATACCAAAGTCAGCATACCATTATATCTTCTTTTTCAGGGGAAGGCCCTCTGATTATTGCAAGAATATCATCAAAATTTAAGTGATTTTTTTCATCTAAAATCGAATTCCTCCGTAAATAAAGATTTAAAAAAAATAGGTGTGTTAGCCAAGATAGAAAAACACTTTTCATTTCATACAGCTCGGCATACCAATGCTACCCTTTTGATTTATAATGGTGCACAAATAACTACAGTCCAGAAATTATTAGGTCATCAAAGTGTGAAGACTACTCAAGGATACAGTGATATTTTTTCAGGAACGATTGTGAAAGACTTGAAGAAATGTAAGTTTTAATTTCTGTCTGGCTTGTCGACTTTTTATAAAGTAATCATAGCGGCAGTAATTTTTCTTTACACCTTTATATAAAAAGGTGAATGTCTTAAAGAATTCTCTGTTTCACACTGTGGGATACAAAAACCACAGTGTGGGATATATAT
>ERZ779797.305-NODE-305-length-22408-cov-4.761822_pt1 | contig 22408 bp, 24 predicted proteins | sample MGYA00511886_ERZ779797 | MGnify/ENA primary metagenome ERZ779797 (study PRJEB29588, sample SAMEA2155055) | human gut metagenome | biome: human gut; feature: human-associated habitat; material: faeces | place: Denmark | collected 2008/2010 ... | reverse complement strand
ATGTTTATGTTTGGATATTTCTGATTGTTTTTGGTTGTTCTACGCTTCTAAATACTATGTGAGAAAAAGCATACCAAGCAGTTAAACATGATAGATTTGCTTCTTTAAATTGTGGCAATGTGAAAGCTGTATTGCATGCTTTGGCTGCTTTATATTTGTTAAATGTGTATTATAGAAATGACTCATGGACTATTCCATATAAGGAATTATGCAAAATGGATTATGGTCTAAACTCTTCGATATTTGCTGTAAATCCACCAAAAGTAGAACAATTATGGTATGGCAATACACCACAGCAAAGTGATAGCCCTTATGTAGTAAGATATAAAGCGGAAGAATATAAACGCATAGAAGAAATGCAAAAGTCTGATTCAGATGCCTTAAATGATTATTGGTCTCAGCAGCCAGAATTACAAGATCCTGAATTTATAGCCATTCTTTCAGAAAAACAGAATCCCACACATAGAATAATGTATATATGGGAACTTGCAAAGTTCCGACTGAAGAAAATGCTCCCCTCAACAATGCCTTTTGAAGAAAGGAAACGTTTATTAATAGGTAGTGAAGCATGGAATTGTTGGGTCCATCAAAATAATAAACATTTATCTGTTGATGAAATAACAGAGGACAATATAGAAAAAGAGATAGAAAATACTGGTATCAGTTGGGGAATAGACATTGAAAAAAGATACAATACATTAAAGTGGATTTCCTTGGCAACAAGTGAAGCCATGTGTGAAGTCTATATACCCCAATAAATCATTTAGACAAATAAAATATATGATATTCAAAAGGCTATTTGACATTGTTGCATCTCTGTGTGGGTTGCTTTTGATTTGGTGGATGTTCCCCATAGTAGCGTTTTTAATCCATAAGAAAATGCCGGGTAGTCCTGCGTTCTTCTGTCAGAAGAGAGTGGGAAAGAATGGCAAGCTGTTTACTTGTCATAAGTTCAGTTCGATGACGGTGAAGCATTCGGGATCTTCTGTTTCGGTGGCTGGCGATAGTAGAATTACTCCGTTTGGCGCTAAGCTGAGACATTATAAGATTGATGAGTTGCCGGAACTGTGGGATGTGCTGATAGGAAACATGAGCTTTGTTGGTCCGCGTCCAGATGTGCCTGGTTATGCTGATAAGCTGGAGGGTGATGACTGTGATGTACTGAAGCTACGTCCGAGTATCACTGGACCTGCTACATTGAAGTACAGATTGGAAGACGTGATAATTTCGGAATATGTGGCAAAGAAACAAGCAGAAGGAGACACACGCCCGATGCAAGAGATAGCTATTGAGTATAATGACAAGGTAATTTACCCTAACAAGGTTCGTTTGAATTGTTATTACTACAGACATTATTCATTCATCAAGGATATACAGATAATATTCTGTACAGTTCTTGGGAAGAAGATGGAGTATGCGGGGGAAACTATTTAATAGAGAATGATTCAAGCTATTTTGATTGTTATGATAAAAGGAATTGTTCAAAAAGAAGAGCTGAGTTATTGTAATGGCAGGTAAAAGATATAAAATAAAAGACATAGCGAGCCTATATTCACGAGTGCAGTGGGAAAAGAAGCTAATATCATTAAATGATGTGGATGGCTGCTATAGGCTATTTGTACCAAGTCAGTCTGATGGTATTCGCCTTGATGTTAGGATGCTAAGGGATGAAATGCCAACACAAAACGGCTTTATCTTAGTCTTAAAGAGTAGCTTTGTAGAAGAAGTTAATCCTTATTATTTGTGCTTTGAAATGATGAGCATTGTAGGCAACGTAGTTCTTCTATACGATAAGGAAAAAATGAATTACAAGTGCAGAATTACAAAAAGAGAATTGTCTGTTTTCGAGATTGAAGTTCCCGAAATGGAACATCAACTTGTTTTCGCGCAAAGTTCTTACTTTGTTGATAGGCTTAAGGCTTATTTAATAACGAAGCATGATGATAGATATAGCCAGTTGAGATTGAGTGTCTTTACTGAAGTAATGGATGCGCTGAGCATAGAACAGATAATGGGTTCATTCTTTAGCGATATGGATATACACATTTATGATTCTTGGAAACGACTGTTAGAGAAATTCGACAGTCAAGATAAGCAGTATATAAACAAGTTGTTTGGGGAACTGATTTCACAAGACAGTGAGGTGATGAATGGTGTACGCAAAGTGCGTATAGCTGTCAAAAATATGTCAGAATTATACGAAAAAATGTAGATTATGAGTTGGCGTATCAATAATATCCGAATAAAGAATTTCAAGTTCTTCAAGGATGAGTTTGTGCTTAACGTGAATGGGAAGCATTTGCTGCTATATGGTGAAAATGGTAGTGGTAAGAGTTCTATTTACTGGAGTTTTTACACACATTACCAGAGTTGCTATAAGTTACCAACACCTGAGGATGCACAAAAGTATTTTGTAGTTGGTAACGACCAAAACTTGCGCAACAGGTTTAGTACAGATGCAGAAAGTTCATCGATAGTCATAGAGTATATATCTGACGATCATAGGACGAAAAAATATGAGGATTCGGATGTCAGGTGTAATACTACGGCAGAAGAAGATTTGTTTATGAACTTCGCGTCTGGTTCGAGTAGTTTTATGAATTACAAATTTCTGTCGTCAATATTCGATTTCAAAAACAGTGAGATACCAGAAATATTTGCGATATTCAAATCCGACATTTTCCCCGCATTGGTTTTTAGACCCTCACCTTTTTTTGTTCACATTGATGGGCATGCTCCTGGGCATGCAACAACTGCGGATTATTGGTGGAAGTATTTGGATGAAAATCTGAAAAATCTTAGGAGAGGAGAGAACCCCAAGTATATTCTCAAGACTTCAGACGAGTTTAAACGTTATGTGAAGTTGTTGAGAGAGTTCAATAAACAAATAGAAGAGACGATTACACTCATAGAAGAGAAAACAAACAGGAAGATAGAACATGATTTCCATCTTGACAGTAGGATTGAGATATCCTATGAACCAGCCTACATTGAAGGTCAGAAGGTAGGACCAGAGACGGATATCAATCTGAAACTTTGTCCACCACAGATTATTGTCAGAGCAAAAATAACAAATAACGACATTGACGAAGCACATAAAAAAGTCGCTCACCCGCGGTCTTTCTACAACGAAGCAACGCTGACATGTATGGCTGTCGCTATGCGTTTTGCCGTGGTGGATGTAATGTATCAAGGAGATGAGAATGTTGCATCAGCACTTTTCCTAGATGATTTGCTCATTAGCCTTGATATGTCTACTAGACTGAGCGTCATTGATGTAATATTGGCCTATCAGGATAAGTATCAGATATTGCTTTTTACACATGATTACGCTTTCTATGACATTTTGAAATCTAGAATTGGTGATATGGGGAAAAAGAGAGACTGGTTGTTCCGAGAGATGTATCGAAAGGATGAGACGTTGGCATCTATACCGACCCCTCTGATACTCGATGACGACTGTGCCTACACAAAAGCATTGGCATATTACTGCAAAAATGATTATGCTGCATCAGCCAATGCACTGAGACGAGAGTGCGAGGAGCAGATGAAGCGTCTATTACCATACAATAAAACTATAGTTGAGAGCGAGGATGGCTGTACATGGTCTATACCTCAAAAATTGGCAAAAATGATAGATAACCTAAAGGATTTTTATAAATCAATAGGTATGCCAAACCCTACGCCTAATCTACATTTGTACAGAGAAAGAATTTTAAATCCGCTGTCGCATTACGACGTGCGGACATCTATATATAAGAATGAACTGAAGAAGGCGATTGATGAAGTGAAAAAGCTTCAAGATATAACGATTGAACGGATAGTTCCGATTATGGATTGTGGAGCTAATGTGTTCTTCCAGATTGCAATGGATAATGGGAATAATCATATTCATAATAAGTTCAATTTCTGTGATGAGTGGTTGAAATACAGCTATGGTGGGCAGGATTATTATACTAAACCGCATATTTTGGTATGCGATACAAATGTACGGGAATTCACGCAAGGAAAGGATTACACGTTGAACAGTGTCTTTAATAGAATGTGTAAAATCGCCTATGGCCCTGACCACCCAGAGGCGTATCCGCAGATTAGAACCGTGGTTATTAAAGTGAATGGCTGAGGGCTTACCGAAGAATACAAAATTATAAAATAACGAATAATTAGGGACTGTCGTGAAATGCCTAAAAAGCATTCACCCCACCCTAACGAATTGATTGATAGGATAATAGAAATTTTGTAACTTTAAAAAAGAGAAAAGAAATTCACACAACCGACGTCGAAAGTGAGAAATTGTGGGAATCGTAAAATTAATCTGCATGTCAAAAGTGCGAAATTTTTCTGAAATAGCGACAATGTTAAAAGTCGGCACTCGATGAACGCTACCCAAAAATAAAGACTAAAATGGATATAACAGATATAAATACCTTACTTCAGGTCGGAGAACGCATTTCATTCGAATGTAAGAAATGCGAGAATCAAATTCCTAAATCAGCATGGGAGACTTATTCATCCTTCGCAAACACTGTAGGAGGAATCATAGTGCTTGGCATAACCGAGCATATGGAAGAACCAGACCAAGCAAAAAGATTTGAAATAACCGGTGTTAATAATCCAACGAAATTAAAAAAGGAGTTCTTCGATACCTTGAACAGCAACAAAGAAATATCCTTATCGAAGAAGATGTTGATATAGTTGAATACGAAGGACATTCTCTGTTGGTTATCAATATTCCGCAAGTAGATTATCGACAAAGGCCAATCTATATCAACGGTAATATGATGAACGGCTCTTTTAAACGGAACTATGAGGGCTACTACCATTGTACCGAAGATGATGTAAAGGCAATGATTCGGGATGCCAACGACAGCGGCAATGATTCTGTTCTTATGGAGAATTACACGATGGACGACATCGATTCTAATACTCTTGCAGCGTACCGCAATAGATTCCGCACAGCTAACATGGATCATGTTTGGAACGACTACTCAGACAAGGACTTCTTGCTGAATATGGGAGGCTATATAATTGACAGGAATACACATCGAGAGGGATTGACCCTTGCCGGTTTGCTGATGTTCGGTAAAGGATTGTCCATTAGAGAGCGGTTTGACAATATTCGTATGGACTATATAGACATGACGAACCTGCAGCCTGATAGTCGCTGGAGTGACCGCCTGACATACGATGGACGATGGGAAAACAATCTGTACAACTTCTTTATGACAGTGCAGTCCAAATTAATCAAAGACTTGAAGCGCCCGTTTAGATTGGAAGGTATGGAGCGAATAGATGACACTGCCATTCATAAAGCAGTGCGAGAAGCATTGACCAATCTTGTGATACATTCTGACTATATGATAACCGGAGTGTTGAAAGTTGAGAAGCACGATGATTGTTTTGTCTTCTCAAATCCTGGCTCCCTGAAAATTCCTGTAATGGATATTTATACCGGAGGACACTCCAAAGCCCGCAACCCTAATATGCAGGCAATGTTCAGGATGATAGGTTTTGGTGACAACATAGGTTCTGGATTTCCAACAATACTAAATGCTTGGAAAAAAGAAAATTGGCGTCAGCCTTGTCTTATTGAAAATCAGGATTTGCATTTGGTGGAATTGACACTCACTATGGCATCATTGATACCAGACGAATGCCACATAGCACTTCACGACATATATGGTAGCGACTACGAGAAGCTTAACAAGGAGGAGCAATTAGTTTTGGCAACAGCCTTTACCGAAAAATGCACATCAAATTACCGTATGCAGCAATTACTCGGTAGAAATTCATTGGATGTCGGAAAAACATTGTACGCCTTGGTCGGAAAAGGTATGCTTGTACCTGCCAACAAAGGTCGTTGGACTTCTTACTCCTTGAATTCTGAATATATAGAAAAGTCAAGGAGTAACAGTCAAGGAGTAAAAAGTCAAGGAGTAAAAAGTCAAGGAGTCAAGTCAAGAGAAGTGAAAAGGCAGGAAACAATACAAAAACTGATGAGCTATTGTAAAGAGCCTCGAACTCTACAGGAAATATCAGAACATCTAGGATATTCCGACAAATATAGGATGAAGCGCTTTTACATTGATCCATTACTTGGCGATGTATTGACAATGACTTCTAAAGAAAGTAAAACAGACCCTAATCAAAAATATGTGGTCAAGGAGAAATAAATGCATAGCTCAACCTTTCAACAATATAGTAGGATTTATCAAATCAAAAGAGTATAAGTAGGGACTGTCGTGAAATGCCGAAAAAAGTTTTTAACTTTCCTAATGAATTGATTGATAATGTAATAGGAATTTCGTAACTTTGATAAAGGGAAAAAGAATTCCCCCAACCACCGACTAAAGTGAAAAATTGTGGGAATCGCAAAATTAATCTGCATGTCGAAAGTACGAAATTTTCTGAAATAGTGCCAAACATTGCGTTTCCAGAGTTCAATTTTTATGAGTTCATTATCTTCTTCCTGACACGGAAAATTGCAGTCAATGCGGATCTCTTGTGGTGGAACTGTATCCTCGCCATGAAAAACCGACAAGAAATCTGGCCGAAACGACCGGAAACAGATATAAAATTGAAATTTTGATGAGTCGGACGCAGAAATTGAAGAAATTGGTCGCTGCTTTGCTCAGATTGAAAAGATTAAACGACAATCCCTAGATTATGATATTTGCCAGTTTTTTGACTTCTAAGCGTGATTTTTTCACGTGATATTTTCACGCCTGACTTTTTTTATTATATTTGCATTGTTATTGGCTGTTGCCTCGTGTGGATTACTGTTTGATTATTAATTCAATACAATTATATGATACTGCGTGTTATATTGAAGAATTTCCTGTCTTTCAATGATGAGGTTCAGTTTGACATGTTTCCTAATATGAAGAGGACATCATTGTCCGACCATATTTCGATGCTTAATGGAAAACTGCCTGTATTGAAAATGGCTGCCATATACGGAGCCAATGGAGCTGGAAAATCCAATTTGTTGAAGGGTATCAATTTCCTGAAAGCAATGGCATTGGACAAAAGTTTTCTTGACAAGGAGACTTTTAGCAAGTACGTCTTTGCTCTTAAAGAACATGCAGGATCAGAGCCTATGGAACTGACAATAGAATTCATGACAAAAACTGGTATTCCTTATATATACTCGGTGGATATCATGAATACTGGGATTGTCTTCGAGACACTACAGATCTCCGGTTTGGGTTCAGAGGAAAACCGCAATGTTTTCACACGCAAAGAAGGCAGAATCGAATACGCAGTAACGCCTTCTGAAGAAGTGGGCAATATCGTTCAGGGATGGATCGAGAAAAATCCGTTTTCCAGTCTTTTGACCATAAACAATGACATGCCGGTATTGACCGATGAAAACATCAGCATTGCACAAAAATGGTTTGAAGACGAACTTACGATAATCGGTCTGCATTCTTTCAATCCCTCATTGATTGGAATTTTCAAAAACGACAAAGATATCAATCAATTTGCTTCGGACCTGTTTAAGGTGCTTGGACTTGGTATTGACAGTGTCAATGTAGAGACTGAGAATTTCGAAGATTGGATGAGTACTCATGACATCAGTAATCTGCCTGTGGAGAATCTTAAAGAAATGCGTTCCGGGGTACTGTCGGAGGTCGTTGATTTCAGAAATACTAGATCCATCAGTGTGGAAAATGGCGTGCAGAAGATAAGTCAGATGCTATTCCGTCAATTTGGAGAAGACGGATTCTCAAAAGACATGGATATCCAGGCACAGTCTGACGGCACTGTAAGATTATTGTCGCTTGTTCCGGCATTGTATGATGCGATGAAATCTGCCAAGGCTGTAGTCATTGATGAACTTGACCATAGCATACATCCGCATTTGGTCAGGGAACTTGTCCGTTTTTTTTCCGCGCAGAACACAAATGGACAGCTCATTTTCACAACGCATCAGACATGTCTGCTAAACCAGGATTTTTTGCGTACCGATGAAGCTTGGATGGTGGAAAAAAAGGATGGAGGAAGCCACATGTATTCATTAAACGACTTCAAGATTCACAACACGATCAACATTGAGAACGGATACATGGAAGGGCGTTATGGCGCTATCCCATTTATTGGTCAATTGAATATGTAAGATGTTATGGATTTATCTAAACTGACCTATTCAAAAAACGACTCAAGATTAACTCCGGAATCACCAGTACTTCAACCTATAGCTAAAAATGAAGAGGATGGTCTGGTGCATGAATCGTCAGGCGTGGCCCCGGCATACCAAAAGTCTGAAGGAGTCCTACCCACTAGTCTTATATTCGTACTCTCTGGAGGAGAGAAAAAGGAAAAGGATTTTCTTCGGGAACTGATTTTAAAACGCGAACTACGTTCTTTGAGAGTTGTATTTATGTCTGAGAAAGGACAAGGGCTGCAACCATATCAGATGCAAGAGAAGTGGGAGCAAATACGATTGACAGGTGAAATTAAAATAGAATCGCAATTGTTCCATTTAGATGCCATGGATAAGGTGTTTCTCCTTTCGGATGTAGATGAATTCCATGATCAGTTGGTGAAAATTTTTAAAGGCATTCAAAATGAGACACAAGGTAAATGGATAATCAGCAATCCGTGCTTTGAGATTTGGCTATATTATTGCTATTTGAATAATCCCGAGAAAGATTTGGAATGCCTGAAAGCAGAACCTGCCGCTACCAGGAGCAAAAAAATGAAAGCAATGGGTAACGCTCTAGTCAATGGCGGGCTGAATCCTTGTTTGGCATTTGAGAATATGTTGGATGGAATAGAACATAGTATTGCCCATTATGCTGAAGACGACTGCATGGTGCCTGTATTATATGCAACGCAGATGCATGAAATGGCACAATATCTTGTCGACGCGATGACCCGAAATGCCGACGAATATTCTAAATTTGTGAGAAAGAAAGAAGAGTGGAGAGAGTGCATGAAGAGGTATACAAAATAAGCAGCGGCTTGTTATAATAATATTGCGAATGACTTATGGTTTTAAAATGGATTTTCGATAGAGTGGTGGCATTGGTCGGACTACTCTTCTTGTGGCCGGTATTGGTGGTCGTGGCAATTATGGTTAAGGTTAAGATGCCTGGAGGGCCTGCGTTCTTCGTGCAAAAACGTGTGGGCAAGGATGGCAAACTCTTTAATTGTCATAAGTTTAGGACAATGACGGTCAAACATAATGGTTCGACGGTTTCTGTCGCAGGTGATTCGAGGATTACTCCGTTCGGAGCTGTTCTGCGTCATTATAAATTGGATGAACTTCCTGGATTGTGGGATGTATTGATAGGCAACATGTCTTTCGTGGGCCCTCGCCCGGACGTTCCTGGTTATGCAGACAAGCTCGTTGGTGATGACAGGGATGTGCTGAAGCTTCGTCCGGGCATTACAGGTCCGGCAACATTGAAATATCGACTCGAAGATGAGATGATTTCAGAGTATGTGGCTAAGAAGCAGGCTGAAGGGGATAAGCGTCCGATGCAGGAGATTGCGACTGAGTACAATGATAATGTGATTTATCCGGACAAGGTGCGGCTTAACTGCTATTATTACAGGCACTATTCGTTTGTTAAGGATATTGAGATGATCTTTGCGACTGTGCTGCACTTTAGGGTGAAGTTTGCGGGGGAAGAGGTGTAAATATGTCGAAAATTGTATCATGTCTAAAATTTTAGGAGTATTTTTGTGGGGAATTGATTTTGAGAATTCTAAAGTAAATTAATACTATGGCAGAGGAAAGAAAAACAATTTACCTTTGTCTGGCGCATATGTCAGAAGAGGGCTGGGAACAGAAATATGTCAAAGAAGCGTTTGACACAAACTGGGTGGTGCCGATGGGCCCGAATGTGAATGCTTTCGAGAAGGATTTGGAGGCGTTCGTGAATAGCAAAACAAATGAAACTGAGCCGCTTGACAGGAATGTGGTATGCTTGTCTGCCGGCACGGCTGCAGTTCATCTCGCTCTCTTGGCTTGCGGAGTGGGCCCCGGTGACGAGGTTTGTGTACAGTCTTTCACATTCTGCGCATCTTCTCATCCGATAACCTATCTCGGCGCAAAACCGGTGTTTATCGGTTCGGAGCCGGAGACGTGGAATATGGATCCTGCGCTTCTTGAGAAGGCAATCATTGACCGAAAAGAAAAAACTGGCAAATATCCGAAGGCGATTGTCCCGGTGGCTCTCTATGGTATGCCGTACAAGATTGACGAGATTATGGCTATTGCCGACAAATACGGTATTTCGGTTGTCGAGGATGCCGCAGAGGGCATGGGTTCGCGCTTCAACGGCCAGGTTCTCGGAACTTTCGGCAAGTACGGCGTGCTGTCGTTCAACGGCAACAAGATGATCACGACTTCCGGCGGCGGCGCTCTCATTTGTCGCAATGCCGAGGACGCCAATGAGGTCATGTGGTATGCGACACAGGCTCGTGACGCCTATCCTTACTACCAGCACACTGCCATCGGCTACAACTATCGTATGTCTAATGTTTGTGCAGGTATCGGTCGCGGCCAGATGACTGTTCTTGATTCGCATATCAAGCATCATCAGCATGTTCAGAAGCTTTATGAGGAACTGCTGGCCGATGTGCCTGGTGTTCATATTCATAAGCAGCCTGCGGATCCGCGCTATGATGCGAATTTCTGGCTCTGTGCAGCGACATTGGACTCTTCCGTTCACGTTCAAGGTCAGGAAAATGCCTACAAGGAGGTCATCAAGACCGCAGTGGGCGGCGCTGCTGGTGTGATTCACGCCGTAGATTGCGCTACGACCGATTGTCAGCCGAACGAAAATGTGGAAGCTCTCCGCGTGTTCATGCTCGCCAAGAAAATCGAGTGCCGTCCTGTCTGGAAGCCAATGCACAAGCAACCGGTTTACACAGGCGCCACAGCCTACACCAACGACGTGGAAACCGCTCTCTTCAAGATAGGCTTCTGTCTCCCTGCCGGTCCATACGTAACTGACGATGATGTCCGGTATATTGTGGAGTGTATCAAAGAGGCGATTCGGTAGGGAGTGTAACGGCTCAGAGGCCTGCAGACAGTTTCGATTTACCATAGAATGTATCCAGATGGTCATAGGCTATCTGGATATATTCGTTTTTGAAGAGTTTGTTCTTGCGCTCCGACCAGTTGTGGATGGCGGCGATTGTGTCCTCCAGGCTGATCCCGGGATTGTCGTGCCTGATGAAATCTACAGAGGCCAACACTTCAAGTGCCAGGGTGGATTCAAATCCGGAGATTAGTCTGATGGTTTCTTTAAGGCTGTCCTGCTCGGTTTTATCGAGAGTCCTTACATATGAACTTACTTCGTTGATACGACTATACTGCATCGTAAGAGGTTCAAATGCGGTTGCATTCATTTGTTCAAAGCCTTGAATATAAGTACCGTTGAGACTATAGATAATGTGACTTATCTGTGGACTGTACGGGCCATAATGATGGGCTGTGAATTTAATATCTGCAAACGACTTCGCCCCCTGGCGTTGGAGGAAATATGCAAGTTTGTTTGCTACGAATAGACTGCAGTTCTCTCCAAGGGAGTCGTAATAGTACATTGCATACGTAATAAGCCCCCTCGAAGGTGTCAGTTTCACTTCTTTGCTGACAGGCTTTGACTGTAGCATTGACTTTATTTCCGTATTAGGTTCGTAGATACTTATATCGGCATCTACGTCATTTAGGGCTTCCTCTATCAGTCCTTTTACAATTTCCCATTTCAGACCGCCATTGCCGCATCCTAATGGTGGAATGGCAATGCTTGTAATCTTGCGTTCGCCGATTGCTTTTACAAGTTCGGCAAGTCCATCTTTAATATATTCATATTTGGATGGATTTCGCCAATTCAGTTTGGTAGGGAAATTTATGATGGTTTTCTCTTCTCCGGCACGATTCTTTTCATTGGTTATGAGAAGTTTTCCAGGCACTAATTCGCCTGACTTGCATGCGTCGGCATATATGGCGAAATTTTCCGGAAACTCTTCTTTGAACTGCAATGCAATCCCTTTACCCATCACACCTACTGTGTTGACGGTATTTACAAGTGCTTCTGCATTCGCAGTCAGGAGATTACCTTTCGTGAATCGTATCATGGATAAAAGTATTTTCTGTGAGTATCTACATAGATTGGGATTTCGACTCCAATCTTCTGTTGGATTAATTTGGCTTGCTCTTCTTGTTCTTGGTTAAGAACAATCAGGCCGCAGATGCATTCTATAGGGACGTGACCTTTAACTAGAAATTCCGCTTGTTTGCGTCTCATGCGGTCCATATCGTCTTCCGTGTCATACCAGAACTGTTTGCGAATCGTAGTCCAATCCAGTTTAGACAAGTCATCTGGATTGTTGAAGAATCGGGTAATATGGTTCTTGGCATGCCCGTCAGTAAAACACCATTCACTGCAGTGGTCGAGGATGCTACCTATTTTGCATACCACATATAAAAGCTCCTCTTGAGGTCTTTGTTGGATACCCCGATTGCCGGTTTTAATATTTAGCAACATTGGAGAATGCCCTGCAAAGTAGAATGGCACGTAATCACCTAGATAGCCGTTAGGCGGAACTATCCTGACCTTGAACGTTTCTCTTTGCTTAATGAGCGTTGTGTCGCCGATGTTGGTGAAGTTCGGAATAACATGGCCACTATTCTTGCTGTACATTCCGTTTTTTAGAGTATCTTCTAAATTGTCGAAATGTATCAGTCTTAGAATATGATGGTCTTTGTATTCCATTATGATATTCCGAATTATTCCATTCTTGTGCAAAGATAACATTTTTTGGTTCAAACATTCATGTACTGAACAATACTTCCACTGTGTCCGCACCTCCACTTTTTGAACAATTGACGCTGCTTTCTGTGGCAGATGTGCTGTTCAGGATGAAGTGTTATTATTTGCATGAGGAGTATATGGCTTCTTTGAGGAAGTAGTGGTTTTAGTAGTCGGCGGGGTGTGATTGCGAAATTGTTTAGAGATCAAATGGGTCAGCATCTCATCTAAGAGTGCTGACCCGTTTGTTTTTCAATGTATTGAATCTAGGAGATCTCTGCAAATTGCATAGGACTTCTTGTAATGTTGAAATTGTCCTGTAATTATACTTTTATGTATTTTATACTTATCTGAAACCCTTATTATCTCGCCTTTTACAGAGAATGGGTTGATCCATTTTCTGAAATAATCTTCAAGCGGGGCATTACCACGGAGGCTGATGGCTGCAAAGTCATTGGCCTCCTTTTCTTTACCATATTCTTCATTTGGTGTCTCGGAATCTACAAAATTTTGCGCTTTATCATTTGTAAGGTGCAATGCAATGTGTCCGAGTTCATGCATGATGGCGAAAGCGTAATTGTCTATACGATTATATCTCATTGTTACAGCTATGGTTGGATTTTTACCATCCCAAAAAGAATAACCGTCGACTGGCGTTTTGTCTAGGTGCTCTTCTTCAATATATTTGATTCCGTATTTGTTAAGTGTTTTATGGATATTTATGGATGTGTCTTCATTCTTGTAAAAAACACCATTCAGTTCTCTGACTAATGACGCTATAGAACTTTTGTTAAATTCTGTGTCCAGGATTTCAGTAGAGCTCTTCTTACGAACAAGAATCATCCACGTCATTAAATTGATGGGATCTGTTTGATGTCTTGATGACATGTGGAAGTATGATGTTGCTTCTGATGAAATTTTTTTTATGGCATCAATACTTGTGACTCCGAAATATTTGTAAATCCGAGATACATTCTCTTCAACGGAGCCTATAAGGCCTATCTTTTTCTTTAAGTAACTGATGTTTAGTACGGCTTTTAACTGCTCCCAAGATCCGATACTTTCTTTTCTTTTAATGAGTTCTTCATTTTTGCTTATCTGGGATAAGTCATAGTGTCCTTGTAGAGCTAGCCATTCTTCTGCAGAAATTCCATCTACAACTGCCTCAAGCAAGTATGCGATTTCTGGAGATATGTTCCTCTTTCCTTTTATAATATCATTGACCACCGGAGTTGACTTTCCTATAGCGTCAGAAAGTTCCTTTTGGCTTATTCCAAGTTCTTTTAGAGCTTGATTGAGAATCTGCCCTGGATGAATTGCATTGTCTAATTCAGTATTTACGTGCTCGGCCATAGTGTAAATTATTAGTAATCAGCATAATAGCTAAAAATGCCGTTATTTTTTCTGCAAATATAGCAATAATTTGCCAATCATCAAAATAAAATTATTCGGAAAATTGATAATAAAAATGTTGAAAACTATTCCGTAAATTCTCTTGGAAATTCATTGATTTTATTCGTACCTTTGTAGGGCAGATGAAAATGTTCTGCTAAACTGGAAAAAAATATATATACATGACATAGAATGAACACATAGATGAGAAATGATGCAAGATTGAGCCCTTGCATCATTTCATAAGTAAATTGCTTTCGTAGGAGCATAAGGTGTTGATTATTCGAAGTGTGATTTAATCAATCGCCATTGGTTACTTATATCTTTTGCAAAGATAGCGGAAGGTCGTCGCAAAAACAAGAAAACAGCTCAAAAACTTTATCGGGGAAGTCACACTATTCTTCGAAGAAATTAACATTAATTGTTTTTAATAATGAAAAAGTTTAAATTTTTCGTCGATGGTATTAAGTATCAGACGGAGAAACAGTTCCTTACTGGGCTGGAAATCAAAATGATGGCCAATGTGCCAGAGGATCTTGATCTTTATCTTGTTGTTCATGGCTATCAGGATAAGCTGATTAGTAATGACAAAACTGTGAATCTTTCGCGTCCTGGTGTAGAGAAGTTCGAGACAAGGAAAAAGCATGAGGGGCTTTTGTTGATTATCAATACCAGGCCTGTCCCTTTTGACGGGAAGAAGATTAGTTATGAGGAGGTAGTATCTCTTGCCGGTTATGATTTTAGTAAGCCGGATAGGGGATATACCATCACCTACGAAAACGGCCCAAAGCAGAATCCTGAGGGTGGTCTCTCGAAGGGTCAAAATGTCTTTGTTAAACATCTAATGCAGTTTCATGTCAATGCGACAGATAAATCTTAGCGAAGACCTTGCTCGGCTCAGCGATGAGGGGGTACAGTACTCCATCATTAAAGGGGCATACCTTGTTGTTGAGGCTGTTCCTTACCTTGGTAATAAAAAGCAACTAATGTTTGGTAAGTTGATTTTCCAACTGAATGTTTCTGGTGAAAATCTGTGTCCTCCGGCTGATCATACGGCCTATTGGGCTGGTGAAATGCCATGCAATATTGATGGTTCTTTCATAACTGGACTTGTCAATGGCCCAAGTGTAAAAACTTTTGGGGACGGCATCATTTCTGATTATTTTTTGTCCAGAAAGCCTGTGGAGAACGGTGGAATGTACAAGTCTTATTATGAAAAAGTAACTCAGCATATTAATATGATATCAGCTCCCGCGAAGGCTATATATCCTATTGGCTGTGTGCGTGTAAAGTCTACTCCAATACTTCCTAGCGAAGACCTGCCATTTGTTTATGCCGATACTAATGCGTCTCGTGCCAACATTACAGGTGTCAGTGAATGTATGGAACACCAAAAACTTGCCATTGTCGGTCTTGGGGGTACAGGAATGTATCTTTTGGACTTGTTGGCGAAGTGTCCAGTTGAGGAGATTCATCTCTTTGATGACGATATCTTCGATAACCATAATGCGTTTCGTGCACCTGGAGCTGCGAGCCTTTCCGTTTTGAATCAGCAACCTACTAAAGTCCAGTATGCATCTGCTATATACGGCAATATGAAGCGTGGAATTATTCCGCACTGTCAAAAGATAATGCCGGAAAATATATCAGAGCTGGATGATATGGACTTCGTTTTTATATGTGTGGATTCAAGCGATGTTCGTAATATGATTGCCAACTATCTTGCTGACCACGACAAGTCATTTATCGACTCGGGCCTTGGCCTCGAATCTGTGAATGGGCATATTGCAGGGCAGGTTCGAGTTACTACTGCCATTAGTGGTCATTATGAGCATCTTGGAGAGGACCTGTCTTCAAAGGGTGATGGTAATGAGCCTTATGCAACCAATATACAAATTGCGGAACTGAACTCTATTGCAGCCGCCTACTCTGTCATAAGATGGAAGCAGTTGCTTGGATTCTATGGAGATACGTCTTCTCCTAAAGACTGGAGTTTTGTATATTGCGTAAGCTCTAACAATATCATAGGTCATCGGAAATATGAAGATTAGAGAGTTTACACCTACTATAGTAGAGTCCGCGCCGGTTCATCTTGAACCGGGGATTCTCTATGTCAGTATAAAATATCATACTGTGCTTCATCTTTGCGCCTGTGGTTGTGGCGAAGAAATAGTCACACCTATTGCTCACGATCAATGGCATCTGCAGTGGGATGGGTGGACAGTGTCCCTATCTCCGTCGATTGGTAACTTTCGACTTCCATGCGGTTCACACTACTTTATTCGTAATAATAGAGTCGTTTGGATACCGGATCATAAAATGCGACCAAAGAGAAAAAAGAAGAAGATGACGTGGGAGGCAATTAAGAAAATCTGGAGATGATGTATGTGCTGATATGCCGGATTCGTAGTTGATTTGATATGAGAGTTGGTTGAAGTCTAATAGTCGACCAACTCTCATTTAAAAAGTTAGATATCAATGAACTTCTCTTGGACGTCAAAATTGAGGAAGTTATCTATGATGAAGGCGAGGTGAAACAATGGAGCCGTACTATAATAATTGGACCTACTTATCGGTGCGGTTTTGATCGGAGGATGGTTGGAGAAATGTAGTGAGGCTTCGGATTGGAGGATGTGATGCTAGTCATTGATAACGATGTTGGAGCTTGGGCATTTTCATTGGCAATCGGAATCTATTTGCGAGAACTGTATGCCTTGTTGCTTGACGGTGATATTCTGTGAATAGCCGAAGAAGAAGTGTCGATTTTTGCGCTATGGAAAACTAATGTTTCCGATAGCTGACGATTCTCAATTTCTGAGACCTGCTGATTGTGTTTTTTTCGAAATCTGCCGGGATAAAGTTGCTGCTTACAACGCCGCATTCCACATGAAGGACCTTCATGCTTGTGCACGGCATGTTGATGAAGATGAACACGCCGACATCTTGCAAGTCGAGACCCATCTGGTTGGTGACTGATGCCGCTCAGTGGGTAGAAGTTCTTGCGCATGTCCGTCGAATGCGGATACAGGAAGAACCTGTTGGTATACGTCAGGCTGAACATCCGCTATCGCCCTATCGTTATCAGCTGGCCGAGCGTCTGTGCGGAGATCTCTCCGGACAGATGGACAGTCGCGCCGTTGGGAAAGACGATTTTGCAGACAGGATGAGCCATTTTCATCGAGTTTATCCCTTGTCTGCCGGTTCCTTTTTTTGAACCGCAAAGTTACTCCGGAGGAGTTATGAAGAAAATACGGGGTTCGCCGAATGCTTACCTTTCGGACGGGCTAAAGACCTTTTTCCGCTCGCTGGGGCTGTCGGCTCTCGCCGGGTATGAAACCAGCAACCTGGGCGACAAGCTGCTGCCGGACGGGGCTACGCTGCTGGACAAGGACTGTTTCATCTACGGCGGTGCGCTCACGCTGGAACTGGAAACCTACCTGACCGACCGGGTGGTGCTGCTCGTCAATGCGAGGGAACGTATGCTGTTCGGCTCGGACATCGGCAAGTTCCACACGTAGGTAGGCATGGGACTGAAACTCATTATCAACTGACCGCTATATAATAATGTATATGAAGAATGTAATGTGTAAAATCATCGTGGGCTGCTACATCGTGGCCGCTCTCGTCCTTGTAACCGCCTGTAATGACAGCTTGGACATTCAGCAGGCTTACCCGTTCACGGTGGAAACGCTGCCCGTACCCAAGAAACTGAAAGTGGGTGAAACAGCCGAAAATGCTGCCAACTGGTGCGTGGCGACTACCAGCCTACGATCTACCAGATATGCTATTTCCAGCTGACGGCAAAGGAAAGCTGGAAATTGTAATCGTTACGGTGTTTCTGCCCAATAACCTGTACCCGCTGGAGAAAGAAACGTTCCGCTCTACTACACATCGGCATCGACCGACCAGCAGACGATTGACATCTATATCATCGACAGCTTTGGGCAGATGCAGTAGGTTTCGTTCTCGTTCAATAATGACAATCACGGAGAAAAATAAATCTTTTATAATTAAGTTAAACACACACCATAATTTCATGTGTGGTGTGTTTTTTTTGTAACTTTGCATTACTAATATTTTTAATTTTATGATGAATAAATATACATTAAATGCCATACACGATGATGAGCTCTTAGACTTAATTAATAAATTAGGTCTTCTGGAGAAGTTAGATAAAGGATGTCTTAAATGTAAATTTACAGGAGAAACTATAACCTTTGATAACTTATATTCAATTTTTCCAGAATCTGGAGATATTAAATTTGTTTGTGATACACCTGAAGCTATTAAACTTTTTATCTCATATCTCGATGAACACAAAATTTAATTTATTCGAAAATATTGATATCAACTTTAATTTCAATATTTCTATTTGGACAGTTTCGACAGTAACACTTATAGGAATATTTGTATTTTATATCAAAAATCCTGAGAAATTCGAGAAATTAATATCTTTTATAGCTAAGTCGCTCAATTTTGTAACACATAAATTTGATAAGACTTATATCAAATTTGATTTGCAGGGAAAAATTAATAGTTATGTGAAAGATGTAAAAAAAAGGACAAAACATCTTAGTGTTGACGGTGTAAAAATACAATGGATAGAAAGTGAAAATGTTACCTCTGATAATTATATTAAGAGTGGTAATTTAATAATTAGATTACATAAAAGTGACAACCAAAATAAAAATATAGTAAATGCTTCAATGGCATTTGTGTCAAATGCTTTTTTGAAAAAGGCTAAATCATATATAGCTAAATACCAAAGAGAGTCAATAGATATTTATACTTGCTATGACTTGCTCAGAAACGAAAAAAGTGAAATCTTAGACCAGTTCGTTCAGGATTTTATGAAAGAAAAAATGGACAATGACAAAATTGCCGATTTGTTTGAAAAATATGAAGATATCAATAAGGCTGGTATATATTATCCTATTTTAATTCAAGAGCTTACATTTTTAGGAGAAAAAGTCTTTGCAAGAAAAAGAGATGCAAATATAATATATGAAGAAGTTAAACAACTTATATATTATCTTTATAATTATGCAAATAGAAAATATAGAGAAGATGTAATAAGTGATTTTAATGGAAATTATTGTAAATTTGCTATAAGAATTATAGGGAAAAAATACAAGGTTTCAGAAGGAGAACAAGTCTATATTAGAAATTTAAAAAAAATCAATTCGACAAATGAAACATTGTATTTAATCGGAAACATTAGTAATAAAAATTTCATAAAGAAAGTTGTAGCACAATGCAAAGATGAGATAGGATATGATATAATTTCAGAGGAAAATTATCATGCTGTAATTAAGGACGATAAAGGAAATGATTATAGTATAAATAGCTATTTGTTAATTTTACGCAGTAAAAAAATTCAAGTATACCATAAGTTATAATTGGGTAGGGTAGAATAAACTGTGTCATACACTTTTTCTATAGAAAACTTATCGACCGGGAAACGCTAAGGGGCGTGACCACCAGCCCCAACGAGCGTAATTGAATTTATTGCTTTTTAAATGTTTCTTAAGTGGTGCAACCATCTGATACGAATACTTGTTTTCCTCGATGTCCTCAATAACGCCCGTTACCATCATGCCCGTAAAAATACACTCGCAACGTCTGCCGATTAGGTTTTTGTTTACTTATGTCGCTTTCATACTCTTAAAATTTATCTGTTATTATCCTGTTCTTTCTTTTCTATCCATTTATCCCGCCTGTGGCGGCACTCTGCCAGCGTTTTAGCCACTGTGGAAAACAGTTCCCCGTCCGTGTGGCGGTAGTCGTACTGGTAAAATATCCGTCCCTTGAATGCGACCGGACGGTATTTTACAAACTTTTCCTCTCCCGGTGCTTGGGTGATGCTCACCCCGTTTCTGTTCAATGATTGCATGATATTCTGTTTTTTATTCGTTATATACTCAATAGGGAAAGCAACAGCAGGAAAAGCAGAGCCACGCACAACGCATAAAACGCCGACAGGCAGACCCGGAGCAGGAAACAGGCGGCACGAAATACAAGATATGCCGTTACCGCCGTGATTGCTCCGGCTGTGCAGGCGAGCCGCCACACAAGGCAGAACAATAACACCCGCAGGATGATTTTATAAATGCTTTTCCGTTTCATCGTTTCTCTGTTTATGCGGGCAGGGCTTTTAACCCCGCCCGAATGGTCGTTTATGCCGCCCGGAATACAAACCCGTCATCAAACCAGTAGTCGCACATGAACAAATCACGGGCAAACTGTTTGTAGTCGAAATAGGTTTTTGCGAACTCCGGCAGGTCGTAACATTCTTCCACGATTTGGTAGGCGAAATCTTCTTCATCGTCATATTGTCCCTGATATTCGTCCTGAAAGTCCCGTACAAGGTCGTCCGCATCTTCCTCGCTCAAATCATGGCTTTTGTAGTTGCACCACACGAAAAAGGCTTCCTGTTCGGTGTCGCCCAACTTTTCCACCGCATCCCGCAAGGTGAAGAAGTTCTCGGAAATCCAGCTTTCGCCGATTAGGTTTTCCGGTACGTTCTCCCAGTCCTGAAACATATACTCCGCATCTTCCTCGTCCTTGTGAAGCTCCCGGCAGGCTTCGTAAAAATCTTCCTTGTCCGAATAGTCCGACAGGTCAAGCCATGCCCCGAACAATGAACCGTTGTTGTACTTGCCATAAGTGCCTACATAAACTCTTGCTTCCGATAATGTTGCCGCTTCCATATCCTGTAATTTTTAAGTTTTTAATTTTATGCGGATTTGAGAGGTGAGGGAGTTGAAGTTTCACTGAACTTTTTTCCTGTTTCCCGTAAATCCGACTTTTTTTTTATGCGTCTTCCGGTCGGGTCGGTCGTTTTCGTTTCACATAGGCTTAAAAGGGCAGTGTTTAGAGTTTGCAGGGTTTTGTGGAAAAAATACCTCGCAACGAATGTCGCAGGGAAGATTTTTTCGCCAAACCTGAAAAGGCTTGACCTTGCAAACCCGTGAAGAACACGTAACTACCTTTGCCTATTGAAATGATAAAAACGACCTCCCGGTTGGAGGACTGCTTAATGAGGAAGATTTACAGGTTGGGAAACAGGGGAAAAGTTCTTGTTCCCCATTCAGTCCATTAGGGAATTGCCTATGCGGGCGGGAAAAACAAGTGTATCGGGAGTTCACCTTCCGATACTCTTGTGCGGGTTTCCAAAGGCTCTTTTCACGAAAGACAGTCTGCGATGCCATGCACCGCTGGCGTTTCGAGGAATGTGGCTTTGGAAAAGGATATAAAAAATACGGGTAGTCCACAGACTGCCCGCATGATGGATGATAGCCATTGGCGAAATAGGCGTATGACGAATGTTGTCAGGAGTTATCACAAATTGTGATAGCTCCCGATCATCACTCGTCTTTGCCCAACTCAAACATGGAATAACCGGGAAAGCATCTGCAAGCCCATAATTGTATATTTTAAGGATTAAGTAATGTTGGAATAATGCAGCAAGAACAGGTCGCAGTTTACGACCTGTTCCCTATAATCAAAATCACATGGCGACTTCCTTATAAATCTTTTCGATACCGACAAATTTCTTGTCAAGCCCCTGCATATCGCTGCTAATCTTGTTGTTAGTGATGCGGGCGTAAATTTGTGTTGTTTCAATGTTAGTATGTCCCAGCATCTTGCTGACGGTTTCAATGGGCACACCCTTTGCCAGCGTGGTGGTCGTGGCGAACGTGTGCCGGGCAAGATGGAATGTGAGGTTCTTTTTAATCCCGCACACATCGGCAATCTCTTTCAGGTAGGCATTCAGCTTTTGGTTGCTGATTATAGGTAATATCTTTCCGTCCGGCAGCTTGCCTTTGTATTTCTTCAATATCATTTTGGGAATATCCAACAGGGGAACATTCACGTCCGTGTTGGTCTTTTGCCGCTTCGTCATTATCCACAGATTACCGTCAAATGACTTTCGGATATTCTCTTGCCGCAGGTTGGCGACATCACTGTAAGCCAGACCGCAGAAACAGGAAAAGATGAACAAGTCCCTGACGTGTTCCAAACGCTCGGAAGCCATTTTCTTTTTGAGGATGATTTTTATCTCGTCTTCCGTCAAATAGCCCCTGTCCACTTTTTCCAGCCGGATTTTATAGCTGGCGAACGGGTCTTTGTCCAGTATGCCATTGTTTCGGGCTATGATGATGATGCGCTTGAAAAACTGCATGAACTTGGCGGTGGGGCTCTGACCCACCGTGCCGGGGAGGAGCCAAAAAAAACTTGAATAG
>ERZ779797.292-NODE-292-length-22918-cov-4.914534_pt1 | contig 22918 bp, 17 predicted proteins | sample MGYA00511886_ERZ779797 | MGnify/ENA primary metagenome ERZ779797 (study PRJEB29588, sample SAMEA2155055) | human gut metagenome | biome: human gut; feature: human-associated habitat; material: faeces | place: Denmark | collected 2008/2010 ... | reverse complement strand
TGTCGTGTAGGAGGATGACAGAGCCGGGGCGCACCTGTTTCATAATCCGTTCTACAACAGGGACATACCAGTCGTGTCCAGACTGCTTACAAGAATGTCCAGACTGCTTGCAAGAATGCTCTGACTGCTTAAAAGAATATACAGACTGCTTGCAAGAATGTTCTGACGACTTGCAAAACATTGTGTCAAAGCTTCTTACATCCCAGCCGACAGTTTGCAGACGGAGAGTCCGGACCACTTTAGCGATAGTCGGATTCGTCACGCCGAAAGGAGGACGGAACAATGAAATCTTCTTACCGGCGACACTTTCTACTGCACGTTTCCCTTCATTGACATCGGCCAGCATTTTATCGAAAGACAACAACGGAAAAGTGCCGGCATGGCTGTAAGTGTGCAGCCCGAGCGCATGTCCTTCTTCAAGCATGCGACGCAGAACCGGCTCATTGCCAGAGACTTTGGAGCCGATCAAGAAGAAAGTCGCCCTGGCTCCACGTTCACGGAGAACATCCAGAACACGCTCAGTTTCAGGCGGATGCGGCCCGTCATCGAAAGTCAGATAAACCACTTTCCGGTCGGTTTTCTCACGACAGAATGCCCGCACATATACTCCTGAGCGTATGCTGGCAGAAGCCCAGACCATAAAGACTGTTATGGAAAGGACAATGACAAGCATGCAGAGTATTGTGATGACAGACATATCGGCAAAAGTCAACTACTTATGTAACAAGACGATAACGCCATCCTCATTGACATCATCCACTATCGCGGTATAACCATCCGGAATCTGCTGTTCCGAAATGAGTTTACAGAGCAATACCGGAAGCAGTGAACGGAACGCTCCGAGAGACTCGACATGGTCGGCGCAACTTATGACATTGACACAGGCATTGATTCCGAACAGTTCAGCGATCGGATTCTCTGCGCATTTCGGGAGGTCTGAAAGATTCGCGAGGCCACAGAATCGGAGATCTGCGCTGCCGTCTTTGGTGCCGTTCAGCGAGCCATATGAGGTTTCCCCATACTCGTGCAGGGGTTTGGAAGAATACTCAGAACCGGATTCCCCACCGTGCTCAGAGGCAGACTCTGAACCGGCTTCATCACCACCCCGCTCAGAGGCAGACTCAGACTCACGCAAATGTCCAGTGGAGCACTCAGAGTTTGCGTCACCACCACGCTCAGAGGCAGACTCAGAACCTGCTTCATCGCCACCACGCTCAGAATCAGACTCGGAACCATCATCACCCCCAGGCCCTGTGGACGATTCAGTTGCCCGGCAGGACTCGGAAATGTCTGTCGGCATCGCGGCACTGAGCAGAAATGCAGCAGCGCCTTCTCCCAACGGAAGGAAACCGTCCCCAACTCTATATAAACCGAGTCGTTGCCTTATGACATCGACCTCCGGCGTTACCTCATCAAAGGCACCGACCAGTGCCACATTCCCCTCACCCGCATCATCGAGCAGCATTGCGGCATCGACAAGAGAAGCCGCGAAACCATCCGCCTGCTGCACATAAGTCGTGTTGTAGGCGTGAATTTTTCGGATCAATGCAATGTAACCGGATGCCGTATTGAAAGTGGACTGCATGAAAGGTGACGGATTCAGCAGAGTTTCCTCCCTGTCGAAAATACTTGAACCGAAAGAGATGGTATCCTTCATGAAGCCGGCACCCGTAGATGTGATGATTCCGGCCACCCTCTCGGAAGGGACACCATCAAGCGACTTCAGCCCGCACCAAACAGCCATCTTCAGGAGCCGCCCCATTCTGCGCCTCGAATTCGCATCAGTTATAACTTCCTTATAATCAGGCTCATCAGCACTGACATATGAAGCATCGCTGATATATAAATATTTATGCGGAATAAACAGCATGGCTAAAGTGCTTTAGAAGATTGAGTGTCAATGATATCCGAAAAGACGAGAGAGACGCAGTTGCCGCTGAAGCCGAAGGCCGAGGACAATATGTTGCGCAACCGTTGCACAGAACCATCTCGAGTCGCAAACGGTGCAAGACCGGTTTCCGAAAGCGGAGCAGCGTAACAGCAAGAACCCGCAAACGGTGCAAGACCGGTTTCCGAAAGCGGAGAAGCGTAACGGCGAGAACCCCTAAACGGCGCAAGACCGGTTTCCGGAATCGGAGAAGCGTAACTGCGAGAACCACTAATAAACGGCACAAGACCGGTTTCCGGAATCGGAGAGGAGAAACCGCACGAGCCCATAAACGACAAATCATTCAGTTCCAACGACTTGCAGACCATCACGGCCTCGATTCCCTCAGAAGCGGCAAGAGTATGCCCCGTATAGGCCTTGAGCGAACTGAACGGTGGAACAGCACCACCGAAAACCCGCAGCATGGCATTGCTCTCCGCAAGGTCATTGACCTGAGTACCAGTCCCGTGCGTATTGACAAAGTCAATGTCGGACGGATCCAGACCAGCCTGCTCAAGTGCGGCGGACATTGACAATCCCGGCCCAATACCTTCAGGCGAACTCGCCGTCTGATGGTAAGCCTCATTGGCATTGCCCCAGCCGGTCAGCCTGCAGACAGCGCCTTCAGAGTCGGCAGTGAGCACGAGATACCCTGCACCCTCACCCAGATTCAGCCCTGCACGCGACTCATCGAACGGCCTGCAGATTTCCGGATCAAGAATACGCAGCGAATTGAACCCGTTCATAGTAAAACGGCAAAGCGAATCCGTGCCGCCCACAATGGCCACGTCGCACAATCCTTCGCGCAACATCTTGGTTCCCAGCATAATAGCATTACCGGCAGCAGAACAAGCCGTACTTATGGTCGTGCTGAAAACTATATTGACCCCACGGGACTCCAGATAATGCGCCATCATCGAGGTAACATCCCCGGGCGTATGCATGCTCAGACTTCTCGCGTCGCCGCCAGTAAGGTCATTGCGGTGCTCCTGCCAGAAAACCTCGCTCAAATCCATTCCGCCCACCGAAGTACCGGACAGAAATGCGCAGCGGAGCTCTTTCAGCCCGTCTGCCTTGCCACTACGGCTGACGAAATCTGTCAATGCCTCGTCCACAGCCTTGAGTCCGAGCAGAGCCGTACGACTTGCAACTTCCTGCCTGTCAATGTCTAACGTATCTTTAAGTTCATCATCAGAAAGACAGACCTCACCGACGGGGAACCCGAGCGCAGTCTGAAAACGTCTCACAGGAGCAAGCATTGAACGGCCGCTCCGCATTGACTCCAGACATTCTGCTACATTGGTCCCGGCCGCGCAAACCGCACCAAGCCCGCTCACATAGACTTCCATATCAAGCAGTTTTCCCGTGTTCGCGGATATAGTCGGCCATGGTCTTGACCGAATAGAACACCTGTTTTCCCTCAGCAGGATTCTTCAGCTTGATGCCGTAATCCTTGTCCAGGAGCAGGATAATTTCCAACGCGTCGATAGAATCGAGCCCTAGACCGTCGTCCCCGAAAAGAGGAGCTTCCGGGTCAATGTCCTCAGGCGTAATCTCTTCAAGATTCAGAGCCTCAATTAGCTGGGCTTTAAGTTTTTCTATAAGTTCATCCATAATTTCTACAATTATCAGAATAACAATGTCCGGCTATCGGCGGACCAAGAGTTCAAATTTAGCGAAATATCTGCCATTCAGAAAATCAATGTGACCGACAATGCAATATTTCATATCCTGTGCATACATTGACAGCGCAGCATACTCACGCACGTCCGAAAGCGTCCTGTCATCTGACCAGAGCCAGGTATTCTCACCCTTGATATGATGACGGATGGAAATCTCGCCCTCCACCACGTTCGGAAGCGTATAGACGAACACTGCAGGACTCGCGGAGGCATCTGTTTCTGTGTCAATGATTTGCTGATGCCGGATATCCGTATCGAGGCTGCCGTAAACTCCTGACAAAATGAGTCCGCAGTCCTCTTCACCATACTCAATACCGTCAAGAAGAACTTCAGATGCGACGTAGCCAAGTTTGGACAGACTGTCCATCTTGTAGAACTTCATGTTCGGAGCGCATACCGTCTTGAAAGCAGAGCGGATAAAGTCCTGGAAATCACCAGAATCCGAAGAATACACCTCTTTATCATTCAGCAAGATGCGACTTGATTCCACCAGAACCGTTCTGAGAACATCTGCATTGACCTCAACGGGAGACTCGCACGAGAGCGCATCTTGAGGATGATATTCCAGAAGCAGCGCCGCATTGGTCCCACCGAAACCGGAGGCTGTTTTCAATGCACGGAGCGGTTTTCCGGACGGAAGTTCCACATTGGACCGGCTGATATTCAGCGGCATAGGGACTCCGAGCGTCTCAAAGCCCGGTGTTCCGACCAAAATCTGATTACGGAGTTCTTCAGCCGCGATAATGGTCTCTATCACTCCGGAAGCCCCCATCGTATGCCCGAAATATGGCTTCAGGCTCTGTACAGGCACGTTCTGCAACCCTGCAAGCGAGCAGGCTTTGGACTCCATCTCATCATTATAGGCAGTGGCGGTGCCGTGCATCTGGAGCATATCCACATTGTCCGCACCTGCTTCCGCCATTGCCTTGCGCATAGCGAAATACAGTCCGTCACCGGTTCTTGACGGGCCTGAAATATGGTTTGCGTCATCGGTCAATGCAGCTCCGCTTATGCAGACACCATCCCCTTCCGTGATCAATAACATCGCCCCGCACGCCTCGCCGAGATTCAGTCCACAACGTGATTCGTCATAAGGTCTGCAGACATCGTCTGAAAGTGATTTGAAGGACGCGAAACCACTGGTAATGAATCGGTTTTGGGTATCTACGCCAACTACTATCATTTCTTTATACCGTCCCGAGAGAATGAGTCTTCTGGCTACTGCGACAGCCGTAATTCCGGAAATGCAGGCGTTGGAAACGACAAATGTATCATCCGCATTGATCCCGAACCTGGATGCGATTCTCCTGGCCATCGGGCCGAGCAGCAGAGCTGAGTCCGCACCAGGAGAGCCTGGCGAATCCTGATGCCGAGCCACGACTCCCGCCACCTCGCCGGTCTCCCCGTGGAACTCTGCCCACTCCGCGCTATGGCCTTCGAGAAGCGAAATGTTTCCCTTCGCGGAAGCTATCACCAGTCCGATGCCGTCCGCGCTGCGGCTTCCGAGAACGGAACTGATGCAGTGAACTGCGATGATTTCTGTCAATGTCAATGTCCGCTGCCTGTCATAACGCTCGTATAAAGCATCATATACGGAATCCGGAATAATCCCGGCTGTAACCTGAGACTGGGAAACACGAGGGTTTACGACACGACGCACGCCGACTTCTCCCCGAATCAAGGCCGAAAAATTCCGTTCCACGCCTTCGCCGAAAGATGTCACCATCGCCGAGGCCGATATAAATACCTTTCCTTTATGCATTTGCAAGAGAACAACGTATCAGACTGTGACCATAGCCGAGATTATCGACAATCTCATCCACCCGCAGGCCGGCAGTCGCTATCATCTTGAACAAGTCATTGCTGTAGAACATCTTGCTGTTGCCGTTGGCCATGGCGGTAAAATACACGCTTGTCTGCGCGAGGTCGAAGGACGCAGTATCGAACTTCTGCCTGTCCCATAGCGTCTCCATAATATATACACGGGCGCCAGGCCTCAGCCCTGAAGCGACACGTGAAAGGATGCTGACTACCTGCTGCTCAGAGAAACAGTCGAGAAACTGGCTCATCCAGACCACATCGAAACCGCCCGGAATGACCGTTTCCGGATTCAGCAGATCCCCTGCTACAGTATGGATCCTTTCGGCTCCGGTTTTCCCGCCAATGTTGTCCTTCAGCATAGCAAGCTGCTGCGGAAGATCCATCACTGTAACATTGACCTGAGCATTTTCGCTCACGGTTTTAAGAGCGAAACGGCCTGTATTTCCGCCAATGTCGAGAATCGTCGCCGTCGGGAACGCAAATATGTGTGGCAGAGCCTGTTCGAATGAATTGTCCGAATAGAAATGGTCGAAGCCGAACCAGCTTTTCTGCACCTGGGGTTCCAGAGATGAAAGGCCCTCATACAATGTCGGCCATGGACCGAGTTCCTTCAGTCCGGCAGGCTTTCCTGTGCGCACAGCCTCGTCCAGATGGAAAAGGCCCTTGTAGTTCACATCATGATTGAAGTCAATGTCGGAGCGCACCATCGGGTCATTGAGGAGAAACCATCCGACCTTGGAAATAGTGAATCGTCCGTCATTAAGGAACACTGTTCCTGCAGTCAGAGACGACTCCAACAGCACTTTGGCGCCATAGACCGAGATTCCTGCCTTTTCAGCCACTTCTTCAGCTGTCATACCGGCAGGGACACCCCGACCCGCCGCTTCAAGCATTCCGAAGATGCCGTAGTTGATCATAAGCCGGCTTACCTGAAACACCACAGGTGCAAACGCGATTTCATGAGCCGCCCTCTGAGCGTCGAGAGCCGAGATTCTTCTCCCCTTGTACTTGCTGTCCATAGTCAGTTATTTTTTCAATTTCCAGAAGTCATAGTAATTGTACCATTGCTCCGGATGCTGTTTCATTTCGTTTTCCAATGACCTGATGAATTGGCCCAATATCATGTATTCCCCACCTTTACGAGAGACGGGTTTTTCGGCATTGACAAAACTGAACCTGTATGTCATATCTTTCTCACGCACAGCGTAATAGAAGAACACTGGAACTTTCAGTCTTGCCGCCAGATGGAATGGGCCGAACGGGAAATCAGCCTTGTGTCCCATAAAATCAGCAGTAAGAAGTTTATCCTCGTTCACGTATCTGTCTCCGAGAAAGCAGACAAGTTCGCCTTCGTCCAGGGCTTCCGATATCATGAACACGTGCGCGAGCGGGTCCTTGTTTACAGGAATGATCCTGAAAGACGCGTCAGCAGAACGGTTTTCCTCGAGGACCTCCTTGATATCTGCATGTTCATTGTCATACATCACCAGCGACATCTTGGTATTCCCCTGTCTGAAAAACGGCTCTCCTGCAGCCCAGTTGCCGAAATGCGCACTTATGACTATCGCTCCCCTGTTCCCGTCCAATGCCTCGAGCAGCGCCTCGTAGCCTTCGAACTCATAATGGAACCGGTCCGACAAGCCGGAAGATATTGCGACCCTGTCAATGATGGATTTCCCGAAAGAAAAATAATTCCTGTAGATGAACAATGCCGATTTCAGCGGTCCGTAACCTAAGATTTTTCTTGCATAACGCCAGATGTCCGCTGTGGAACGCGGTGCCGCCGGAATGAAGTACAATGCCACGAAGGCCAACAGGCAATAGGCTGTCCTGACTCCCGAATGTCTGATCAGAAAGACGAAAATCTCATATCCAGTACGTCCCCCGCGGGACTTTCCCTGCCAGTTCTTTGCCATTGCGCGAAAATATTGCGACGAATCAGATTTTCCCCTGCAGGAAATCGTAGAAGTCAGAAAAAGTCTTGATCTTGGCAAAATCCTCTTTCTTCATCACATATCCGAAATTCTTCTCCACGAGCACGACAACATCCACCATATCGAGACTGTCCAAATCCAGAACCTCAAGCATAGGTGCGTCAGGTCTCATTTCGGTAACATCTGTTTCAAACTCTTCTGACAGAATTCCGTTAACTTTTTCGATTAGTTCCTCTCTGGTCATCTTTCCGATTTTTTCTTCAAAAGTGCTAATTTATAACATTTGCGCAAAATATGCAAAATGACTTTACCGGCTGCGCCACAAGCAAAAATTTTTGGAAACATTGGAAAAAGGGATTAACTTCGGTCTCTGAAAAAACCAAGACGGAAAGTTGTGAAAAAGATTCTGCGGGCTACCCTTCTGACCTTATTGCTGATGACACTGAATGTTTGGACCGGTTCGGCCCACACGTCCGCGTCATGCTCTGTTCCGCGCGATTCCACACGCAACACTCCGTCCACACACAGAATAGGAATCAATGCCAGAGGAGCATGGCTGATGCCTACCCACAAGTTCTTCAGAGGAGAAAACGGAACAGGCAAGCCCCTGAACTACAGCACATCAGCACATCTTCAATACTCCTACCAGTTCCCCGCGTCCAGCACATTCGGGACATTGTTCCCTACCGCATATCAGGGAATCGGAGTAGGCTGGAACACCTTTTTCGACAAGAAGGAAATCGGCATGCCGACTGCGGTCTATATATTCCAGGGAGCACAGATATGCAGACTCGCCAGCCGCCTCTCACTTGATTATGAATGGAATTTCGGCGCATCATTCGGCTGGAAGCCATTTCACGACGATGAGGAACTTGACGGCAAATCCAACATCTACAACACCGTGGTAGGCAGCAAGGTCAATGCCTATATCAATGCGAGTCTCATCCTCACCTACCGCCCTGTAAATCAGGCGACTCTGTTCTTCGGGGTCGATATTTCGCATTTTTCTAACGGCAACACGAGATATCCCAACGCCGGAGTAAACACATTGGGCATCAAGGTTGGCGGCACCTACGGTTTCGGAGAATGCAGCATGAGAAAACCAGGCGCCAAACTGAGCCGCAAAGCAGATTACGGATTCAATGACATCTGGTCAGGCACCAGGCCTTATTGCAGCATACCGGATGAGAAAGATGAAAGCAGATTCATAAACAGGATGTCGCTGAACTTGACACTCTACGGCGCTCTGCGCTCTAAAGGTCTCATGTATGAGGACAATGCCTATATACTCGGAAACAAGTTCGCTGTGGCCGGGATTGACCTGAACCCTATGTACCGCATCGGAAAGTGCTTTGCAGCAGGTCTTTCCGTGGATCTGCAATATGATGAGAGCGCCAACCTCAGAAGCCACATAGCAGGCACGGACTATACTGAAGACGGCATAAAGCTGCTCGTCAGAAGACCTCCGCTGAAAGAATCATTGGCAGCAGGCCTCTCACTCAGGGCAGAGCTGATAATGCCGATTTTCACGGTAGGAGTCGGCGTCGGCCATAACATCATCTATAACGGAAGCGATTTCGACGGATTCTACCAGGTGTTCAATCTCAAGGCCAGTCTCACCAAGCGGCTTTTCCTGAACATCGGCTACAAGCTTACAGACTTGAAGAGGCCGAACAACTTGATGATCGGCCTCGGATGGAGTTTTCACAGAATCAGAACGAAATGACCGGCAGTTCCAGATAACTTTCTGCTGACCAGATGGTCATGACCGCTTTCTTGTAGTCTGCAGCCTCTGCTTCATACTGACTCTTCAGATAAGTATGAGGGTTCATGGCAATGAGCGGGAACCAGGAAGCCTGCACCTGCACCATAAGCGTATGCCCCGGGAGGAAATGATGGTCAATGTCACACATCGTAAAATCCGCATTGACCTTCTTGCCGGACTTGAGCGGCAGCGGTTTCTCGAAGCTTTTTCTGAATCTGAGCGGCATGACATCAGCTCTCACCAGCATCTGGTAGCCGTCAGGTCTGACATCTATCAGTTTCACTATGACGTCAGCGTCTGTCAGGCGGGCATTGTCCTCGGGCGTGACGGAGACGCTTACATGAACATTGACCGGTCCTGCGAGATGAAGTTCCTTTTCCAGAACAGGTGACGTGTAGGTGGCGACGTCATTGCGTGCAGAACTGAATCTCTGGTCAGCAACCATATAGGCCCTGTCGCGGCTGTTCGCGTCACTGTCCATGTAAGGAACAGGAGAAGCGGGATCAGATGTGATGGAACGGTTATAAGACATTGGCTCAGAAGACATTGAATAAGCCTCTCCGCCTTGTCCGAAGGTCAATGAATTTTCTCCGGAAAGATAGAGTTTCCTGAATTTCATCTCCACAGGCGGCCATACATCGTAACTTTCCCACAAATCTGTAACGTTCCGGTTTTCCATAACGCCGCGCATGGTCTCGCCTGAAGGACAGATATTTACGCGCGGAAGTCTTTCGCCGCAGTCTTTGTCGTCGAGATAATATGCAAAGAACGGATATTCCACATTGTCTTGATAATAAGCGCCGGTAGCCTCTCCGAACCACGCGTCGGAAAGATGTCTTGCAGAGCGGTTGTTCCAACCACCATGATACCATGGACCGGCAGTGAAGTAGAGCGGACAGTCAGGCGACATTTTCTTCAGCATGTCATAGGTGCGGAATGCGCCATAGCAGTCCTCAGCATCATAGAATCCGCCCGTAACCATCACAGGGACAGTGATATTCTTAAGATGGAGGCTCGGGTCCCTGTCTTTCCAGAAGGTGTCGTAATTCGGATGAACCATCATCTGGCTCCAGAAACGGAGAGAGTCGCCGAAAAAGGCTGACAATTCGGAAATGGACTTGCCCTTGAAATAGTCATAGATATTCCCGTCAATGCGGACAAGGCTTGAAGGAGCGACGGTAGCAGGCTTCTTCATTTCGCGATAGAAGCCTGAACCGAATCTGTATGAATCTGTCAGGCACAATGCCCCGTTGTGATGCGCATCGTCGCCCATATACCAGTCAGTAGCAGGCGCCTGCGGCGAAACCGCCTTGATTGCAGGATGACGGGACAATATGGCCAGCGTGGCATAGAATCCCGGATATGAAACTCCTTTCACTCCGACCTTGCCGTTGTTAGCGGTATTTGCCAATATCCACTCTATCGAATCATAGACGTCCGTGGCATCATCGGTCTGCACGACTCCTTTCACATAGACAGTATCGGCAGCGCCGTCAATGCCGGACACATAAGGGCGCATCTGCTCGTATTTTCCTTCGCTCAGCATCCTGCCCCTTACATTCTGATACACAATTATATAGCCGTCAGCCACATAATTGGCCATATCTCCCTTGAGAGAGCCGCCGAACCCCGAACCGGCCTTCTTCACGCCAAGTTCTCCGGGAGCGAGCCCATAAGGCTTCAGTGAATAAGGAGTGCGCTGAAGCATCACAGGAGAGGTTTTTCTGCCGAGTTTTGCAAGATACTCCTGATTCGGCTCATAGAGTACAGTATATATATGTATGCCGTCACGGACCCTTACCATGACCTCACGTTTGGTGTAGTTCTGACTCAGCCACTCGTCGGTGACTATCCTTCCGTTCTGCGCGAAAGACAATGCCGACAGCACGAGGGCCATCAGCATTGACACGAAAAATCTCTTCATTCTTATATCTCCTGATACATTTTTATATATTCATCCCCAAAGAATGTCACCGTCTCTCCGTTCTCGAAGCCGAGACGGCCATAGAGACGCTGAAGATAGTCCTTCCTGCTGTCCACAAGAAGAGTCGCCTTTGTAAATCCAAGAGCCTGCGCTTCTTCCAATGCATTCTGTATCAATATGCTGCCTATGCTGTGGCCACGGAATTCCGGTGCCACAGCCAAAGAATCGAGATAGTACTCCCCTGCCTCAGTCTCCGTGCCGGGATTCGGCTTGTCCATATTCAATGCTTTGGAAATCAATGAGAAAGTAAGATCAGCCGTTTCTTTATAGGGGGCCCCGTCATATGCAATCAATGCTCCGGCGACTTTTCCGCCGTATGTAGCGATACATGTATTCTTCCAGCTGTACAGTGTATCGTCCCGCTTGCATATCTTTTCCAACACGGCCTCCAAGCCCGGCTTGGAAGCAAATTCAGTATGCTCTCTGTCCATTGCCTCAAGCACTACCCACGAAATAAATCGAGCATCTGCAGGAGTTGCTCTGCGCAGTTCCACGCGCGGTTTCACAAAAATCGCATCCATATTCTAAAAAAATCCATTCATATTTTGTAAATATAAAAAATTGTTTCTACATTTGCAAACGCAAACGGGGATATAGCTCAGTTGGCTAGAGCATCTGCTTTGCAAGCAGAGGGTCGTCGGTTCGACTCCGTCTATCTCCACAAGTTAAAGGGCTGACAAAGAAATTTGTTCAGCCTTTTTTCGTAACTTTCGGAAGTATCCTCATAATCAGCAGAATATGGCATTGGTATCGGGCGCCGGGAACGACCTGAAGTGGATTTGGAAGATTTCCCGCAAAACAAGATGGCAGGTAATACTGTGCTGCATCATTGAAGCGGCATATTTTTCCGTGTCAATGTTCTTTATCTGGGTAAGCAAGCATCTGATCGACATTGCGACCGGTGACGCGGAAGGAAGGATTCTGACTTTCGCATTTGTACTCGGAGGGTGCATATTGCTGCAGCAGGCATTGTCCATAGCAAGCGCGAGAATCGAAGCCAAGAGCGAGATAACACTCCGTGGCGATGTCAGAAGCAGGCTTTTCGGAAGAATCATGACCGGGAAATGGGCCGGCAAGGAAAAAATGCACTCGGGCGACCTGCTGAACAGACTGATGGATGACGTTACTGAAATCACGGAAACAGTCTGCTATACGATTCCCAAACTCACCGGTACTCTTGTCCAGCTGGTTCTCGCCACTTATTTCATCGCGAAAATCGACTACAGACTTGCATTGGCAGTATTTTTCATCATGCCTGTCGCACTGATACTGAGCAAAAGCTGTTTCCGGAAACTCCGCAGGCTGACCAGGGACATCAAGGACTCGGACAGCAGCGTGCAGAGCCACATTCAGGAGAACATCCAGCACAGGACACTCATTTCCGCGATGGAACATACTGACTACTCGAGGGAAAGGCTCAACTCGCTGCAGGACGAACTGGAGGAAAAGGTCATAACCAAGACGGATTTCGCCCTGTTTTCCAGGACAATGATAAGACTCGGAGCCGGCGCAGGATATGCTACCGTACTGCTGTGGGGCGTATATGGTCTGCAAAACGGGACAATGACCTTCGGTATGATGGCGGCATTCCTCCAGCTTATTTCCCAGATTCAGAGGCCTATACTTGACCTCAGCCGTCAGGTGCCCGGCTTTATCCGCACGGCAGCATCAGCTGAAAGGCTCAGGGAAATCGACGACATCGAGACGGAAGACACTGACAAGCACATCGTACTGGACGGGACATCCGGAATAAGGATAGAGAACCTGACGTTTTCATATCCGGATGGAGAGAAGCTGATTTTCGAGAATTTTTCATACGATTTCAAGCCGGGCAGCCTCACGGCCATATTCGGTGAGACAGGTATCGGCAAAAGCACGCTGATCCGCCTGATGCTGGCTCTGCTGGAGCCTGACAAGGGCAACATCTATATATACAACAAGGACAATGTCCTGAAAGCCTCACCATCCACAAGGGGCAACTTCATCTATGTTCCCCAGGGCAACACACTTATAAGCGGCACTATCCTGGACAATCTCCTGCTCGGACGTCCCGATGCCACACAGGATGAAATCCGCCAGGCACTCCACTATGCTATGGCAGACTTCGTATGGTCTCTGCCTGACGGTCTGAATACGATATGCGGGGAATCCGGAGCAGGTCTCAGCGAGGGACAGGCCCAGAGAATCGCCATAGCGAGAGCCCTGCTCAGACATGGAGGCATTCTGCTTCTGGACGAGCCGACTTCAGCTCTGGACGCGGAAACCGAAAAAGCGCTGATTGCAAATCTGCGTGAGTGTTCACAGAACAAGACGCTTATCATAATCACGCACAGGGAATCGATTTCAGAACTTTGTCCTGAGACTCTGTTCATAAAGAAATAAACAGCGGCATCCAAAAGCATGCCCCTAAAAAGGCAAAGAGATACGAACTTTCACATCCGTATCTCTTGGGGGTCAGAAGCAATAGATCCAATCTATCTATATCAGCTTCTAAATTCTCAGTTTTTATTAGAAGACGTCCGGTTACCAGTTAAAACGTTCGTCCCTGACTCTGGGTGCAAAGTAAAGACTAAAAATTTAGAATGACGTGTAAGATAGTCGGTAAAAATCTACATACGGTGGTAAAATCAATGCGAAAATTCACATAAACGAGTGCAGAAAATCTGTGACAAATTTAGAAACGATTATTGCAACACGCTGATACAGCGAACTTTGACACCATATGTTTTCTGAGCTGGATACAACATCGTAATGAGGCTTCCTTGAGTTTGCCAGCCATATCGGAATGCAGAATTTGAGAAACCTGTACGGCAAGTGCTGTAGTTTGCCCCCTGCCCTGCCAGATACATCAGGATAAACTCGCGCTGATTTGGAACTCGCCACTTGTAATTCGAGTCATATGTATAATTCTGTGCACAAGTATATGTCCCTTCTACAACTGTCTGCATTGTACCTGAAAGAATCTGGGATGCGACAAGAAAACTTTTTGCAGGCTTGTTGTCATCCTGACGTTCATTATGATTGTTCAGTTCGCCTTGTTCTCCGGAAACATTCAATGCGCTCGCATCGATTCTATCGAGCGACAGTTTCGTATAACCATCCTGTTTGGTGGAAGTATAATACTCGCTCGGAGTCTTGTCATAGCCTTCATCGTATGACTGGAGATTGCGTACGCATCTCAGATAAGAAGCAGACCACTTCCCGGATGTGGCACTATTGGTGGCCATACCTTCTTCCGCAAAATAATCACAGACATTTTTTGTGGAAGTCCAGTATATCATACGGTTACCACCCGCATAATCATTGTACGGTGCGTTTCCCAAGATTGAAGTAGGCTTGTTGAACAGACGGCTGTCCGTACTGATGACATTCTCTCCCAACCAGAGTCCTGCATATTGCTTGAGCGTAGGCGCATACCAGCGTATCTCATTATCATCTATAACTCCGTCACCATTCAAATCCCTATTTCTGGACATACAGGCACGGTAGAACCTCTTGTTTGAAGCCAGATCTTTCCATGAAATGCGGTAGTTAGACTGCGACAAATCGCTGATCTGATTGTTCCTGCCATTCCAGCTGTCGGTTCCACTGGAAACCGGAGCAGCAGAAAAGCCCTTCCCTGCCTCATCATTCGTAGTCTCGCATCCGTAGGCAACCACAGTTCCGGCATGGGCTCTATCATAGAAAGTCTGGATATTACACTGATTAAGTCCGTAAGCAACTGTTGCATACACACTTCTATTATCCTTACTTTCACTGACCGAGTTGGCTACATAGAATGTTCTCTTAGGGACATCATTCACATACTCGTTCCATGACTTGGACGGATAATAATTCTCGTCGATGAAGCATGTAACATCAATGTATGGATTTGCCTTGGATCCGCCTGACCAGAAAGTTATGACATCCGCATTGTCATAGAGTAGTTTAAGGAAAGAGTTGATGTTGTAGAGCGACGATTTTCCTTTTCCAGGATAAGCTACCGCAGTTCCACGCTCTGTTGCCGAGGATGAATATGTACCGCCTATGGCAAATTCCACCCAGTCAGTAGTGGCGCCATTCAAGTTTCCGGTCACATTGTCTGTCACCATCATAACTTCTGACTGATTGCCGAGATCGGAAATCTGGTACACATAGCCTAAGCCCTTATCCTTCAACATCTTGATATCGTTCATATAGAAGCGCATCACCATATATTCGTAATGGCTGTCCAATGAAAGTGTCTTCCCGGCAGTACCATATTCCATCACGATACCCTCCGCTCCAGGCTGCGCCTGCGACTCATTTTCCTGCTTGGCCTCGACAATGATATTGTCCACACCTGAAATGGAGACATTGAACGTATATGTGGAATTCCTCTCCACATTATAGTCATTGACATCCGCTGTACAGTCTCCCAAATGAACGTAATACGTAACAGCCGCATTTCTGGTGTAGCTTGTGGTCTGCTCGGTATATGTTCCGTCGATAACAACGTAGGTTCCGAACTCAGGGGCATTGACAAAAGCTTTCGGTATAGACATCCCGTCAGCCTCACGCTCGTGCCACTTAGTCACCTTATTGACCGCATTCTGCTTATTCTCAGGCAGATACACCTCGAAATACTGCCTTCCGGAAGCATCCACATCATTTGGCGCGAAAATTCCGGATATGTTATTGAAATTGGTCTGTACCGGTTCGACAGAATAGATTTTCTCGATGCCTGCATCGTCGGAAGAGAAAAGAGGGCCGACGCAGGCTACATTGACAATGCGGTATTGCTCAGCCTTGAAGCTTTTCCCCACTTCACCACGGGCAATGCCGATATTGAAACGGACTTTGGAGACGACACGAGTGAGTCGGATCATATCTTCATTACCGGAAGATGTAGTCTCGACACGACCTTCTTTATTGATATTCACCACATTACCTCCATTAGCCGCCCCAGTCATAAGGAAACTGCTGGAAACCTGAATTGTTTCCGGCTTGCGGTTGAACGGAAGCGCCAAAAACTGCTTGCGAGTGAAGTTCACGTTGCCATCCATTACCGCTTCCCAAGAAAGATTTATCGGAAGGCCATCCGAAGGCGATATTGTTTCCCTGATACCGTCCTTCATAGTGGTTTTGAGAGGATAAGTTCCTTCCTGATAGACATTTGCGACAGCATAGATGTATGAGCGCCCGGCTGTGGTCTTGACTTTTACTGTTCCGTATTTGCCTTTTGTATCCGACGTGGACTGGTTAAGTCCGCTGTTGAATGCCGCAAAGCCTTTCAATGCTCCACTTTCATTGAAAATATACACATACAGATTTTTCAGCGCCCTTTCCTCTGCATCGGTCGCCTTGGTATCCATCGAATAGGATTCTGAAGAAGGATTCTCCACAGGCAAGGAAACCACTACGACATCATCTTCATAAACGTCAGTTCCCTTTTCCCATATACACGAGGTAGCAGCCCACAGCAGGACTGTTGTCAATATTGCAATATGTAAAAACCTGAACTTCATAATCAGTTGAAATCAATGTTAACGTCCTCTTTGCTCTTCCAGTCGATTACCTGATACTTCAGCGTGGTTTCTACCTCCACCCGCCCGTTCAGGACATAGGCATATATGATGCATTCGTGATTTCTGAGGAACTCGTCAGGGGCAATGTTGAAGGAAACTTTCCTGGATTTGTTGGCAGAGAACTGATAGTTGACAATTCCCCTAAGCGCCTGACCGGACTCCAAAAAATACGAAGAGAAAGATGTCAGACCTGCATTTCTCATTCTTTCAGCATAGGCTTGCGCGTTTTCGTCCAAGCCTCTTCTGAAAACGGTTGGATCCTTGACCGGACTTATGTCCGCTGCCTTGAACAAGACATTTGAACGGCCTGTATATCTGACCGTCTGGGAATAATAGCCCACATTTTCAGGCAGGAACGCAGATGAAGTGTACAAATAATCGAGGCTCTTCACATCAGCAAAATCCACCGACCGCGTAAAGGCCAATGCCGACTGAGGAATAAAACTACCGGAAACACCGGTAGCAGAAGCCTCGGCTTTTCCAAATTCCACATTGAGGATACTGAGACCGTCGATGTCCGCATTTCCCTCGGCCTTGGCTATATAGAACTGAAACTTGGACACTGCCCTAAGAAGAGGAATCTCTATAGGATTTTTCAGGTCAATGCTTTCAGACACATACTTCTGAAGCGGGACATTGGTCAGCGCCCTCGACATAGGAAGGCCAGCAGAAGGGACCTTCATCACCTCAGGTTTCATATCAGAACTGATGCCGAATCCGCTTACGGTTCCGGTTCTGAGCTGTCCTCTTGTCATCACGCTGCCGTCTCCAGACATCAGTCCGGAACAGCCATCCGCATTGGCAAGAACATATATATCGACACCGTTCATTTTTCCGGTACGGAGTTTTATGCTTACGACTCGATTTTCCGTGCCTGCAAGTCCAGTCTGTTCTGCAAAACCTATCGGCTGCGCTCCGTCTCCGGACTCTCTCGATGCGAAGATCCAGATTCTGTAGGAGTGTATAAGTGATTCCGATTCAATGCCTGACTCCATATCCGCTTCTGTCAATGAAGTCTTTGTCCTGCCAGGAATCTTGTTGCTGACGTCCCCTGTATTCAGCGTTACAGTCAGGTAAGCCGGCACGTTATCGGGATATTCGATATCGCACGGCTTGCTGTCATATATGCACGAAGTCAGGATGAGCGCGGCAAGTGCTGCCGTGACCATCTTCGCACACCGGGCATTGACTGCAACCAGTTTATTTATACAGGACATCAACATCTGCATTATCCTAAATATCTATGTCGTCAAGTATCACTCTCCAGGAATTGATCAATATGCTCGAACTTACCCAACGGTCCTCCTTATCCAGGAAAAAAGTCAGATTGTATTCATCTTGCCTGTCCAGATATTCTTGATCGGACATCGTCGAATTATAGTGTCCCTTTATCAGCAAAGCATAATCTATCAGCGGAATGGAAATGACTCTGACTCCGTGCGTATTATAGACATTAAGTATCGGCCTGTGTCCTTTTACAAGACGTCCCACTGTAAGTTCCGCCATAGCCACACCTATTTCAGTCTGGCCGTCACGTGTCAATGCCGTCTTGTCAATGCCTGCGCTGCCGGAGCTTACTGACCAGGCTTTGTAACTCACTGAGTCTGATACCGTCAATGTATTGTTCCAATCTGTCGTACCGTTGTCGTCCGTGATAAAAAACTTGAAATTCTTGTCATCCACAGGCTCTCCGGAAAGATGCTGGAGAATGATTCTCACATTGTTGGTATTCTTGGTAAGGGAAAGCGCAGCGCGGCGAACGCCACCTGTCCTGAAGTCCGTAAGGTCCACATTTTCAGCCATTCCGTGAAAAAGCGGGGTCAAGTCTTTCTCTACCTCACCGGACGGGTTACGTTTAATTATACGTTTGAGTTCATTGACATGAGTCTTTCCCGGGACAACAGAAATCGGCATATAGGAATCGGGATTCCTCTGCTCTCCTTCAGCCCAGGCTACCAATGTATAGTTTCCAGACGGCAAGTCGCTGATATTCACCTGATATCCGTTCTCTGACAATTCTGCAGCCGATGATGTTTTCACATAAACCACCGTTCCATTTTTATCTGCAGCATATATGTTCACGGATTTCACTTCTGACGAAGCGGCATCCGCTGACTTGAGGTTTTTGTCATATCGAATCTGAACGTATCGACGTGTAGGACAGCCGTCAATGTCATCGTACACACAGCCCGTCATTGCAGCGATGCTGCAAAGAGCCGTCACTGCGAGGATACGCTTCGACAATTTCATTATATCAGCCTTTCTGTTCATTGTTTTTCTACTTTTGCCGGAACGACTCCGGTCTTTGGCAAGCGGAAAGCCGGTCAAGGCCGTCCGCCCGAAAATTTCACTGTCTGTACCGACAGCAATTACAGATTACTCGATTACAACATCCTGAGTAACAACTCGCCATTTGAGAACCTTGAGTTCTGCAGATACGTAGTAGTTCTTCTCTTCTCCAGGGATAAGGACGAGTTTCTCGTCCGGATTGAATACCGGATTACCGATTTTAGCAATCTTGGAAAGGGTGAGCTCATAGATGTGGTTACGAACAGTACCATAAGTAACATCTTCGGCAGCCTGATTATGCTTGATAGGCACCTGGTAGTAACACATACCGTCCTTGAAACATACAAGTTCTTTCTTGGCAATATTGAAACCATTCTCGCCGTTGAGAATGTCCTCAACAGTCTTGGCCCAGTCAGCAGACGCTATTACAGAATTGTCTTCTTTCATGAGTTTTGCACCTTCTGCAGGGGCTGTAACTGCTGCGATTTTGACTTTGACGGAACCTGAGTTGTCGACAACATTAGCAATAAATGTTGCGTCTATCTGCTTCGGTTCCACAGAAGCGATTTTCAAGCCTTCTGCTGTGGTATATTCCCAATGGAGTTTTCCCTTGAGAATCTGCTCGGCAGCATAATTTTTCAATGCATCATTCGTGTAGAAAAGACCGCCGAACTTGTAGATGTCCTGCCTTGTCCAGGCCTCTCCGGTCTTCGCTGTCTCCACATGTGCCGCAATAAGAATGGTAGGAACATTCGCATGTTCACCGCCATTTACTCTTGCGGATGCTTTGTCAGTAGTATTTTCATACATGTAGTTGTATGAATCGACCTTGTTCTGAGTGGCCTCGTTCCAAGACAAATACTTGACATTCTTGTATGTTCCCGGCTCATCCTTAGGATCACGGCCGAAAACATACGTCTCTGAGCCTGAGTAGTTAGGGTCCTGAGCCCAGAATGTCCTTTTGGCTGCTTCTTCATACCAGTTAGCGAAAGGATATGTAACAAGCCATGAAGCCGGAACATCTTTCACAAGATATGAAGTGGTGTTGAAAGCATTTGCAGCCCAACCGTCAACGACTATACGGGCAGAAACCTTGACACCGTCGAGAACACTTTCTGCTTTTGGAATCTCGAAACATGTTTTTCCTTCTGCAGTCTGTTTCAAGCCGTCCTTGGCTTTCATGTTCACCTTGGCAACCTCACGCTCCACATAAATCTGGACAGGAGTCTTGAGAGCTTCCTCCTTGGTTTCCTTTACGGAAGAAGCTGCAATCGGAGTTGCATTCACGATATTCTTTCCGTCAACATATACGGAATTGGTCATTGTGAACTTGCCTGCTTCAGTTGAAATCTCTCTATTGTCCACCTGTGAGTGAGCATCAGCAAGCGACAGATTCTTGAGAGCGTCGCAATTGTCATAGTTGAGAACCGCAAGCACAAGTGCAGGACGGAGTCTTGTAGGACCCAGCACGATAACAGCTTTAGACTCATTCTCTACGAATGGGGAATTAGCAGTACTCAATTTGAGGTTTCCGTTCTCATCCACAGAGCCGTCAGTCGCAGAAATGACACCGGAGGTAAGGAAGTTGCCGTATGCATCATAGAAAAGGAAAATGGAGTTTTTCACATTTACAGTGCTTTCGGCCTCTGATCCGTCGCGATAGTCCGAAGGAGCTTTGGTAGAAGAGCCGACTGACATAGCGATATCCACAGCCATGTACTGATTTGCATCAGAACCTCCCTGATTAGAGGTGACGTTCTCTTTAGAGCAAGCCACAGCAAGGCTCAAGAGAGCGATAGAAATAAGTTTACCTGTTTTCATTGATAATATAGGATTTAATTGTTTTTGATTTTCTTATAGTTGTTGCGCGCAGCCTGAAGTGAACTTGCCTGTGAGAACAGTTCCAATGCAGCTTCGTTGTCTCCGTTCATTGCCGCAAATACGCCTCTGGCATTCTTGGCCTCGGGAGAATCCCCCGCATTGGCCAAAAATCTTGCGGCATCCTTCATATTGCCGTTTTCGAGAGCCACGCAGGCTGCATTGACATTGGCAATTTCACTTTCAGGGAACATCCTGACTGCGACATCGAAGACATTGTTGAAGTCATCGCTTCCTTCTACATAAGAGTTCGCAACCAGATACATCTCGTTCAGGGACAGTTTCTGTGGACGTTCTCTGATAATTTTCCGGGCCTCTTCAAGGCTGAAATTACGCACGTCGTATGTGACCTTGTAGTCTGTGCGGCGCAGCGACGGGTAAGCGACAGGAAGCACCACATTCTTGTAGAACGTAGTATAGCGCATCATAAGAGTCCAGTCTTTTTCGTCAGGAGTCATATTGCTGTCGATGATATTGAGCACATCCCATCTTCCCGGGAAGCCGCAAGTATCCGCAAATTCTCTGAATCCTTTCCAGTCTTCAGAAGTGGAATTCACCGAGAAAAGACTACTGTTCAATTCATTATAATAATTCTCAAGGTATTTTTCCAGTGCGCGCGTACGATTCTTGGCCAGTTCCGCATTATGCGCATAAGGGCCGTCCGGAGAGGCATAACCATGAAGATATATTCCGGTGAGTTTCACGTCTTTGTCATTTCTTACAAGGTCGATAGTCTCTCTTATTTTCCTCAGTTCAGCAGCATTGTTTCCGAAATCCGGTCTTATGTCATATTTGTCCACGTCGAAGTTCAGCCGTGCCGTACCTTCTTCTGCACGCTGTTTCACTGCCTCCGGCTGAGGCATGATGTAAGAGAATTCCCACTCCACTGGCTCTTCTGACGGAGTTTTTTCCACCTCCGGTTCCAGTTCTTCTGACGGGACTGTCAATGTTTCGTTCCCCAACTTCTGGGCGCATCTGCAGTCAGCCTGTTCTATAACCAGACGTGAGCCTTTCATCCACGGCTGATAGGGAATCTTGTAGGCATAGTGCTCCACCTGCGGGTCTCCATTATGACGTCGCGCCACAACAAGAGGGTCCTGTGTTGCCGTAACCCCGTTTCTCTGCCAATATATATGGCGGAGTCTTCCGAGCATTTCGATTGCGGGGAGTCTCAATGTATCTGATATTCCGGCAATTACAGGTGTGAGCACAAGACCCTTATTCGCTGGAAGCGAAAGATTGCTCACATCAAGGTCAAAACTCAGCTTCACAGTTCCTGAAACTTTCTCGAGACATACATTTTGTGCCTCAACCTGCCCGTCTGCAAATGTCTGGGCAGACATTGTAAAGACAGTTGAGATGACAACTGCTACGATTGCAAATATATTTTTCATGTCAATGTCCTGTTAGAAGAGGTAAACAAGGCTTAGAGCAGCCTTTGTTGGTGCTATCATAAATTTCTGATTTTCATCGACTTTCTTGCCGCACTGCGGGCAATCGTACTTCTCGTATCCGGTGTATATCACACCCATTCCAAGCTCGAATTCAAGGTTGAAATGCCTGGACAGGGCCCAGTCGTAACCATAGCCGATTCCGGCCCCTGCCATCCAGCCCTGGTACCTGTAGTTTTTCAACGAGGAGAAATCCTTGCCGAATGCCTTGAAGTCTGTCGGGAGATTTCCGACATTGTACTGGGCGCCGAGAAGATGAAAGGCGAGAAAACTGCGCATGAACTTGTTGCAGAACCACCAGCGGATTTCCGGCTGCACGAGCCAATGTTTCCATTTTCTGTTGTCTGAAAAACTCCATCCGTTATAGTTTCCGGAAATATCCATCGTCCATTTCGGAGCAATCGAGAATTCGACACCGGCATTGACCGTAGCCGTCGCATCGTAGAGGACATTTGTCTTGAGCGCTACGTTCTGGCCCTTGACCGGGCAAATGGAAAACGCAAGCAGACAGACTATAAGTGCTATGAAACTTTTCATAGAACGTTTACCAAAATCATTATACATATCAGTATATATATCAGCCTTCAATTCAGTCCATGCTGTGAACTGAATTCGTCACTTTCTTTTTGAGCCTGCAAATA
>ERZ779797.288-NODE-288-length-23017-cov-3.620373_pt1 | contig 23017 bp, 21 predicted proteins | sample MGYA00511886_ERZ779797 | MGnify/ENA primary metagenome ERZ779797 (study PRJEB29588, sample SAMEA2155055) | human gut metagenome | biome: human gut; feature: human-associated habitat; material: faeces | place: Denmark | collected 2008/2010 ... | reverse complement strand
TCGGCCGTTTGTCTTTTCTTACGATCACCGGATGAAATTCGTTGTGGCGGATTTCATCAAAAAACCATGCAATGTGGTTTGAGAGATGGTGGATTTCATCATCGGTACAGGCCAAAAGAGACTGATCTGCATCCATCCCAGCCCGGTATGCCAGTTCGGATGCAACAAGTGGACTGACACCGGTAAATGTTGTATAGATCGCTTTGCAGATGGACATCGGTTTTGCCTTAATGGCATCGCAGATCTGTGTGGCATCCATAGTCATGGCATTGAATTTGTCCTCCTGTGTGGCAGGAATAAAATACGGGCGGCCCGGAAGCACTTCGCGCAGGGAACTTACGGCGGAAGAGACATGCTTGATGCTGTCGATTATGGTGCCGTCCTCATCGCAAAAGATAATATTGGAATGTTTTCCCATCAATTCAATGACAAGGGTTTTGTGACAGAGATCCCCCATTTCATTCAGGTGTTCTATCTTCAGATGGATGATGCGCTCCATATGGGGCTGGGTAATGCTTATGATCCGCCCGTTTGCGATATGTTTGCGCAAAACCATACAAAATGTAGGTGCCTGCAGGGGACTTGTCTTGTTGGTGTCCGTCAGATATAAAAAAGGAAGGGAAGCGTTTGCCGAAATGGATACGCGGAACTGTCCGCTGCTTCCTTTGCATGTCAAAAGCAGCTCGTCATTTTCGGGCTGCGCAATTTTACTGATTTTTGTATTTAAAATCGTCTGGTTCAGTTCATGGACTAAACCTGCGATTACGATTCCGTCAAAAGCCATGGAAATTCTCCTGTTCATGATTATAGTGTTTTTCAAACTCATGAATCATTATAGTAATTTCCACGTCTTTTGTCTATATGCAGAAAGTGGATATCTTTTGTATACATTTTTTGCAAGAACATTTGACGAAACGGCAAAGAAGCATTATAATACATTTATCTATGCATAGATATGTGCATGATATTTGGGAGAAAGTAAAATGATTAAAAGCATGACCGGATTTGGGCGCTGTGAGATTGCAGATGAAAAACGCAAATTTACCGTGGAACTGAAATCCGTAAATCACCGGTATCTTGATGTAAACATGAAGATGCCGAAAAAGTTAAATTTTTTTGAGAGTGCGATCCGCAGTCTGTTAAAAAAATATATTGAACGAGGCAAAGTGGATCTGTATATTTCCTATGAGGACTATACGGAGGACAATTATGCACTTAAGTATAATGAGGGACTTGCCGGTGAGTATTTAAAATATCTGAATGCCATGGCAGAAACATTCCATCTGGAAAATGATGTGCGGGTAAGCACACTGTCCCGTTATCCGGATGTCTTTGTTATGGAAGAACAGGAAATGGACGAAGAAGAGCTCTGGAATGGATTGCAGAAGGCAATCTGCGGAGCATGTGAACAATTCGTTGAGACCCGTATCCGGGAAGGCGAGAACTTAAAGAAGGATCTCTGTGAGAAGTTAGATGACCTGCTTGCCGGAGTGGATTTCATTGAGGAGCGTTCTCCGCAGATTATGCAGGAATACCGCAGCCATCTGACGGAAAAGATCCAGGAACTTTTGGGAGATACCCAGATCGATGAGGGAAGAATTGCGACAGAGGTTACGATCTATGCAGACAAGGTGTGTGTGGATGAAGAAACCGTGCGTCTGCGCAGCCATATTACCTCGATGAAGGAGACACTTTCAGAGGGCGGTCCGGTAGGACGCAAACTCGATTTTATTGCACAGGAGATGAACCGTGAAGCAAATACGATTCTCTCAAAGGCAAATAATATTGAAATTTCAGATGTGGGAATTAATCTGAAGACCGGAATCGAAAAGATCCGCGAACAGATCCAAAATATAGAATAAAGGAAGCGCGTTATGGAACAGAAAGGAAAGTTAGTTGTTATTTCCGGATTTTCCGGAGCGGGCAAAGGAACTCTGATGAAAGCACTTCTGGCAGCACATCCGGACAGGTATGCACTGTCGGTTTCCGCAACTACCAGAGATCCGAGACCGGGAGAAAAAGATGGTGTGGATTATTTTTTTGTGACGGACGAAACGTTTGATTCCATGATTCAGAAGGATGATTTTTTGGAATATGCAAAATATGTCAGCCACTCTTATGGAACTCCTCGTTCTTATGTGGAGGAAAATTTAAATCTCGGAAAGAATGTAATTTTAGAGATTGAGATACAGGGAGCATTAAAAGTAAAAGAAAAAATAAAAGATGCTGTCCTGATGTTTGTTACGGCACCGGATGCCGGGACACTGCGTGACCGTCTGGTCGGACGCGGTACAGAGACTCCGGAGGTCATTGCGGCACGGCTTGCACGTGCATGTGAGGAATCCGAAGGAATTGAAAATTATGATTATTTAGTGGTAAACGATACGGTGGATCACGCATCGGCTTTGATTGATCAGCTGATCTGTGATGAGCAGTCACAAAATACCGGAAGGGATCAGGAGTATCGGGTATCTGCTAATATAGATTTTATTAATCAAATGAGAGAAAATCTCAAAAGCTTTTCGAAAGGAGAATAAATATGATACATCCATCTTATGTTGAATTAATGAAAGTTGTAAATGACGAGGGCGAAATCGGTGAAGAACCGGTGGTAAACAGCCGTTACTCCATTGTTCTTGCCACAGCAAAGCGTGCAAGACAGATCATTGCCGGAGCAAAACCACTGATTGATGATCCGGTCTGCAACAAGCCGCTTTCCATTGCCGTGGAAGAGTTATACCGCGGAGAAGTAAAGATTGTACCTGGAGAGGACGAAAACTAAGAAATACCAAAAGGGAGTGACAACTGTCATTCCCTTTTTCAAGTGAGAGGTTATATGAAATTATTATTTGTTTCACTCGGATGTGACAAAAATCTGGTAGATTCCGAGTACATGATCGGTATGCTTACCAGTCATGGAATTGAACTGACGGATGATGAAACGGAAGCGGATATCATTATTGTCAACAGCTGCTGTTTTATCGGCGATGCAAAAGAAGAAAGCATTAACACCATTCTGGAAATGGCAGAGCAGAAAAAAACAGGCTGCTGTAAATCACTCATTGTCACCGGCTGCCTGACACAGCGTTATCAGGATGAAGTGAAAAAAGAAATACCGGAAGTAGATGCTATTTTAGGAACCAATTCCTATGATTCCATTGTAGAGGCACTCGAGGAGACCCTGCAGCATAAATTTTATAAAAATTTTCATACGCTCAGCGGACTGCCGCAGCTGTCGACCAAACGGACGGTTACGACAGGCGGACATTATGCATATCTGAAAATTGCAGAGGGATGCAACAAAAACTGCACCTACTGTGTGATCCCGTCTGTGCGCGGACGTTACCGCAGTGTTCCGATGGACGAGCTGGTTACGTCAGCAGAAGAACTGGTTGCAGGAGGCGTAAAGGAACTGATCCTTGTTGCGCAGGAGACAACGCTTTACGGTGTGGATCTGTATGGGAAAAAATGCCTGCATGAATTGTTAGACCGCCTGAACGGGATTTCCGGCCTGTTCTGGATTCGTATTATGTACTGTTATCCGGAGGAAATCTATGAGGAACTGATCGATTCCATGATTAAGGATAAAAAGGTCTGTCACTATCTGGACATGCCGGTCCAGCACTGCAACGATACAATTTTGCAGCGCATGGGAAGAAAAACAAATAAAAAAGAACTGATCGAGAGAATCCATTATTTGAGAAAACGTGTCCCGGATATCACCTTGCGGACCTCTTTGATCTGCGGATTCCCGGGGGAGACAAAAGAGCAGCACGAAGAACTGATGCAGTTTGTCAATGATATGGAATTTGACCGTCTCGGAGCGTTTACTTATTCCGCGGAGGAAGGAACACCGGCAGCAGAAATGCCGGATCAGGTGCCGCAGGAACAAAAAGAAGAATGGCAGGCAGATGTCATGGAACTTCAGGAAGAAGTGATTTTTGACAGGAATGAAGCCATGAAAGGTACGGTTTTGTATGCGTTTATCGAAGGACAGGTTGCGGATGAAAACAATACCTACGTCGGCAGAACCTACCGGGATGCGCCAAATGTAGACGGATATATTTTTATCAATACGGACGAAGAACTTTTAACCGGAGATATTGTGAAGGTGGAAGTTACCGGTGCATATGAATATGACCTGATCGCTACGATTGTAAAATAGGAGGAACAATTATGAATTTACCAAATAAATTAACAACTTTCCGTGTGATTCTTATTCCGTTTTTTGTATTTTTCCTGTTAGCTCCATACTTTGAAGGGTATGGAAATTACATTGCGCTTGTTATTTTTATTGTCGCAAGCCTGACCGATTTTCTGGATGGAAAAATTGCAAGAAAATACAATCTTGTAACAAATTTCGGAAAGTTTATGGATCCGCTGGCAGACAAGCTTCTGGTCTGCTCTGCGCTGATCTGTCTGATTGCGCTGGACAGAATTCCGGCATGGATTGTGATTGTGATCATTTCCCGCGAGTTTATTATCAGCGGATTCCGTCTGATTGCAGCAGACAATGGTGTCGTGATCGCAGCAAGCTACTGGGGCAAATTTAAAACCGCATCCCAGATGGTTACGGTGATTCTTCTGGTACTGAATATTCAAAATACGGTATTTACAGTACTCGGAACGGTATTTATTTATATTTCCCTGGTACTTACCGTCGTATCTCTGATTGATTATATCGCAAAAAACAAAGAAGTATTAAAGGATCAGAACTAATGAAAATTGACAGACTTCTGGCAGAACACCAGCTGCTGGTGACGACAGCCGAGAGCTGTACCGGAGGACTGGTAGCGTCTGCACTGGTAGATATTCCGGGAATTTCCGATTATTTTAAAGAGGGATATATCACTTATGCTCCCGAAGCAAAAGAAAAGATACTGGGCGTATTGCCGGAGACCATTTCCGATTATGGTGTCGTGAGTGAACAGACCGCACAGGAGATGGCGGAAGGTGCTGCAAAACAGGCACACGCGGGATGTGCGGTGGCTACAACGGGGGTTGCCGGACCCGGGGGAGGAACTTTAAAGACTCCGGTGGGAACGGTCTGTTTTGGATGTTTTGTGCAGGGAAAGATATTTTCTGGGACAGAACATTTTACCGGTACAAGAAGTGAAATAAGACATGCGGCTGCGGCATATGCCATTGCATTTCTGGAGCGGTGTATCATCAAAACATATGGAGGAACCTTATGCGAATCATAGCAGGAACAGCGCGCAGCCTGCCGCTGAAAACAATTGAGGGGCTGGAAACGCGTCCGACAACAGACAAGATCAAAGAGACATTATTCAATATGCTGCAGAATGATGTGCCGGGATGTTATTTCCTGGATCTGTTTGCGGGCAGCGGTCAGATCGGGTTAGAAGCAATCAGCCGCGGAGCTTTGTATGCGGTTTTTATTGAAAATAACCGGAAAGCGGCCAAATGCATTGAAGATAATATTGCATTCACAAAATTTACGAAGGAATCCAGACTGCTTACCACGGATGTGATCAGCGGAATCAGCAGTCTGGAGGGAAAATATACATTTGATATTATTTTTAGGGCCCCGCCATACCGGCAGGGACTTGAAGAAGATGTGCTGCGTTTCCTTTCAAAATCAAGTGTGTTGAAACCTGACACCATGATTATTGTGGAAGCATCGCTGGATACGGATTTTTCTTATCTGGATGAGCTGGGATTTTCCGTGATAAAGTTCAAAAAATATAAGACAAACATGCATGTCTTTATTCAACAGAAGAGGGTATAACAAACATGAAAAAAGCAATTTATCCGGGAAGTTTTGATCCACTGACATTCGGACATATGGACATCATCAACCGTGCTTCAAGAATTGTGGATGAGCTGGTCGTCGGAGTGCTCAACAATAGCGCAAAAAATTCGTTGTTTTCTTTAGAAGAACGTGTTAGTATGATAGAAGAAATGACAAAGGATATTCCAAACGTTACGGTGGCGTCCTTTGAAGGTCTGCTGGTAGAGTTTATGAATAAAATAGATGCTACCATTATCGTGCGTGGGCTTCGTGCAGTGACAGATTTTGAGTACGAGCTGCAGATCGCACAGGCGAACCATGTGCAGGATTCTAATATTGAAACCATTTTCCTGACAAGTGATCTTTCTTATTCCTATTTAAGTTCGACAATTGTCAAGGAATTTGCGTCCTACGGTGGAGATATTTCCAACTTTGTACCGGAACGTTTTATTGAACGGATTTATAAGAAATATGAGAACAGATAGGAGAGATTTTCACTATGAGCAGTAAGATGGAACAGATTATTGAGGAAATCGAAGAGTATATTGATGGCTGTAAATTCCAGCCGCTCTCAAGTACAAAGATTATTGTCAACAAAGAAGAATTAGAAGAACTTATTGCGGAACTTCGCGCTAAAACACCGGAAGAAGTAAAGCGTTATCAGAAGATTATCAGCAATAAGGAAGCAATTTTAGCAGATGCACAGGCGAAGGCGGATCAGATCATTGCACAGGCACAGGTGCAGACCAACGAACTTGTCAGCGAGCATCAGATTATGCAGCAGGCATATGCACAGGCAAATGAAGTTGTTATGATCGCAACCAAGCAGGCCCAGGAAATTTTAGACAATGCTACCAATGAGGCAAACAGTCTGCGTGTCAGTGCCATGGGATATGCGGATGACCAGCTGCATGAGATCGAGGAGGTTTTGTCTAATTCCATCGAGACTTCTCAGGCGCGGTATGACAGTCTGATTTCTTCACTGCAGGGGTTCCTTGATGTAGTGACAAAGAACCGGGCACAGCTGTTTCCACAGACAGAAGCAGCAGAGGAGGCAGCCGCTTCTGCCGGACAGGCAGCAGAGTCTGCAGAGGAGCCGCAGATTACCAATATTTCAGCTTCAGATGAGGATGCCCAGGAAGAGTAAAGGAATACAGCATCCAACGGTTAACAGTAAGAGGATTATTTTCTGTAATACATAGTTCCGGAGCGAGAGGCCGGTCTGGTGAAGGATGGAAGAGACCTGAAAAATGCCGGACAATCCTCCCCATGACAGGAATAACACTGCCAGAAGAGATTTTATCTGTCTGGTGCAGGCAGAGGTGGAAAGCAGCGCAACACCGTTTGTAACTTCTAAGAATCCGGTGGCGGCCAGCGAAAACCAATGCGCCGGAAACGGCAGCGTCTGCAGCATTTCGCAGAAAATGGAAAACAGGATGATATAGCCGCATATTTTGATCAGGGTTTCAAATCCGTGAATGATGCCGGCATCAATGATTTGCATATCCATATGAAATCTTGATGCCGTTTCTTTTTGTGTAGAAGAAGGGGCTCTGTGATATAATAACAGCATACTCATTCCATACAAAAACGGAATGCCATAGATCAGAAAAACGTATACAGGAGATAACGGAAGCTGCAAAATTTCCTGAATGGCGGTTATGACAAATACGGGACTTAAGTTGTTTGTAAAGCAGCATAGAGCAGAGGCTTTTTCCCGGGAAATATAGTTACTGCTGTAAAAGTCGGCAGTCAGTTTGCAGCCGATGGGAAATCCGAATAAAAAACCACACAATACGATGTAGCAGGTAGAAAATTTTTTCGGAAGAATTTCACTGCGCAGAATGACATATGAGAGGACACAAAAAGGAAGCAGCGTTGGAAGAATCTGCGTAAACCACAGCCGCAGTCCTTGTTTTGATGCCGAAACTGCTGCGTGGGGGAAACAGATAAAAAACAAAAACAGTATGCAACAGAGAAAAATAAATACAAATTTTTTCATGATACAGTTTATGTGAGACAGGAGGAGTATATGAGTACATTAGAGCATTTATATCCGGAAAGGGTATTTTATTATTTCAAGCAGATCGCAGCAATTCCACATGGATCGGGAAACACCAAAGCGATCAGTGATTACCTGGTAAAATTTGCAAAAGAACACGCACTGACCTGGTATCAGGATGAAGCAAACAATGTGGTTCTTGTCAAGGAAGCATCCAAAGGCTATGAAAAGGCTCCGGCGATTATCATTCAGGGACACATGGATATGGTCTGTGAAAAAGAAAAAGACTGTAATCTTGACATGGATAAAGAAGGACTGCGCCTGTATGTAGATGGAGATTTCCTGAAGGCAGAAGGGACAACGCTTGGCGGAGATGACGGAATTGCAGTGGCATATGCGCTGGCAATTTTGGAATCAGATGAAATTTCCCATCCGAAATTGGAAGTTGTGATTACCGTGGATGAAGAAATCGGAATGCTTGGGGCGGCTGTTATGGATCTGTCTATGCTGACCGGACATACCATGTTAAATATTGACAGTGATGAGGAGGGAATTTTCTTGACCGGCTGTGCGGGCGGTATGGCATTAAATGTTTCCATTCCCGTAACCCGTGTCAGACAGACGGGAAAGAAACTTTCTCTTATTGTGACCGGGCTTTCCGGCGGACATTCCGGCAGTGAGATCGATAAAGAACATGGAAATGCAGATCTTTTGATGGGACGCCTGCTGTATGGAATCTTTTTGCGTTCCCCGTTTGGAATTCTCACTTTGCATGGTGGGTTAAAGGACAATGCAATTCCAAGAGAATGTGAGGCAGAAATCCTGATTCCGAAAGAAAATACACAGATCGTCTGTGAATATGTAAAAGAACTGAATGAAATATTAAAAAAAGAACTGGTGGAAACAGATCCGGGCATGCAGGTGCTGATAGAAGAACAGGGCAATGCTGAAGCGGAAATATTAGATTATCATTCGGTAAGCCGTGTGATTTTTTATCTGCGCAATGTGCCAAACGGAATTCAGCATATGAGCCAGCTGTTAAACGGTCAGGTAGAAACTTCCTTAAATCTTGGAATTCTGGAATTAAAAGAAGATGCCTTGACGTCGCTTACTTCGATCCGAAGCAGTGTAAAAACCCGCAAAGAAGATCTGTGTGCACGTGTTACGATGCTTGTGGAGATGCTTGGAGGAGAAGCAGAAGTGGAAGGTGATTATCCGGCATGGGAGTATCGCACGGATTCTGCGCTGCGTCCGCAGGTAGAAAAAGTATACGAAGAGCTGTTTCATAAAAAACCTGTATTTTCCACGATTCATGCAGGGCTGGAGTGTGGCCTTCTCTCTGAAAAAATTCCGGATCTCGACTGCGTTTCTTTCGGACCGGACAATTTTGACATTCACACGCCAAAAGAGCATTTATCCATTACTTCTACCGGAAGAGTATGGGATTTCCTTGTTGCATTTCTGCAGCAGGCAAACGTATGATTCGCCTGGACAAATTCCTGGCGGATTCCGGCGTCGGCACACGCACCGATGTGAAAAAACGAATCCGCGAGGGACGAATTACGGTAAATGATGCGGTGGCAAAGAAACCGGATCTTAAGGTTGATCCGGAACAGGATCAGATTTTGTTTGATCATCGTCCGGTGATTTATGAGAAGTATTCCTATTATCTCTTTCATAAACCGGCGGGCTGTGTGACGGCAAGATGTGACCGGTTAAACCGGACGGTTATGGATTTCTTCCCGGAGTCCATGCGAAAAGAGTTTGCACCGGTCGGAAGACTGGATAAGGATACGGAAGGGTTTTTGCTGATTACAAATGACGGAGAACTCACGCATCGCCTGCTGTCACCGGCATACCATGTCAAAAAAACGTATTTTGTACAGGTAGATCAGAAAATTCCGGATACGACGGCAGGACAATTTGCAGAGGGCGTGGACATCGGCGATGAGAAGCGTACACTTCCGGCAGATCTCAAAATTCTTGGGGACCGTGAGGCGGAACTTACGATTTCGGAAGGCAGATTTCACCAGGTGAAGCGTATGTTTGCGTCGGTTGGATGTAAGGTGACATATCTGAAACGGATCTCCATGGGAACACTTACACTTGGAACATTAGAAAAGGCAACTTACCGTAAACTTACGGAACAGGAACTGGCTTCCCTGAAAAAAGAAGCGGAAAATAAACAATCATCAGGAGTATAAAATTATGTACGAAGGATATCTGCCGATTTCAAAACAGGATATGCAGGAACGCGGGATTAAACAGCTGGATTTTGTATATGTGTGCGGAGACGCATATGTAGATCATCCGTCTTTTGGTCATGCAATCATTGCCAGACTGCTGGAGGCACATGGCTATACGGTGGGAATCATTGCGCAGCCGGACTGGAAGGATGATGCTTCTATTTCCGTGCTTGGCGTTCCAAGACTTGGCTTTTTGGTTTCTGCCGGAAATATGGATTCTATGGTGAATCATTATTCGGTATCCAAAAAACGCCGTGCAACCGATTCCTATACCCCGGGAGGCGTAATGGGAAAGCGACCGGATTATGCTACCGTGGTGTACTGTAATCTGATCCGGCATACATACAAGAAGACCCCGATCATTATCGGTGGAATCGAAGCCAGTCTGCGCCGTCTGGCACATTATGATTACTGGTCCAACAAGGTGAAACGTTCGATCCTGCTTGATTCCGGTGCAGATCTGATTTCTTATGGAATGGGAGAACACAGTATCATTGAAATCGCAGATGCATTGAATGCCGGAATCGATGTGCATGATATTACCTTTATTGACGGAACCGTATTTAAAACAAAAAACCGTGATCTGATCTATGATGCCGTCGAGTTACCGGATTATGATGAGATCAAAGAAAATAAGCGTTCGTTTGCGCAGAGTTTTTATAAGCAGTACTGTAATACAGATCCATTTTCCGGAAAGCGCCTGTTTGAGCCTTACGGTGGAACCACATTTGTTGTACAGAATCCACCGGCAAAGCCATTGACACAGACGGAAATGGATGAAGTCTATGCACTTCCGTATATGCGGAATTATCATCCGTCATATGAAAAAGACGGAGGGGTTCCTGCGATCCGGGAGATTAAGTTTTCCCTGATCAGCAACCGCGGATGTTTTGGCGGATGCAGTTTCTGTGCGCTGACGTTTCATCAGGGCAGAATTATTCAGACGAGAAGCCACGAGTCGATCATTGATGAGGCAAAACAGATCATTCAGGAACCGGACTTCAAAGGGTATATCCATGATGTCGGAGGACCTACGGCGAATTTCCGTGCACCGGCATGTAAAAAGCAGATGACGAAGGGAGCCTGTCCGACGAAACAGTGCCTGTTCCCGAAACCATGTAAGAATCTGGAGGTAGATCATAAGGATTACATTGCCCTGCTGAAAAAGCTGCGGGTGCTTCCGGGTGTGAAAAAAGTATTTATCCGTTCGGGTATCCGGTTTGATTATCTGATGTATGATAAGGATCGTACATTTTTGCGGGAACTGTGCGAGCATCATGTGAGCGGGCAGTTGAAGGTGGCACCGGAACATATCAGCAATACCGTTTTACAGAAACTGGGAAAGCCAAGTGTGGAAGTGTATAACAGTTTTGTAAAAGCGTATAAAGATATGAATAAAAAAATCGGAAAAGAGCAGTATCTTGTGCCGTATCTGATGTCTTCCCATCCGGGATCGACGCTGAAAGAAGCGGTTGAACTGGCAGAGTATCTGCGGGATTTAGGTTACATGCCGGAACAGGTACAGGATTTTTATCCGACACCGTCAACGATTTCTACCTGCATGTATTATACAGGACTGGACCCGCGGACAATGGAACCTGTATATGTGGCAACCAATCCGCATGAAAAAGCCATGCAGCGTGCACTGATCCAGTACCGCAACCCGAAAAATTACGATCTGGTACATGAAGCATTAATCAAAGCAGGACGTCAGGATCTGATCGGATTTGATTCCAAATGTCTGATCCGTCCGCGCCGGCCGAAAAAAGACGCGGGTACTTCCTACCGGTCATCCAGACAGGGAAAGAAGGCACCGGCAGGCAAGGCTGCTGCCGGAAAGATGGTGACCGCAAAACACAAAAAGAAAACCATCCGCAACATCCATAAAAAGAAGTAGGAAACGTTATGAAAACATTTACCATCGGCACGAATGATGCCAACCAGCGGTTTGATAAATATTTAAAAAAACTGCTGCCCAATGCATCGGTCAGTTTTTTATATAAGATGCTTCGAAAAAAGAATATTACTTTGGACGGAAAAAAAGCGACCGGGAAGGAGACGCTGCAAAAAGGCGCGCAGGTAGCGGTGTTTTTCAGTGATGAAACACTGCATAAATTTATGCAGGATACAAAAAAACTGCAGGAAGAGTTTCACATGCTGCAGCGTCTGCCAATGAAGGGGCTTTCCATCATTTATGAAGATACGGATATTCTCATCGCGGATAAGCCATACAATATGCTTTCCCAGAAAGCAAAAGAACAGGATCTGTCTGCCAATGAATATCTGCTCGGCTATCTGATCCGGAGCGGGGCACTTTCTCTGGAGACATTCGGCACGTTTCGTCCGTCAGTGTGCAACCGACTGGACCGCAATACGACAGGACTTCTTCTGATGGGCAAAACGCTTGCCGGCGCACAGATGCTTTCCGAGGGGCTGCGGGAACGTACCATTCATAAATTTTACCGTGCCATTGTATCCGGGAACGTTACAAAACCGGTACATCTGTCCGGATGGCTTATCAAAGACGAACATACCAATCAGGTAAAGATTCTGACACAGGAACAAAAAGATGCTGTACGGATTGAGACTTCTTATACGTCCGTACAGGCGAAAGGAACATGCAGTCTGTTGGAAATCTGCCTGATTACCGGAAAAACACATCAGATTCGTGCACATCTGGCATCTGTCGGTCATCCGGTTATCGGAGATCGCAAGTATGGGGACCCGTCAGTGAATCACAAATTTCATGGTACCTTTCATGTGGATCATCAGCTGCTTCATGCGTATCGTCTGGAATTTCCGGACGGAAGAGTTTTTACTGCTCCGATGCCCGAAATATTTAAAGAAATTATAGAAAAGGAGCGTGGATAGCAGATGCCGACCTGGAATTCAAGGGGACTGCGCGGATCAACACTAGAGGATCTTTTAAACCGTACAAACGAAAAATATGCACACAACGGCCTGGCGCTGATCCAGAAGATCCCGACACCGATTACTCCTATTAATATTGATAAAGAAACCAGACACATCACACTTGCCTATTTTGAACAGAAAAGTACCGTAGATTATATTGGAGCTGTACAGGGAATTCCGGTGTGTTTTGATGCAAAAGAATGCAACACCGACACCTTTCCGCTTGCCAATGTTCATCCGCATCAGGTGGCTTTTATGGAGCAGTTTGAAAAGCAGGAGGGAATAGCGTTTCTTCTGATATCTTTTACGCACAGGGAGGAATTTTATTATCTGCGTTTTTCCGATCTGGAGAAGTTCTGGAACCGGGCTCTGGATGGTGGACGGAAAAGCTTTCGGTATGAGGAGCTGAATCCGGCCTATTTTCTGCCAAAGGTATCAGGGGTACTGATTCCCTATCTTCAGGTTCTCCAGAAGGATTTAGAGGACAGGGATTGACAATCTTTGGAATATTTCTTATAATAGCGTTGTTTCATGTGCTACCAAATTATCACGGTATCACTTTAAAATAGTAAAGCGAGAGGTTCGATTATGACAGACCAGATGTTACATACGCCGGACGGAGTCCGGGATATTTATAACGGAGAGTGCAAACAGAAACTACTGTTGCAGGAGAGATTACACGATGTATTGCGTCAATATGGATATCGTGATATTCAGACACCAACGTTTGAATTTTTTAATATTTTTGGAAAAGAAATCGGTACAACACCATCCAAAGATCTGTATAAGTTTTTTGACAAGGACGGAAGCACGCTGGTACTTCGTCCGGATTTTACTCCATCTATTGCAAGAAGTGCTGCAAAGTACTATACCGAAGATGATATGCCGGTAAAACTTTGTTATATGGGAAACACATTTATCAATTCCAACGCGTATCAGGGACGCTTAAAGGAAACGACACAGTGCGGTGCGGAGCTGATCGGAGACGGAACGGTTGCCGCTGACGCAGAAATACTTGCCATGGTAGTGGAGTCCCTTCTTTCGAGCGGATTGAAAGAATTTCAGATCTCGGTGGGACATGCACAGTTTTTCCGCGGGCTGGCAGAGGCGGCAGGACTTGATGAGGAACAGCAGCAGGGATTAAGAGAACTGCTTGCCAATAAAAATTATTTCGGTGTGGAAGAAATGGTAGAGGGAATGCATTTAAATGACACGTTAAAGAAACTGTTTTCCCTTCTCGGAAGTTTTGAGACACAGGTAGAAGAACTTGCTGAGGCAAAGTCTCTTGCTTCGGATTACCCGAACATTCTTTCCGCAATTACTGATCTGGAAAAACTCGGATCGTTTCTGCGGTTATACGGAATTGAAAAATACGTTTCGTTTGAACTCGGAATCATCAGCAATTACCATTATTATACCGGTATTATTTTTGCAGGATATACGTTTGGAACAGGAGAACCTGTGGTAAAGGGAGGACGCTATGACAGGCTGCTTACATATTTTGGAAGAAAAGCACCGGCCATTGGTTTTGCCATTGTTGTGGACCAGCTTCTTTCCGCTCTTTCCAGACAAAAGATCACACTTCCGTCCGAGGAGAAAAATCAGATGATCGTTTACGCGGAAAGTAAGATTGCGGAAGCAGTAGAAAAAGCGAAAGAACTTCGCGCTCAGGGAATTTCGGTTTCTCTGATCCAGATGCAGGAAGGCCGGAGCAAAGATGATTATCTGAGCTATGCCATGAAGGATCACGTTTCAAAAGTAGAATTTATAGAGGAAGCATAGGAGGAGATCATGGAAGAAAAGAGATATCTGACGTTTGCACTGGGAAAGGGACGTCTGGCAAAAAAGACACTCGAACTGTTTGAAAAAATAGGAATCACCTGTGATGAGATCCGTGATCCGGATACCCGTAAACTGATCTTTGTCAATGAGGAACTTGGACTTCGGTTTTTCCTTGCCAAGGGACCGGATGTGCCTACATATGTAGAGTATGGTGCAGCCGATATTGGAATTGTCGGAAAAGACACGATTTTAGAAGAGTCGAGAAATATTTATGAAGTGCTGGATCTTGGATTCGGAAAATGCAAAATGTGCATCTGTGGACCGGAAAGTGCTGCGGAACTTTTGCAGCATCATGAACAGATCCGTGTGGCAACCAAGTATCCGCGGATTGCCAAAGATTATTTTTATAACAAAAAACATCAGACGGTTGAGATTATCAAGCTGAATGGTTCCATCGAACTTGCGCCGATCGTTGGACTATCAGAGGTAATCTGTGATATAGTAGAGACAGGTACGACCTTGCGTGAAAACGGGCTGACGGTGTTAGAGGAAGTTTGTCCGCTTTCTGCACGCGTGGTCGTAAACCAGGTAAGTATGAAAATGGAAAATGAACGAATCACAAAACTGATCCGCGATTTGAAAAAAGTCATTTAGGAGGGACATCATGAGAATTTTAAAACTTACAGAGGATACCAGAAAAGATATTCTGCAGAATCTCTTAAAAAGAAGCCCGAATAATTACGGTGAGTTTGAAGGCCGTGTAAACGCCATTATTGAAGAAGTGCGAAATAACCGCGATCAGGCAGTTTTTAATTATACCAAGCAGTTTGACGGCGCGGACATCAATGCCGGCAATATTCTTGTAACAGAAGAAGAGATTGCCGAGGCCTATGAGCAGGTTGACACGACATTGCTTGCAGTGATCCGCAAGTCTCTTGTAAATATCAAAAAATATCATGAAAAACAGGTACAGAATTCCTGGTTTACGACAGAGGACGGTATCATTCTTGGACAGAAAGTTACCGCACTTGCAATGGTTGGTGTCTATGTTCCGGGCGGAAAGGCCGTGTATCCTTCTTCCGTACTGATGAATGTTCTTCCGGCAAAAGTTGCGGGAGTAGACCGTATTGTAATGTGTACGCCACCAGGTAAAGATGGAAAAGTATATCCTTCCACTCTGGTTGCAGCCAAAGAAGCCGGAGTTGATGAGATCTATAAAGTCGGTGGAGCACAGGCAATTGCTGCCATGGCATTTGGAACCGAAAGTGTGCCAAAGGTTGACAAGATTGTCGGACCGGGAAATATTTATGTCGCACTTGCCAAAAAAGCAGTGTTTGGTTATGTCAGCATTGATTCCATTGCAGGACCGAGTGAGATTTTAGTGCTTGCGGATGAGACTGCAAATCCACGCTATGTTGCAGCGGATCTGTTATCCCAGGCAGAACATGATGAGATGGCATCTGCAATTCTGATCACCACAAGCCAGAAACTTGCAGAAGAAGTATCTGCAGAGATTGATCAGTTTGTCGTAGAACTTTCCAGAAAAGAGATCATCCAGAAGTCCCTGGACAATTACGGATATATTCTTGTGGCAGATAATATGGAAGAAGCCATTGATACCGTAAATGCGATTGCATCCGAACATATGGAAATCGTCACAGCAGATCCGTTCCACGTAATGACAAAGATCCGCAATGCCGGTGCTATCTTTATCGGAGAGTATTCATCCGAGCCGCTTGGCGATTACTTTGCCGGACCAAACCATGTTCTTCCGACAAACGGAACGGCCAAGTTCTTTTCCGCACTTTCCGTGGATGATTTTATTAAAAAGTCCAGCATTATTTCTTACTCACGGGAAGCGCTTGAAAAAGTACATAAAGATATTGAGCAGTTTGCAGAATGTGAGAAACTGACCGCACATGCAAACTCCATCCGCGTTCGGTTTGAGTAGTATATGGGAAAGAAAGTCTAAAAGGAGCAGATTATGGAAAAAAGACAGATCAGCACAACACGCAAAACAAAAGAGACGGACATTCAGGTGACTTTAAATCTGGATGGTAGCGGTATTTCCCATATTGAGACAGGCATTGGATTTTTTGATCATATGCTGGAGGGATTTTCCAAGCACGGTTTCTTCGATCTGCATATCGAATGTGATGGAGATCTTCAGGTCGACAGCCATCATACGATCGAAGACTGCGGAATCGTACTTGGAGATGCGATCAAAAAGGCATTGGGGGACAAAAGCGGAATCAAACGATTTGGAAGCTGTATCCTTCCGATGGATGAGACACTTGTTTTGTGTGCGGTAGATCTATCCGGACGTCCATATCTTGTATTTGACGGCGAATTTACTACGGAGCGTCTGGGAACACTTGATACCGAAATGATCCGTGAATTTTTCTATGCGGTCTCCTACAGTGCGGGCATGAATCTGCACATTAAGGTGTTAAGCCCCGGAAATAACCATCATATGGCAGAAGCGATGTTTAAGGCATTTGCCAGAGCTTTGGATGAAGCGGTTTCCCATGATCCGAGAGTAAAAGGAATTCTGTCAACGAAAGGAAGTTTGTAATACATGAAACAAAAAAACATTGTCGCGACGCTTTATTTAAAAGATGGTCATGCAGTAAGATCCATGACCGATTTTACGCCGGTAGATGCGAATGTTTATCGACTGTGCCAGTTATACAACGACAGTGGAGTTGACAAGATCATTATTTTTGACCTGTCTACCAGCGATGATGAGCATGAAAAGAATGTCAATACGATTCGAAACATCAATCGCAACATTGATATTAAAGTATGCGCAGGAGGAAACATTAACCGTCTGGAAGACATCAAAAAACTTTTGTTTGCGGGATGCCTTCAGGTGATTTTGAATGCTTCTAAGCCTTCGAGCATCGGACTGGCGGAGGAAGCCAGTGCACGTTTTGGCAAAGACCGGATTCTGCTCTCTATCAACAATGTGGATTTTATTTTTAAGAATCAGGATTCGATTGAGAATACATTCCATGAAGCACTGGTGTTAAATCCGGAAATTCTGGATGCATTGGAAAATCTGACCAACATTCCGTATGTGGTGGAACTTCCGGATTATAATTTTGACGAGATCGTAAGGCTGCTAAAGCGGGAAAAAATCCGAGGAATTGCGGGTCCGTTCATCAATGATACTTCAACGGATATTATGAAGTTAAAGTCTTCTCTGCTTCAGGAAGGCATCAATATGTATAATTTTGCACCGGATCTGTCCTGGGAGGATCTGAAACTGAATTCGGACGGAATGGTTCCGGTCATTGTGCAGGATTACCGTACAGATGAAGTGCTGATGCTTGCGTATATGAACAAAGAAGCGTTTGATACGACAATTAATCTCGGGAAAATGACCTACTGGAGCAGAAGCCGTGATGAACTCTGGACCAAAGGCCTGACTTCCGGGCATTTCCAGTATGTGAAATCCCTGACGGCTGACTGCGACTTTGATACGATTCTGGCAAAAGTCTCCCAGGTAGGGGCTGCCTGTCACACCGGAAACCGTACCTGTTTTTTCAATAGCATCGTACAAAAAGAGTATGTTGAGAAAAATCCGCTGAAGGTACTTGAGAGCGTGTATGATATTATCAAGGAACGTAAAGCACATCCGCAGGATGGTTCCTATACCAATTATCTGTTTGGGAAAGGAACCGATAAGATTTTGCAGAAACTTGGGGAAGAGTGTACGGAAATTGTAATTGCAGCGAAAAATCCGAATCCGGAGGCAATCACAACTATGTATAAGAGTGAGTTTAAGCAGAAGGCATGGTCACTTCCGGTGGCAGATCTTCTATACGTTGGCAAAAGCACGAACAGAAAGCTTGCATTATTTGGTATCAAAACTATAGGTGATCTTGCAAGAGCAGATGAAGATGTGCTTAACAGTCACCTTGGAAAGATGGGCAGTATCTTATGGTCGTTTGCTAATGGCTATGATGATTCACCTGTCAAGCTGGAGAATACCCACGCTCCAATCAAATCGGTGGGAAACAGCACAACGACACCAAAGGATTTAGTATGCGATGAGGATGTAAAGATTGTTCTTTATATTCTGGCTGAGAGTGTTGCAGCAAGACTTCGTGAGAATGGATTCCGGTGCAGAGTGGTTGAGATAAGTGTCAGAGATAATGAGTTATTCTCTTTTACTCGTCAGAAAAAGATTGACCATGCAACTAATATCACCGGAGAGATAGCTGCATATGCTTATCAGATATTTAAGGAAAACTATAACTGGAGCAAGCCAATCCGCAGTGTTGGTGTCCGAGGTGCAGATTTAGTGACAGATAATTATTGGGAACAGATTGATTTGTTCTCAAGTGTGGAGAAGCGTGAAAAGCAGATGAAGATGGATTCGGCGGTGGATGAGATACGCAGAAGATTTGGATTTTACAGTATCCAGAGGGGACTCATGTACCGGGACAGGATTCTGTCGGCAGTCAATGCAAAAGAAGAACACACAGTACATCCACATGGATACTTTGGATAAAGAGGGAGGCGGAACATGAGCGAAGCAGCAAGAATTGATCTGGTAGACAGAGCACCATTGACGGAGAAGCAGCAGAATGTGTATGAAAGCATTATGCAATATCAGCGTGTGAATGGTTATGCTCCTACTATCAGGGAGATATGCAAGATGGTAGGGGTGGCATCGACTTCAAGTGTTTATGCACATCTGAAAATATTAGAGGAAAAAGGCTATATAGCAAGGAAGATGGATGCTTCCAGAGCAATAGCAATCTTGTAAGGAGACTAACTATTAAAAGTCAAGCCCTAAAATGATATTTTTTGAATAAAGTACAGAAATGTATTTTTAGATATATTTTGAACTCAGTTAGAGTTCTTTGAACCTTGAAAACTGCATGACAAAAAAAGCATCGTTATAGGTGCTCAAAAAAAACAGTATTGAATTAGAAAGACTTAAGAGGCTTTGATGTATTGCTGATTTGTTTTTTCCAGATGATAAATTACTCGAATCAGCTTTTTTACAGCATGTGATATGGCAACATTGTAATGCTTGCCTTCTGCTCGTTTTTTAGCAAGATAAGCTGTAAATGTTGGATCCCAGTGGCAGACATACTTAGCTGCATTGTACAGAGCATATCGAAGGTATCTGGAACCACGTTTTTCCATATGTGCGTAAGCACCATACAGATGTCCAGATTGATATGTAGATGGCGAAAAACCGGCATAAGCTAAGATTTTATCAGGAGAATCAAAACGGCTGAAATCACCAATCTCAGCAATAATCATTGCACCCATGCGATAGTTGATACCTGGAATACTGAGAATTGGAGAATTAATTTCATCCATGATGATTTTGATTTCATTTTCGATTTCATCAATCTCTGAATCAAGTTCCTTAATCAACTTGATGGTGTGCTTCAGCTCCAGTGACTTTGCAGGCATATTTGAGCCGATAGAAGTTCTGGCAGCGTCTCTAAATGTAATGGCAGTATCTTTACTATATCGACCTTTAGAAGCTTCTGAAAGAAGATTTGTAAGTCTGGTAAGATGAGCGTTAGCAACTTGTTTAGCACCGGGAAATTCGGAAAGCAATGCATAAACAGATGCCATATGAAGTGTTGGAACAAGTTTTTCTAATTCAGGAAATAAGATACAGATCAGTCTTGAAACGGAAGACTTTAGCTTGGCACGTTCTTTTACTTTATCAAAACGATAACGAGTTAATGACTTTAGTTCTTCATTGTGGTAAGATATGTCTGAGTAGGACTTTAAGTTCACATCAGACATTAGAATAGAAGCAATCGTGCGGGCATCTACTTTATCCGTTTTCGTCTGTCTAAGGCTTAGACTTTTTCTGTACAGATTTGTATGTAACGGATTGATAACATAGGTGGGCAGACCTTTATCAATGAGATATCCAAGGAGATTGTAACTATAGTGTCCAGTGGCTTCCAGTCCTACTTTTACTTTTGTCACATCATCCATAACGGATTCAATCTTTTGATAAAGATCATTAAAACCATCTAAGTTGTTGAAGATGGTAAATGCTTTAAACAACACTTCGCTATCAGAGTTGGTGATAAAGCAATCATGCTTATCCTTTGCAACATCAATTCCTATGTAAATCATAATAAATCTCCTTTGAAATGTATTAATGCTGTTTTAGAACCACAGGGTGCTCCTTGCGATTGTAACCTCGTTCTAAATAAACCGTCATGCGGTATCTAACTGATTAACAAATGAACAAAGAGACTATGGTTGGAGCCTCCTTAAAACCATCGGGTGGTAGGTGATTACAACCAATCCACAGTATCTTATATATCATAGTCGAACCTACAGAAGAGGTAAAGAAGAGACTATGATTTAACAGTTATTAAGACCTTGGAGATGGTCTCTAAAAACTACTACTATATAATACGAGGTTGTTATGGATGACAAAATGAATGATGTGATTGATGAAGTGCAGAAAAGACTTGGAGAAGAATATGAGGTGAAAAGAGTTGAAGTTATGAAGAATAATGACACAAAACTGAAAGGAATTCAGGTCAGGAAAAAAGATATGAATGTTGCAAAGATATGTTACTGGACTGGTGAATCAGTTGATGAGATTGTAATGTGATTAATAGAAGCCTGTTTCCTAAGTTTGATTGTGAAATCAATTTGGAGAAGCTAAAGGAAAGGATTGTCTATACTCTGGTGAATGCTAATTCTAATAAGAGCAGACTAAAGACTATAACTTACAGGATGTTGGAAGGTACGGATTTAGCCATTACATATAAGCTAATCATATGATGCTTGAAATCACGTAAGAATAATTGAAAATATTTCAGGCACTTTTCCGGCACTTATTTCATCAATAAGCATTACATAAAAATCATTACACATGCTATCGACTCCTACTGGACTAGTGCCATAAAGGAGTCAGAAGAAAACCAGTGTTCAAGCGGTCTCACGGCTTCGAACCCCGGTGGGCTCATTAAGATGGGAATGGTTGAAAAACCGTTCCCTTTTTTCTTTTCGTGCCTAGTGACTAGGAGGGGAACGGGCGTCTTGTGAAGAAATTCATTCTTTATTATTTCCATGCATTAATTATTGTGATTTTGAAAACCCGCATAAATATTGGAAATATTTGTTGACAGGTTGGGCAATTTGGTGCATATATGTAAAAGGGGTTCTGAACAAAGAATTGAGAACACAGATGGTGGGATTTTGGTTCACTCATCGTGGCGGTTGAACATTGAAATGGTGTTGTTACTGCCGGGGCTGCAACTGAAAAATAAAACATTGCAGGATTAATTGTATATAAATTTAAGATGGAGGCAACAAGATGAAACTTGATAATTTTATAGGAATGATGACAGGACATTTTGATAACAAAGAGCAGTTTGATATGATGCAGAAGACAGGAAAAATATATCCTTACGCAGAACACATCAATACCATATGTAATGATAAAATAAAAAATATTCCTGTGGATTTTAATGGAAAATTTGTTGTTGAAGAAAGTTATTATGAAATCAATGGAAAGCGACATGCATCACCACATCTTTTTCTTATTACAGAAACTGAGGATGGAATTAGTCTTTCATCATATGAAATTCCGGCAGGAGAAGATAAGAATACATTTTCATATAATTCCATGAAGAATGTTGATTATACTGAACTGAAAAAATCTGAAAAATTTATACCGGCACTTTATCATGAAAAGAATGGTGTCTGGGAGGGAGGCAGCACAAGCCAGTTTTCTCCGGTAATGACATTTAAGCTTTGGGAAAGGTTTTCGGATAGCTGTCTGGAAGTATCTGAAAGCATGGAAGTTAACGGAAAAAGAACTTTTGGATATGATGAACCAATTGTTTATAAGCGTGCATAAACAAGTGGAATTAAATGACAATTATCCTTTTATTCTTTTATGTTTTATGTTAAAATAAATAAAAATGTGATGTTGGAATATGAATTGGTTGATAATTCCTGAGAAGATTTAAAGATAAAAATAGATAGTCTGAAGAAAAAGGCTATCTATTTTCTGACTTATAAAAATATATTACTGATTAATAAATAAAATGGTGAAAGAATTCAAAGAATGGAGATTAGTATGAAAAAAATAAATTATTTTTTTCGCGCGTTGTAAAATGAAGTTGAAATAAAATAAAAAAAATAGGTCCATAGTGACGAACCTGTGGTAGAATTAATTTGCTACAAAAATTCCGAAAGGATCATCACTATGGACAATCCGAATTATACCACAGAACACAGAAAAGGGCAACATCTTTTAAACGAAGAACGATACGAAATTGTAGTACGTTTAAAAGACGGCTGGTCGAT